>R18__coassemble_1322_pt1 | contig 38846 bp, 21 predicted proteins | sample R18__metabat2_high_PE_031 | metagenome-assembled genome bin R18 | reverse complement strand
GTTGGGTGAGGATCCCTGCGGGGGTTTTGGGGTGGAGGAAGGCTATCTGGAGGCCGTCGGCGCCTTTGCGGGGAGCTTGGTCGATGAGTCGGATGCCTTTCTCGCTGCACTCGGCGAGGGCGTTAGCTACGCCGTCCTCGATGCAGAAAGCTACGTGGTGAACGCCCTTGTTGCCGTTGTCGAGCCATTTCTGTATGGTGCTTTCGGGGCAGGTGGGTTCGAGGAGTTCGAGTTTCACCTCGCCTACCTGGAGGAAGGCTGTCTTGACTTTCTGGTCTTCTACGACTTCGGTCTTGTAGCACTTGAGGCCGAGGACGTTCTCGAAATAGGGCAGCACGTCTTCGATTTTCTGTACTGCGATGCCCAGGTGTTCGATCTTGGAGATTTTCATGAGAATTAAAATTTAAAAAATTAAGAATGGGTATTATTGTCCTATCTGTCCGTTCCAGCGTATGAACCAGTTGGATGGGTCGGAGAGGAGGCCGAGGAGTGAGGCGTCTCGTTTGGCGACGCGCTGTGCGAGGTAGGCGGGGTTGGCCTGTCGGTAGGCGGCACGCATGAGACATCCGAAGCGTTGTCCTTCGAAGCAGAGTTCCATGGCTTGTTCGGCATCGAGGAGGCTATCTACGGCTGCTGTCTGAGCGGTGAGCACTTGTTGTTGTCCGTTGTCCTTGTACCATGTCATGCACTGTGCGAGGTAGTTGGCGCGTGTCTGTGTGTAGAAGGCTTGGTAGTCGGTCTTGTACTGCTCGACGGCGGCAAGGTAGTCGCGGTAGGATGGGAAGTCTTCTTCTTTGGGCTCGACCACGCCATTCTGTTCGGCGTAGGCTTTGAACTCCTCGTCGGTGCAGTTGGTGGGGTCGGTGGGGTATCCGGTGAGGTCGGAGGGTACGTCGATGGATGTGGGGTAGTAGAGTTCTCGTGCCATGACCTGTGCGATGCGTATGCCAAGTCCGCTACCACGTGCGTGTATGCCTTGTTGGTTGACGGTGGTGGTGTTGGCGGTGTAGATGGTGGAAGGTAGTGTGAGGAACTCGAGTCCGCGCACAGTATATTGGGCGTAGTTGACGACGCGTGTCTGGTAGTAGGTGGTGGGGAAGTCGAAGTACTGCACGAAGGCTGAGTCGGCAGCGGTGGTGCAGTAGGCGAGTACCTCGTTCTGTATGACGCGGTTGTCGAGTCCGGTGGTGAGTATGGCGAGTGCAAACTTGGGGAAGCCGGCGTAGTTGAGTGCTTCGGCGAGTCGGAGGTAGATGTCGCCTGTGCGGTAGATGATGACGTCCTGAGGTGTGTAGCACTTGGAGATCATCTGTGACTTGTAGCTATTGTCGCCGCGTTGGAGCTCGGAGTAGTCGGTGGGGAAGCGGAGGTCGCCCACGAAGTGTTTCTTGACGAGTTCTTCGCCGAGGTTGCCTGCGGTGACTGTGGCGAGTTTGTCATCGCCTCCAGAGGTGTAGTAGTCGAAATAGACACTGGCGTCGCTGTAGGCAAGGAGTGCTGTGGAGGGCACGATGCTGGCCTCGACGTCTTCCTGGTCCATGTCGTAGCAATAGAGCTTGCGAAGTTGGTTGTAGTGTCCGAGGCTGCTGGCGGAGTCCATAGCTATGACGGAGATGACCTCGCTGGTGCTGGTGCCGAAGCTGTTGGTGCGGAACCAGTTGTTGTTGCCGCTGGCTCGTTGCTGACTGAACTCGCCGTTGGAGAAGCATGTCTCGTTCCATGCGCAGCGGTTGGTGCCTGTGGTGTTGCGTACTTTGTAGCCGTTGTCGGAGGTGACGCCACCGTCGGTGGGTATCCAGTCGATGTAGTCGTAGTAGCTTTGTGCTGCGAGTCGTGCGTCGGTGGTGTTTTGTGTGATGCTGGCTCTCCAGAGGTAGAGGTCGCCGAGGACGAGCTGTATGGGCAGTACGGTGAGTCGGCTGGGTGTGCTGCTGTTGTATCCGCTGTGGCTGGGGTTGCCGTGGAAGGGGTATGCGAACCACTCGACGTAGGGTTTGAGGTCGTCGATGAAGTAGGAGCAGAGTCCGGCGAGGTCTTTCTTGGGTGCTGAGGCGAGCGCTTGGTCGGCGTCGTTGAGTGAGAGGATGGGTTCGGTGACGAGGGGTATGCCTTGTCCGTAGATTTGTCCGAGTTGGAGATAGACCCATGCTCGTATGGCACGTACGGCGGTCCATTCGGCCCGGAAGACGTAGAAGTCGTAGCGGTTGTTGGCTCCGTAGCGACTCTCGCGCAGTGCTGTGTCGGCGTTGGCGAGGTAGTAGTTGCAGTTGTTGATGACGGCGTAGTAGTCTCGTGGTGCGTTGTACTGGTTGTCGTCGCTGACGGTGAAGGAGGCTATCTCTTTGAGGTCGGCGTGTGCGGTGTTGCTGACGCCGACAAGGTCTCCTCGGAGTTCGCCGAAGAGGTTGGTGCGTACGGCTATTTTCTGGAGTTGTGCGAGAATGCCGACGAACGAGTTGACGGTGTCGTTGCCTTCGGTGAGGTGGTTTTCGTCGCCGTACATGACGTCGTCGTTGCCCATGTCGAGCATGTCGTCGCACGAGGTGAGTGCTGTGATGGCGAAGCATCCGAGCAGGCTGAGGATGATATATATCTTTTTCATAGAAGAGTTCAAGAGTTCAAGAGTTCAAGGGTTCAAGAGTTCAAGAGTTCAATGTGCGGGTTACGGTCTTAGAGGTTGATCTTGAGTCCGAGGTGGAACATGCGTCCTTGCATGAGCCATCCGCCGTCAACACCTTGGTAGAGTACGCTGTTGGAGATGCTGTTCTCGGGGTCGGAGCCGAGGTATCGTGTGATGGTGAAGAGGTTGTTGGCCTGTGCCCATACGGTGATGCCTTGGATGTAGGTGTTGTTGATGGGGAGTCGGTAGGACAGTGTGATGTCTTTGAGCTTGAGGAAGCTGCCGTCTTCTATCCATCGGTCGCTGAAGGCACTGTTGCCCATGGGGTCGCCGTAGGTGGCTCGTGGTATGTCGGTGACTTGTCCCTCATAGGACCATCGGCTGACGAGTGCTGTGGTCTGGTTCATGAATCGGCTGCCGCTCTCGAGTTGCTGACGCGTGTAGTTGTAGATGTCACCACCGAGTCGGTAGTTGAATCCGATGTCGAGTCGCAGGTTGCGGTAGGAGAGTGAGGTGTAGATGTTGCCGTAGAGGTCGGGGTTGGCGTCGCCAATGAAGACGCGGTCGAGGTCGTTGATGCAGCCGTCGCCGTTCTGGTCCACGTATTTGATGTCGCCTGCGGAGAAGTATGTCTTGGTGACGCCATCAGAGGCAAGTCGGTAGAGTCCGTCGGCTGCTGCCTCCTCGGATGTGGCATAGACGGAGGTGCCAGAAGCGGTGGTGGCTGTCTGCAGTCCGTAGAAACTGTTGATGCTGCGTCCTACCTGGCTGCGTATGAGTCCGCCGAGCACTTCGGTGTCTTGGTATTCGGCATCGGGGAGTGCGGTGAGTGTGTTGCGGTATCCGCCCACGGTGAAGCCGAGGTTCCAGTTCCATTTGTTGCCGGAGATGATGTGTACGTTGGCGTTGAAGTTCATGCCTATGTTCTCGAGGCTTCCGCCGTTGCTCCAGTTCTGTGCGATGCCTGTGAGGTAGTTGAGGCTGCGTAGTGTGAGGAGGTCGGATGTCCAGGACTTGAAGAACGAGTATCCGAGTGAGAGTCGGTTGTTGAAGAAGCGTCCTTCGATGCCAGCGTTGACCTTGCGTGTGGTCTCCCACTTGAGGCTGGTGTTGCCTATGTTGTCGAGTGAGAGTGCGGGTATCTGGCTGAGGTAGAGGTCGGAGGAGAAGTATGTCTTGCTGGCATCGAAGGGCAGGTTGTCGTTGCCCGTGACGCCGTATCCAGCGGTGAGTCGGAGGTAGTCGACGTTGTCAACGTCCATCCAGCGTTCGTTGGTGATGACCCATCCGGCTTGTATGCTGGGGAAGATGCCCCATACGACGCCTGCCATCTTGAGTCCTCCAGTGGCGTCACGTCCGAACTGTGAGTTGGTCTCGACGGAGAGGTCGCCTTGGAGGTAGTAGCGGTTGGCGTAGTTGTATTTGGCTTCGCCGTACCATGCCATGGTGGCCCAGTCCTCTCGTGAGCCGGAGATTTCCTTGTGTGCGGTATTGGAAATGAGAGGTGTCTTGTCGTTGCCGGTGTTGTATCCGTTCTGTTGTGTGAGTGTGTAGCTCTCGTTGATGTAGCGGAATCCTCCGGTGAGGTCGATGTTGTGTCCGTTGTAGTTGTTGTCCCAGTGTACTTTGGTGTCGCTGTATATGCTGTTTTGTTTGCTGTAGAGCGACCCAATCATGTTGTCCATGGTCTGGTGGAACTCGGCTACGTAGAACGAGGGTACGCCGTTCATGGGTATGTAGCGTTTCTCGTTGGTGTTGACGAGGGAGTAGCTGAAGAGAGAACTGAAGCGGAGGTGTTTGTTGGGGTGCCAGGCTGGTGTTACGGCGATGTTGATGTGTGAGTTGTCGAAGTAGTTCTTGTTGGGTGCTGTGCCGTAGTAGAGTATGGCGGAGGGATTGGCGAGTTCGTAGTTGCTGTTGCGCAGTTGTGATACCTCGGAGAGGTAGTCCTCGGTGTCGATATCGAGGTGGCTCTGGCTGATGATACCGGGTCCCTCGTCGGCGGCCACGAAGCTGTAGGGGCTGAGCATGGGCGACTTGGCGTTGGCCAGGAAGTTGAGGGAGGTGATGGTGCTGTTGTCGTAGTCGGTAGCGGCACCGGTGTCATAGACCTTGCGTGTGGTGTTGGCGAAGGAGGCGTCGAAGCGTACGTCCACCCAGTCGGTGATCTTGATGTCGGTGTTGAAGCGTACGTTGAGTCGGTCGTAGTTGCCTTCCTTGATGGTCTCGTCGCTGTGGTTGTAGCCTATGGAGAGCATGTAGTTGGCTACGTCGCCACCACCCTGCACGGTGAGTCCGTAGCGTTGCCTGATGGCGGCCTGATAGACTTCGTCGGCCCAGTTGGTGTTGTTGTTGTACTTGTTGTACCAGTAGTAGTCGGGGCGAGCGTCGAGAAACTTGAAACTCTGCATGTGTGTGCCTGTGGAGCCGAGGAGTGTGCTGGCGTAGTTCTTGAACTGTGCGCCGTCCATGACGCTGTAGTCGCGAGGTTGCCATTCTACGCCTACGCTGGCGAAGGCGTCGATGCGTGTGGCGAGGCTGGTGTTGCGTTTTGTCTTGATGTGTATGACGCCTCCGGCGGCTTTGGCTCCGTAGAGTGCTGTTCCGTTGCGTTGTATCTCGACGCTCTCGATGTCGTAGGTGTTGAAGTTGGAGAGTACGTCGTTGTAGAATCCGGTGTGTATCATGGAGCGGTCGTACTGCATCTCGGTGATGACGCCATCGATGATGACGAGGGGTTGTGCGTTGGCCTGGAAGCTGCCTACGCCGTCTATCTGCATGTATGAGCCTATACCTGAGAGTCCGCCTCGTTGTGTGGTATAGACTTCGGCTCCGAGTTGGTTGCCTATCTCGGTGCCTATGTTGACGGCGCTGGAGAAACCGAAGTCTTTGGCGCGTGCGACTTGGAGGATGTTGTCGTCGGTGTCGTCGTAGAGGGCTCGTGCGTTCTCGCTCTGGAGGACGATGTCGCGCATGTGTCCGCTCTTGTTGAGTCCTACGCGTACCTTATTATATCCGGGTAGGGTGACGTTGAGGGCAGAGCTGTAGAGGGGCACTTGCAGGGTGTAGTTGCCGTCCTCGTCGGTGAGTGCGGAGTAGCCTTCACCGACGACGCTCTGTAGGAGTACGCCGGCGAGGGGGGTGTGTCCTTGTTGTGAGACAACGCGTCCTTGTATCTGTCGTGTGGGTTCTTGTTTGCGTGCCTTGACTTTGGCTTTGGGAGCGGTCTGCTCAAGGTCGGTGTCAAGGTCGTCGTAGTCCTGAGCGGCAGTTTGTGCTGGAAGGACTGTGACGAAGGCGAGGAGGAGGACGAAGCCTATGCCTTTGTGGCTATTGTGGTTGAGATGCGCTGTGATCATAAGGCTACGTTATATTCTTTAATGTTGGACAAATCGAGTTGGTAGGCTTTGGCCTCTTCGGCTGTCTTGAAGCCGACGTAGATGAGTCGGTTGATGCGCATGACGTTGGTCTGTACGCCCTTATTGAGGTCAGTCTGTCGGACGTTGGTGGTGATGCGGTAGCGCATGACGGGTGATGATGTGCCGAAGATGTTGTAGGCCGAGAAGGTGGCGAGTCGTGCTTTGTCGATGCATATGACGTCCACTTGGTTGCCGCTGGTGAGGAAGTACTGGTTGCCGCTGCTGTGTGTCTCTCCCTCGGGTACGGTGAGTGCTCGGTCCTGGTTGGGCGCGGCGTAGTCGGCGTCATCGTTGGGGTCGGTGGTGAGAGAGGTGCGCGGTGTCTGGAGTCGTTCGTTGTAATAGACCTGGAAGCGTGTGGGCAGTACCTCGTCGTCGGTGTATCCGTCTTCGCAGGCGTAGGCGGGAACGGTGATGAGGTACACGTTGTAGTAGAGTCCGGAGAAGGTGTAGGGCAGGTAGAAATAGATGCTGCCGTTGCGGTTGGTGACTCCGGTGAAGGTCTGCGGTGTAATCTCGATGTAGTTCTTGTCCTTGAGTTCCTCGAAGCGGAACAGTTGTTCCTGGTCGTCGATGGTATAGCGTACGCTATCGATGATGGCTCGTGTCTCGACGCTGACGGCCTCGACTTTCTCGTTGTTGACGAGGAGGAGGGGTGACTTGCGTCCTTGTGGGTTGCTGGCGAGGAGGTAGCGGTCCTCGAGGAAGGTGGAGCGTGGGTCTATGCGTCCGTCGGGGTCCACCATGACGATGCCGTTGGAGCATTCGTTGGGTGTGAGTCCGGCGAGGATGGTGGTGTTGGGTTGTGCGAAGACGTTGAGTCCGTAGTAGTTGTTGGAGGCGACGTACATGGTGTTCATGAGTGAGTCTTGTCCGTCGTTCTTCTGTGTATTGCGGTTGAAGAAGCGTCCACGTACGATGGCCATTTGTGCATTGAGTCGTGCCACGGAGTCGCGGTGTTCCATAGCGTCGACGTAGTTGAAGTAGGGCAGGTAGGCCTCGTACTCACTCTTCCAGACCTCATTGGTGGGTGCGATGAAGAGGTAGTTGCTGTCTTCGCGTGCTATCCATCCGAGGGTATTGTAGAGTGTGTTGTTGAGTGTGAGTACGCTGTCGGCATAGACTATCTTGCCATCGACGATGCTACGTTGTACGGAGGATGACTCGTCGAGGCTGTAGTTGTCGAAGTGTTCGAAGAAGTTGTAGACACTGTCGAGAGGTGCCTGGAGTGTGCCAAGTGCTTCGCGTACGTTGGGCAGGAAGGTGATGGGTGTGGCGAGTGTGTAGAGTATGCCGTTGGATGCCACGATGTTTTTGGAGGCAAAGGGCACGTCTTGGATGGTGTTGGCGGTGAGTATTTTCTTCTTGCCGTTCATCATCTGTATGGTGTCGGTGCCGGAGGTGGCGACGCTACGTCCGTAGAGTGCGATGTGGTTTTGCACAAACTGTGTGATGGCTTTGTTGTCCTTGTCTTGTACGCTGCGTACGGTACCGTCTGGCATGGTAATGATGGACTTTTTCTGCTGGTCATAGAGATCTATGACGCTGTCGGCCTGCTCATGTGTGAGGGCTGGTGCCCATACGGTGAGTGACTGAGGCGACTGCAGTACTTGGTCGTAGCCTACGTATTTGAGTACGCGACAGAACTCGGCGAGTTCGCTCTTGGCGCATACTTGTTGCCAGAGCGTGGGTGCATCGGCGGCGGAGTCTTTGCCGCTGGGGTCGTAGTGGCGGTCCCATTCGTCGGAGCATGCGACGAAGGCACCGAGGCCCAGCATTGCTGCCAGGATGGGGATATATGTGGTTCTTTTCATGATGTTGTTAAAAAAAAGGTTCAAGAGTTCAAGAGTTCAAGGTGAACGGCTGGGGGGCTAGAGGTCGTCCTCGCCTTTGCCTTCGCCCTCGATGCCATAGACGCTCTTGGGTACGATCTCGATGTAGTCTATCATGAGTTCGGCACCGCCGATGGCGAGCACGGACTTGATGCGCATGGTGTGCCATACGGTGGGGTCGAGATAGCCTGTGTAGATGACCTTGCGTATGGTGCGTGGCGTATAGGCGAAGGGTGTGCTGTTGGAGGTGCTGAGGAGTCGGTCGTCCTTGACGCTGTTGGCTCCGGTGTTGACGAAGCGTACGCTCTTGGGGCCGTGGTAGTAGCCGTGGTTGTGCAGGTCTTTCTTGGCCTGTTCGAGGGCGTCGCCTTTGAGGTTCTCGATGCTCTTCCATCCCACTTTGTCTTCCCATCCGTAGTCGCTTGCGTAGCGCATGTCGAGAGGTATGCCTTGGGGTTGGCCGTCGACGTAGAACTGTGCGATGCCTCGGTTCTCCATCTGGCAGAAGCCGAGACGTATCTGGTATGTTCCGGCGGGTACGCTGGGGAGTCGGAAGGTGATGTCGTAGGAGTTGTTGTCGGAGCGCAGGTTGAACTCGTCGCCTTGGTAGCTCCAGAAGTAGTTGCGGCAGTTCTGTAGGAAGAAGTCGCCGTCCTCGCTTGTCTCGACGTTCTCGAAGTACCCTTGTGGGAAAATGTAGTTGATTGCGTCGGCGTTGGGGTCGTTGGTGCCGAGGTTGCCGTAGGTGCGCGAGGTGCGCAGGTCGTTGTTCATGAGTTCGGGCCAGAAGGTGTAGAGGTCCATACGCATGCGAGCGTTGAAGACTTTCTCCTGGGTCTCCTGTCCGTAGTCTATCATGCGATCGATGTAGTAGTATATGCCGTTGACGGCCTGCTGTACGAGTCCTTCGTGTACGGTGGGTTCGACTTTGGCTCCTCGCATGGTGAGGTTGGGCTTGTCGGGGTCATACATGCGGTTGAGGTAGAGGCTGTTGGTGGTGGATGTGCCACGGAACTTGTTGGCGGCATAGACGAACTCAACCTTGAGTGTGGAGAACGGGTTCATGGTGTTGTACCACTCGGTGGGGTTGATGTCGTTCTTGTAGATGGTGCAGTTGGTGTAGAGTTTGTCGTAGAGTCCCTTGCGGTCGAGGCAGTGGTATGCGATGAGTCGGTAGAGGGGGTTGCGTTCGTCCTTGAGGTCGCCGAAGTCGGCATCGGTGAAGGAGGCTTCGTCGATGTCGGGGTTGCCGTACCATGTCTCCCCTACTCCATCGGTGTATTTGGTGCAGGCGTATTTGTACATCTGCACGAGGTTGGTGATGCCGTATTCGGCGCGTAGGATGCTGTCGGGTACTGCGAAGACGGTGTAGCCGAAGTTGCGGTACTCGGGTACGACGCAGTAGTCGTACTGTGCTCCAGTGTAGTAGCTGCCTTCGAGCTTCTTGACTTCGCGCCAGTAGCGTGGGTCGTAGGAGGTGTCCTTGATGCGTTGCATCTTGGTGTCGAGGCCAGTGGCTTCGAGGCAGATGTTGAAGAGGTTGATGGCGGTGTCCTCTTTCATGATGTAGGGCAGTGTGGCATTGCTGCTGAGGAGTACGGCATCTACGGGGTGTACGACACCGTTCTCGACGGAGTCGTTGCAGAGTTGGTAGATGATGGTTCCGGAGCGGTTGATGCGGTAGGTGGTTACGGAGTCGTCGTCGATGAGTACTGTCTTGGACTCGATGGAGAGGTTGCGTCCGAGCATGTTGGCGTCCTCGATAAAGTTGAGTCCTTCAAAGTCGGCTGTCATGTAGATGACATCGACGATGGCTGTGCGTGCGATGGTGTCGCAATCCTCGACGGTGAGGTCTTGTATGCCTCGTATGCCTTGTTCCTTGTAGAATTTCTGCATGGCCTCGTTGGTGGGCGCGAAGCAGGTGTAGGTGCCGTATGTGGCGAGCAGGTCCATGCGTCCGGACTTGGTGACTACGGCAGCGAACTCGGAGAAGTCGGCGTTGTTCTGTAGCCATCCGCTGAGCATCTCTTTCTTGTAGGTGTAGAGGCTGTCGGCAGGTATGCCATCGTCGCACGAGATGCACATAGCAGCGATGACTGCGAGGGTCGTTATGTGGATTAAAACAGATTTCTTCATAGTTGTCGTGCGTTGTTTAGTTCATTTCGTATTCGTCGCTAGCCTCGCTGGCGTAGATGGATTTCTGCTTGAGGAAGGTGTTGACCTTGAGCTCGTTCTTATTGTAGGGCCAGTAGAGTGCGTCCATGCTGGGGAAGGTGCCTTTGCTGCCGGCACCGCTGAGTTTGCTGGTGACGAGTGAGCGTACAATAGATGGGTTGCCATCGCGTCGTGCTTGTCTGAGGAGGTCGAACCAGCGTTTGCCCTCGAAGATGAATTCGCGTTCGCGTTCGGAGCGTATGAGTTGTATGGCGGGTCCGGGAGCCGTTGTGGCGGAGTGTGTGCTGCGAAGGTAGCTGCTGGCGTAGGTGGTGGAGCGCTTGTTGACGACATAGACGAGGTCGAAGGCTTTCTGTAGCCATTCGGCGTAGGTGTCGGCTGCTTCTCCGGCCTGCATGGCCTCGTAGGCTTTCATGGCGTAGGCTTCGGCCTCGATGAGTGCCACGTCGGTGAGTCGGTAGAAGATCCAGTTGCGGTCGAGATTGCCGCTGAGTGAGAAGGCTCCTGACGAGGCGTTGTCAAAGACGATCTTGGTGTTGGACGACGAGCTCATGAGGTTGTAGTTCTTGGCTACACACTTACGGACGTATCCTTCGCCGTAGTTGGCGTCGACGGCCTCGAGTGCGTTGTAGAAGCGCGCATCGTACTGGTGGTCGAAGTAGGCGAAGCTGCCTGTGGCGAGGTCTCCCACGATGGTGGGGTTGACGACGAGTGTGCCAGAGCCGTTGTTGTTGACGTCGGTGTTGCCTGTACCGTAGATGGTGCCGAGAGCTCGGCTGGCTACGTAGCTGCTGCCAGAGGTGTAGTTGAAGCTGAGTTCGAAGATGCTCTCGAAGCTGTTGCCTTGTCCGAAGACGGCCTGATCGACGGCGCTGGGGTTGGATGTGGTGGCTACGTAGAGTGGCAGGATGCGTCCGTAGAGTCCTTGGACCTCTTGTGGCCCGCTGTTGCCCATGCCGGTGCGTTGTCCGTAGTACTCGGTGTAGTCGGAGCGTTTTTGTGTGATGACGTCTTCGGCGCGAGCGATGCTCTTGTCGTACTCGCCTGCCCAGAGGTACATGTCGGCAAGCATGGCGTTGATGGAGGTGCGGGTGATGCGGTTGCAGTTACTCCAGTAGGTGAGTCCGGGTCCGTCGTTCTTGGTGGTGGCGTAGTGAACGAGTGCGTTGTTCTTGACAGCTTCGAGGTCGGTGATGATCTCGTGCAGGATGTAGTCGAAGCTGCTGGCGGGGAGGTACTCCACCTTATCTTCTGCCTGCACGCCCGTGCGTGTGAAGGGCACCTCGTCGAAGGTTCTGATGAGATAGAAGTAGCAGAGTGAGCGGAGAGCGGTCATCTCGGCTTGTGTGGCGAGGACGTCGCTGGCGCGGTATGCGGGGTCGCGTTGGCTGACAATGGGTGCCATCTCGATGATGACGTTGCACTGGTTGATGACGTAGTAGAACTTGCTCCAGTCGGTGAAGCCGTTGGTGGAGAGGAGGTTCTCTCGCATGAGTTCGTAGTAGTCGCCACCGGTGAGGTTGCCGGAGGGGTAGAGGTTGTCGCTACGGCCTTCGCCCCATACAATGCAGCGGCTGATGAAGTCGTCGCTCTGCATGGCGGCATAGACGCCAGCCACGCTCTGTGTGATGTCGGCTTTCTCGTTCCAGAAGTTGTCTTCGGTGACGATGTCGCGGGGCTGTATGGTCAGCCAATCGTTGCAGCTGCAGAGGGTGAGAGCTACCGATGCTGCGAGGAGTATATTCGCGTATGCTTTCATGATCGTCATTATTTTAGAATCCGATGGTTAAACCTAAGGTGTAGGACTTGCTGCGTGGTGTCTTGCTGCTGTCGGTGGTGACGCCGTAGCCGCCGTAACCCATTTCGGGGTCTACGCCGGAATACTTGGTGAGACAGAACAGGTTGTTGGCACTGGCGTAGAGGCTGAGTTGTTTCATGCCCCAGCGTTTGAGCAGTTTGCTGTCGAAGCTGTAGCTGACCTGTAGGTAGTTGAGTCGGAGGAAGGAGCCGTCCTCGACGAAGCGGTCGCTGATGAGTGTATTGTAGTTGGTACCGTCGCCGAACATGGCACGTGGGATGGTGGTGACGTCGCCTTCTTTGCGCCAGCGGTAGTTGACGGCCTGTGACTGGTTGTTGTTGGTGGTCATGGACTCGTTGTCGAGGCGTGCCAGGTTGACGATGTCGTAGTCCACGCGATAGTTGAAGTTGGCACGCAGCTGCAGACGGTTGAAATGGAGAGTAAAGCCGAATCCGCCGGTGAGTTTAGGCAGTGAGTTGCCAAGGTAAACGATATCGAGTTGGTTGATGTTGCCGTCGTGGTTAACGTCCTCGTAGATGGCGTCGCCTCCCTTGAAGTAGTATCCGCTGTTGGTCTCGGTCTTGTAGCAGAAGCGTGTCTGTACGGGGTCGCCGTTGGCATCTGTGACATATTTGCCGTCGGCGTTCATGGCGATGGGGTATGTCTTGCCAGCGTCAATGGCGTCCTGCAGTGTGGATGTGCCGTTCTTGGCGTCGGCGCGAGCCATGTCGCGTGCGGTGTCGTAGTTGTACTGGTAGACACCTTTGAAGCGGAAGCCGTAGATACTGCCGAAGGGGTTGTTGATCTGCACGCGCTGCACGATGGCACGGTTGTTCTCAGTCCAGTCGATGTTGAGGGTCTTCAGGATGAGTGGATCCATGGCCGTGATGATGTTGCGGTTGTTGGCGAAGTTGACGTAGAGGTCGGCCGAGAACTTCTTGTACTTGAAGAGGCGCTCGCCCAGGATCTGTACTTCCCATCCCTCGTTCTTCATGTCGCCCACGTTGCGATATTTGAGGCTGCTCCATCCGTTGCTGGTGGGGATAGCGGCGGTGGCCATGAGCATGTCGTAGGTATTGCGGCGGTAGAGTTCGGCTACGAACTTGAGTCGATCGTCGAAGAAACCGAGGTCGAAGGCAAGGTTCCATGTCTGTACGGTCTCCCACTTGAGGTCGGTGAGTTTGAGTCCGCTGGGTACCATGGAGGTTTGTCCGAGGTAGTTGCTGCCCTGTGCGTAGCTGTTCATGTAGAGGTAGTCCGTGGTGGGAGGGTTACCCACGAGACCCCAGCCTGGTCGGATGCTGAGCATGGTCATCTTGGCCTTCTCGCGCATCCATTTCATCCAAGGTTCGTCGATGACGTTCCAGCGTCCACTGACTGCGGGGAAGAAGCCCCAGCGACTATTGGGTCCGAACTTGGTGGTGGCGTCGGCTCGAGCACTGAAGGCGAGGATGTAACGTTGTTTGTAGGAGTAGTGTGCGCTGATGGTCCAGTAGATGCTGCGCCACTCGTTGAAGCCGCTGGACATGCCGGAGACGAAGGCTCCGCTAGTGACGGAGTTGAGCCCGTTGGGGAGTCGGCTCACGTCGGTGTTCTGGCTGCTGCTGTTACCGCTGACAAGCTGGAACCGTGCCATGGCCATGAGGAAGTGGTCGGTATTGGAGAACTTGGGCTGGAAGTTGAGCGTGTGTGTGGTGGTGAAGGCAAAGTTCTTGCGGCTGTAGCTCGTGCCCGTACCATTATCATAATAGTTGGTGCTGACGAGGCTGCGTGGGTAGTCTTTGTCGGTGTAATCGTTGTAGACGTTGAGGACGACCTTACCGTTGTAGGTGAGTTGTGTCTTGTCGTCGTCGAGTCCGAGGAGTTTGTACTCGAGTTCGAGTTCGGGTGTGATGTCGTAGGTAGTCTCGATGTTGGTGGCGTACTCGGCGCTGGCAAGTGGGTTGGCCAGGTTGCGTTGGTCGCTGAAGTTGTTGCTCTGGTCGGTGGTGAGTTGGCCGTGGTTGGTGAAGGCGTACTGTGGTATGATGTAGTACTCGCCTGTGTTGTTGCCATCGGCGTCGTAGCGCCAGGGTGAGAGGTTAGGCATCTTGACGTAGGCGATGCCCATGAGTCCGTCGTAGTTGCGGTTGTTCTTGGTGTAGGTGAGCGCGAAGTTGCTCATGATCTTGATGCGATCGTTGACGTAGTAGTCGAGGGCCATGCGTGTGCTGAAGCGATCGAGTTTCTGCTTGATGACGGTACCTGTCTCGTGGTCGTAGCCACCGCTGATGCGGAAGAGTGTCTTGGCGTCGCCGCCGCTGATGCTGACGTAGTGGTTCTGTCGCAGTCCGTTCTGCTTGACGAGGTCAACCCAGTCGGTGTTCTTGTTGAACATTTGGAACTCGGAGTCCATCTCGTTGTAGTTGAGCTCTTGTACGTCGCCCACGTAGGTGTTCTGTTGTGGGTTGAAGTAGGACTCTTTGAGCAGCATGGTGTACTGGTCTCCGTTGAGGAGTTCGATGCCAGCGGGTTGGTGTGTCATGGTCATCTTGAGGGAGTAGGAGACCTGTGGAGCGCCTCGGTGTCCGCGCTTGGTCTTGATCTCAATGACACCGTTGGCACCCTGTGAGCCCCAGATGGCTGTGGCGGCAGCGTCTTTGAGTACCTGTATATCCTCGATGTCCTCGGTGTTGACGTTGAGGAGTTGTGCGAATTTCTCGTCGTTGGCTGTGGAGACGTCGAAGTCACTGAGGTCCACGTTCCAGACGTTGCCGTTGACGACGATGAGTGGTTCGTTGCTGGTGAGTGTGGATACGGTGCTGGCTCCGCGGAGTCGCATGCTGGTGCCAGCGCCGAGGTCGCCCGAGTTGGCGACGATGTCGAGTCCGGCGATACGTCCCTGGAGTGCCTCGTCCACGCTGGTGATGCCGAGTCCCTCGAATTCCTTGGCGGAGATGCCCTGTGAGGAGTAGCTGACTTCGCGTTCGGGTATGGCGAGTCCAGAGTTACGCATCTTCTTCTTGGCCACGATGTCCACCTCTTTCATCTGTTTGGTGTTGTCCTCCATGGTGATTTTGTACACCTGTTTGTTGATGGCGAGGGTCTGTGTCTTGTAGCCCATGTAGCTGACGCGCAGTTGGTTCTTGCTGCTCTTTATTGGGAGGACGAAGTTACCATTCATGTCGGTCACGGTGGCGTTGACCATACGGTTGCTGGCATCTATCTCGACGATGTTGACTCCGGGGAGTACGTCGATGGCATCGCTGACGGTGCCGCTGATGCGGGTGATCTGGGCGAAGGCGCTCTGTGTGAGTGCCATGGCCAGAGCCAGTGTGAAAGCTAATCTCATGCTTATTTGTATCTTTTTCATGGCCGTAATCATTTAAGGTTAGCTTTGAGGGTCATGTTCTCGGGGTCGTGCTGTGGTTTCCATTGCGGCATAACGTTGCGTATGGAGGTCTTCGAGCCTCTTGAACTTCTGAATCCTTGAACCTTGACACTTTCCTCGGGATAGTTGCACACGGGCATGGTGGCGGGGTCGAGGAACTGGTTGTCGGCGTAGGTGAGCACGTCGTCGAGGAGGTGTACCACTGCGTAGGCGGTGCTGTAGAAGAAGCGTGTGGCCTTGGTGAAGAGGTACTGACGTGTGGCGCGGTTGCTGGCGGTGCTTGCGATGACGTGGGTCTTGTGTCCCTGAGCGTCGGTGACGCTGTAGCCAGCGGTGTTGTTCTCGACGGTGATGCGGCGGAAGCGGCTCATGGCGGTATCCACGGCAGCCGTCTCGAAGATGGATGTGGTGTCTGCGCCTCCGAGGTAGATGCTACCGTCCTGTATGTGGTAGCGTACGAAGTTCTCTATGGTGTTGCGTATGAGTGTCTTGACGCTGTCGGCCACGTCGGCTATACTGTCGAGCTGTGCTTCGGTGTAAGTGCCTGGGTGTGCGTCGGCGTATTCCTGTATGATGGTGGGGTACTCGTCCCACTCGTCAAAGAGTTCCCAGGAGGGCAGCTTGCCCGCTGTCTGCAGGGCTTCGACCTTGTCGGAGGTGGGGATGTAGAGGGTGTAGTTGTAGTTGCCGAGGATGCTGAGCGCCTTGTCCATGGAGGGGTGTTTGTTGACCTCTTCGCCGACGAAGGAGCTACCCACGAGCAGTCGGGCGAAGGCCTTGTACTCGGGATGGTTGAGAGTGTCGGTGATGACCTTGTAGGGGCTGGTGAGTGTGGTGGCAGGTATCTCGTTGATGACGTAGGCCACGCCGTTACCGCTGTGGGTGAGGTCGGTGGTCTCTTCTTCCTTGACGGTGATGTAGCGTTCCCGTTCCATGGCTTGTGAGCCTGCTACGCCAGTGACGACGGAGCCCTCGAAGCGAACCTGCACGGGTCCTCCTGCCTTGTTGACGTAGATGGTCTGTTGGGGGTGGAAGGGCTGTGCGCCTTTCTGTCCGTGCACAACGATGATGTTCTCCAGTACATCCTGCAGACGGTTGTTGACGAGTGCAAGGGAGACGAGTGTGCTACCCGTAGCGGCTTTGTCGGTTATGCGGTAGGTGCCGTCCTCCTGTTGCTCGGCCTCGTAGGCTTTGGCGCTGACGGGGTAGGTGCTGTTGGAAGGATCCACATAGAACTTGTAACCGATGGGTTTGTTCTCGTAGATGCTGTAGGGGTCGATGTAGTTGGCGAAGGCGTCGTCGGTGGGTATGAGGAAGCTGTAGGTGCTGGCCATAGAATTGACGTAGGCCTGATACTCGTTGAGGGTCCAGTTGGCTGTCACGGTGCTGCGGTCGCTGTAGCGCGTGTCGGTGATAGCCTTGTAGATGACGCTGAGGTCCTCGTCGGCGCGCAGCATGGCGGGGAAGAGTACGCTCTGGTGTTCGGGTGCTACGAAGGGTTTGTTGAGCTGATAGACCACGCCATTGCAGGCCATGAAGCAACTGTCCACGTCGGCCACCTTGATGCCCATGTCCTCGGAGGCTGTGTTGCGCACGTTGGCGAACTTGCTGGGCGAGGTGCTGACGAAGCTGCTCTTGAGGCAGTTGTTGATGAAGGGAAGTACGACGTCATCGGGCACGTTGTCCCAGTCGTAGGCGTATTTCTCGCCGATGGCGCTACCCTCGCCTTGCGGGCTGAGATAGTGTCGCATGGCGTCATCGGAGGGGACGAAGAAGGCAGCGCCGTCGTTCTGGTAGGTGGCGGACTGGTTGCTGGTGTTGATGACGTACTGGTTCCATCCGGGATCGAGGCTGAGCACGCTGCTGACGGTCTTGTCTGTCTCGACCACCTTGTTGAGTCCATGGTTCTGTCCTCCGTTGTTGAAGTAGCGCTTGACGAAGAGGCTATCCTCCTTGCCGTCGACGCTCTGCGTGGCGAGGAAGTAGGGGTAGCTGAAGCGGTCCAATAGGGTGCTGAAGATGGAGAACTGGGGTTTGGTGTTAACGATCTCGGCCATATTGTCGAGCGACTCGGGCACGGCAGCCAATACGTGGATGTAACCGTTCTGGCAGGTGACGTCTTGTTCCACCACGCGTTGCCCGTTGATGTAGTTGGTGGAGTTGACGTCGGAGGCGGCTCCGTTGGTGAGTTTGCTGAGGTCCTCGCTGGTGAGGTCGTTCTTGAGCATGAAGTCGGGCAGGAAGTGTACCATGGGTGCGGCGCTGTTGTCCTTGTAGAGGAGGATGCTCTGGCGGTCGCGCACGGCAGCCCAGTAGTCGGTGACGTTACCCTCGCCATCCAGGCGTTTGGGGTTGAGTGCCGGGAACTGTGCCTGGTTCACCACGGGTATGCTGTCGCTGATGTCGAGACGGCTGGTGCGTCGCATGCAGGCTCCCTCGCTAGGTGGGTCTCCCGGGGTGTTGGAGAGAAGTTCGATGAGGTAGGCATTGTTGACCATGGCGGCCTTGAGGAGGTTTTTCTTCTCGGCCTTGGAGAGGTCATTCACACTCTTGACACCGCGTGCTGTAAGCCAGCGGTTCCACGCCGTGTCGGGTGCCACAAAGAGGGTCATGCTTCCCGTGCGGCGTAGCATCTCGGGATAGTTGGTCTCCGAGAGGTCTTTGTCGTTGATGAGTGCCAGGGTGGTCTGGAAGTTGCCACGGCTCTCCAGTTCTTCGTAGATGCTGCTGCCCAGCCATTCGGGTGTGCCGGTGAGGAGGTTGTCGCTGCACGACGACAAGGCTGCTCCGGCCCCTGCGACCAGACAGGCAATACCTACACGACGCACGGCGCAGGCCAGGCGTCGGGGGTAGAGAATTCTGCTCATTACAGTTCTTTTCATGAATATGGTTTTTGGTTTTGTGAACGTGTTGTAAGATGTCTTCTGCGTACCCACTTTAAGTGGTTTTTTGGTCCTTAAAAGTCCAAAATGCGGCACAAAGTTAATGATATTTCACTTTCGCTCCAAATTTTTCTTAACAAAAGTTGGTCGCGCCCATAAAAAACATTCCAAAAAGCGGTGTTTTATCTCGGTAATCTCCTCTCCTACCCCGAAAAGAAAGGCGGACGGCCCAGTCTAAACCGAGTCGCCCGCAGCAGTGTGTCGTTTGCGAGAATATGCTCTCTCCCAAGGGAGGAAAATAGAGCCCACCTTTACTTGATGAGTTTCATGGCGAAGCCGCCTCCAGGGGCGAGGTGGATAGACAGTTTGGTGTCGGCCGTGACGGTGACGGTGCGGAGTTGGTAGTCGGAGGCTACGCGGTCGGCATTCACGCCGTCCTGGCAGATGGTGGCGGTGTAGGTCCCCTCGGCTTTCATCTCGCGTAGGAAGGAGAAGTCCAGGGTGATGTCGCGAGCGTCCCAGTTGGTGAGTCCTCCCACGTAGATATGCCCGTCCGTGCCCTGTCTTGCCGTGACGATGTACTTGCCCAGTTCGGCCTGTGGCAGCAGCGTCTGCAGATACTGGTTGGGCAGCGAGGCGATGAAGCGGGTGTAGGGTTCTTCGAGCTGGTAGGATGTGGGGGCATCGCAGAGCATGGTGAGGGGCGAGTCGAAGACGACATACATCGCGGCCTGGTGGGAGCGAGTGCCTTGTGACATGGGATAGGAGTACATGGCGTGGTAGAGCGACTGTGAAGCGTTGCGCATGGCACCAGGGGTGTAATCGACAAAGCCGGGCATCATGCGTATGAAGGGGAAGGTGACGCAGTACTGTGGCATGTCGTCTTCTTGTGTAGCCCATTTGGCATTCTCCAGGCCATAGACGCCTTCTACGTTGACGATATTGGGATATGTGCGATTGTAGCCGTTGGGGACGTACATACCGTGGTAGTCCAGCATGAGGTGGTACTTGGCACACATCTCGGCCACGCGGTAGGCACACTCCACGGCGGTCTGGTCATTGCGGTCGAGGAAGTCCACCTTGAAGCCCTTGATACCCATGCCGCTGTAGAGTCGACAGGCTGCCTCGAGGTTCTCGTCCAGCACGTTGAAGCCCAGCCAGAGTATAACTCCCACGCCGCGCTGACGGGCGTAGTCCACCAGACGGGGCAAATCGAGTTCCTTGACGGTGTGCAGGATGTCCACCACCTCATGGTCGTCGTTGACATTCTTGCGGTCATAGTACCAGCCCTCGTCCAGCGCCACATATTCTATACCGTGCGCCTGCGCAAAGTCGATGTAGTACTCGTAGGTGGGGTTGTTGACGCCTACCTGGAAGTCCACGCCCGAGAGACTGAAGGCGTTCCACCAGTCCCAGGCCAATTTGCCGGGGCGTATCCACGAGGTGTCGTCGATGCGGCTGGGTGCTGCCAAGGCATAGACGAGGTTGTTGACGGGCATCTCGGTGTCGTGGTGTGTCACGGCCATGATGCGCCAGGGGAAAGATCGTTGTGCGAGGGTGCGAGCGATGTAATCGCCTCGTGTCTTTGCAGCTTTCTGTTTGCGGCCGTGGAGGAACTTGAACGAGGTGGGGTACTCGGCAAAGTCGGCACGCAGGGTGGATGTGCCCTGCTGGGGGTCGAGGTAGAAGGCGGGGTAGTTCTCCACGTCGCTCTCCATGAGTGTCACTTTGCATGTGCGGGCATCCACGGTCACGGGTGGGAAGGCGATGGCTTTGGCCTGGCTCAGCGGGGTGTGGTCGTACATATTCTCGAACGAGGAGAGGTAGGGCCCGTCGTGCTGATTGACGTAGGGTATCCATGCCTGGAAGTCCTCGGCGAAGTTGAACTCGGCCACCTCGTCCACGACTACGAGGCTGTCGCGTGAGGTGAGGTCAGAGACGAGTCGGTAGGCCATGCCCTGGTCGTAGGCTCGCAGGACGATGGAGAAGCCGTCCTTGAGAGTCACGGTGGCCTCGTTGTAGCATACGCTGAAGTGGGGGACGCGGTAGAAAGGCGAGGCAATGTCCTCGTGTATATTCTTGCGCTGCGAGACTTTGCGAACCTTGGCGTCTGTGCCCACCTCGGGCAGGTCTTGCAGGTTCATGCCTATGCGCGAGTCTTTGAGGATGAGGTGGTCGGTGTCGTAGAGGTTGTAGGTGATGTAGTGACCTATGTTCATCTCCAGTCGAAGCTGGCCGTTGGGGGAGGTCACGGTGGCGACGGGCTTGGCTGTGGTGGTCTGGGAAAGAGCCAGAGCAAGGACAAGGGTCAGGTAATGGTGGACGTGTTTCATGGGATGGTTAGGGTTAGAGGTTAGAGGTCAACGGTTAGAAGTCAACGGTCAATGGTTAAAGGTCAACGGTAACGCCATAGACGGCGGTGAGGCGTTGCTGGAGGGTGTCGGCCATGCCGTCACGTATGGAGAGGGTGACGGTGCAGTTGTCGGCGTAGTCTTGTCGTAGGATATGTGCGTCGGCATCGTGTAGGATGCGCATCACCTGGTTGGTGAGTGTGTAGGGGAAGGACACCTGCAGTGTGGTCATGACGTAGCGTTCCTCCACGGTGGCTGCGCCGAGGGCCTCGGCCGCTGCGGCACGGTAGGCCTGGAGCAGCCCGCTTGTGCCCAGTTTGATGCCTCCGAAGTAGCGCACCACGGCCACGAGGACGTTGGTGAGTCCTGCCGAGTTGATCTGTCCCAGGATGGGTTTGCCTGCCGTGCCAGATGGTTCACCGTCGTCGTTGCTGCGGAACCGTAGGCGCTCGGGGCCCAGCATGTAGGCGTAGCAGACGTGGCGGGCATCGTAGTATTTCTGGCGCAGCAGCGCGAGTCGTTCCTTCACCTCATCCTCGTCACAGACCGGAAAAGCGAAGGCCAGGAAACGGCTTCGCTTTTCGGTGTACTGTCCCTCGGCGGGACTTGTTATGGTGAGGTAGGTGTCGGTCATTCCAGGCTGTGGATGACGAGTCCCGAGCGCAGCTTGGGCTCGAACCACGTCGCCTTAGGAGGCATGATGTTGCCGGTGTCGGCGATGCGTATGATCTGGCTCATGCTCACGGGGTAGAGGGCGAGGGCCATGGCCATCTCGCCGCTGTCCACGCGACGTTTCAGCTCAGAGAGTCCGCGCAGACCTCCCACGAAATCTATGCGTTGGTCGCTACGCAAGTCCTTGATGCCGAGTAGCTGGTCGAGGATGTACTTGCTGCTGATGCTCACGTCGAGGCTCTCTATGGGGTCGGACTCCACGATGAGTTCGGTCTTGAAGCGCAGGCTGTACCAGCGTCCTTCCAGATAGAGCGAGAACTCGTGGAGTTGCTGGGGGCGGTACTCCTTGGGGCCCTTGTCGGTGACATGGAACTTGGCAGAGAGGGCAGTGAGCAGTTGCTGGGGGGTGTGTCCGTTGAGGTCGCGCACCACACGGTTATAGTCCAGGATGGTGAGTTGCGATGCGGGGAAGCACACAGCCATGAAGTAGTTGTACTCCTCGTCGCCGCGGTGGTTGGGGTTCTGCTGGGCTTTCTCTGCGCCCACGAGGGCTGCGGCGGCACTGCGGTGGTGACCGTCGGCGATATAGAGGTTGCGTATGCCGGCGAAGGTCTGGGTTATGGTTTCCAGGTCCTGAGCATCGCTAACGAGCCACAACTGGTGACGGAAACCATCCACGGGTGCCACGAAGTCGTATTCGGGCTTGCCCTTGACGATGCGTGCCACGAGGGTGTCGATGGTGTCGTTGTCGGGATAGGCAAAGAAGACAGGCTCGAGGTTGGCGTTGTTCACGCGCACATGTTTCATGCGGTCTTCCTCCTTGTCGCGGCGTGTGAGTTCGTGTTTCTTGATGACACCGTTCATATAGTCCTTGACGGCGGCAGCCACCACCAGTCCGTACTGCGTCTTGCCGTTCATGGTCTGGGCATAGATGTAGTAGTGGTCGTCGGTGTCCTGTACGAGCCAGCCCTGGTCTTGGAACTTGCGGAAGTTCTCTGCTGCGCGTTCATAGACACGGGGGTCGTACTCGCTTGTCCCTTCGGGGAAGTCTATCTCGGGTTTGATGATGTGGTAGAGCGACTTCTCATTGTCGCCTGCCTCGGCACGGGCCTCGTCGCTGTCCAGCACGTCGTACGGACGCGACTCGACCTGCTCCACCAACTCGCGTGGAGGGCGTATGCCCTTGAATGGTTTGATGATTGCCATAGTATATATAAGGTCAACGGCTTTTTTAGGTCAACGGTTACTTATTCACCTGGAACTTGGTGCAGCCGTCTTTGAAGAAGGCCACAATCTGACGTGCTGCGGCTATGCCTGCGTTGATATTGGCCTCGGCGGTCTGGGCACCCATTTTCTTGGGGGTGGCGAAATAGCGGCCCTCGAAGGCGCGGAACTGTTCGTCGGCATCGGGCATGATGTCGGTGACGTAGCGCAGGTCGGAGCGTTCGGTCATGATCTGGAGGAGTCCGGGTTCGTCGATAACCTCCTTGCGAGCCGTGTTGACCACGATGCCGCCCTTCTTCATGCTACCCACGAGAGTGGCGCCTATGCTCTGTTTGGTCTCGGGTGTGGCAGGGATGTGGAGGCTCACGATGTCGCAGGTGCGGAAGAGTTCCTCCTGCGAGGCAGCAGCATGCACACCAGCGGCCTCGATGACCTCGGCGGGGCAGTAGGCGTCGTAGGCCGACACCTCCATGCCGAAGCCCTTGGCTATGCGAGCCACGTTGCGTCCCACGTTGCCGAAGGCCAGGATGCCCAAGCGCTTGTCCAGCAGTTCGGTGCCGGCCGTGCCGTTGTAGAACTTGCGCACGGTAAAGACCAGCAATCCAAACACGAGTTCGGCCACGGCGTTGGAGTTCTGACCCGGGGTATTCATGGCCACCACGTTGTGGGCTGTGGCGGCTTCCAGGTCGATGTTGTCGTAGCCGGCACCGGCACGCACCACAATCTTGAGGGCGGGAGCGGCATCCAGCACCTGGGCCGTCACTTTGTCGGAGCGCACGATTATGGCGTCGGCATCGCTTACGGCGTCGAGGAGTTGTGACACGTCGGTATATTTCTCCAGCAGCACCAGTTCGTGGCCTGCTGCCTCCACCTCTCGGCGGATACCTTCCACTGCAACGGCAGCAAAGGGTTTCTCTGTAGCTACAAGGATTTTCATTATGAAGGGTTCGGGGAATTTAAGGGTTCAAGTTGTCGATGACGGTGAGGGTCTCGCCCGTCTCGGGGATATCCACCTCGGTGACTATCTGGGTGCTGGGCGCGGTGTTGAGCCAGCGGTCCCTCAGCAGGTCGTACCAGCCGAGGGTGTCGGGCGTCTGCTCCTTCTCGTCGTTTTTCTTGTGGTAGATACGAGCCATGCTTTTAGTGCAGTTTCTCGAATTCCTGCATGCAGTCCACCAGAGCCTGCACGCCTTCCAGTGTCATGGCGTTGTAGCAGCTGGCACGGAAACCACCCACGCTGCGGTGGCCTTTGATGCCCACCATGCCGCGCTCGGTAGCGAACTGCATGAAGTCGGCTTCGAGGTCCTTGTACTCGTCGTTCATGACGAAGCAGATATTCATGACGGAACGGTCCTCTGGGGCCACGGTACCACGGAACAACTTATTGCGATCTATCTCGGCATAGAGCACTGCTGCACGCTCCTCGGCACGCTTCTGCATGGCGGCCACGCCACCCTGAGCCTTGATCCACTTGAGGTTCTGCAGAGCGCAGTAGATGGGCACTACGGGAGGTGTATTGAACATGCTGCCGCCGTCGATGTGGGTCTGGTAGTGGAGCATGGTAGGGATGTAGCGCGACACCTTGCCTACGGCTTCGTCCTTGACGATGACGAAGGTGAGGCCCGCCATGGAGAGATTCTTCTGTGCTCCGCCATAGACGCAGATGTACTTGGTGAAGTCGATAGGGCGCGTGAAGATGTCCGACGACATATCGGCAATCATGGGTACGGGGCTCACGGGGTCCTGACGGATCTCGGTGCCGTAGATGGTATTGTTGCTGGTGTAGTGGAAATAGTCGGCATCGGCGGGAATATCAAAACCTTTGGGGACGTAGGAGTAGGTGGTTTCGGCACTGGATGCCACCTCTACGACCTCGCCGAAAGCCTTGGCTTCCTTCATGGCCTTCTTGGCCCAGACGCCGGTGTTGAGGTAGGCAGCCTTCTTCTCGAGGAAGTTGTAGGGCACCATGCAGAACTGCAGGCTGGCACCGCCGCCCAGGAAGAGGACGCTGTAGCCTTCGGGGATATTGAGCAACTCCTTGAACAGGGCCACTGTCTCGTCCACCACTGGCTGGAAATACTTGGCACGGTGGCTGATCTCCATCAAGCTCAGTCCGGTGTCGCCAAATTCAAGACAAGCCTGGGCCGTAGCCTCGATGACCTCGCGCGGCAGGATGGAAGGTCCCGCATTGAAATTGATTTTCTTCATAGCAAAAATATTTTAAGGGTTAGTCGTTTTGTTTTACGGCACAAAAGTACAAAAAAGGTTAGAGGTTAGAGGTTAGAGGTTAGAGGTTAGAGAAATTTGCATTTTGAACAAGAAAAAAGTGCATTTTTCGGGCTACTGCGCCAGGATTTGATCCAGGATGGGGTAGATTTCCTCTTCGTGGGAATAGGGATGGAGGATGAAATAGGTGTCGCCTGCTATCATGGCCGAGAGGTGGGCATGATTCTCATTATAGAAGACATGGCAGGGCTTGACACGGTGTTCGGCGTAGGCCAGTTCGTAGCCGACGCCCAACGAGGGACACGAACACTCAGCGATAACCACGTCGCTCTGGCGCAGCCAGGCCGTGTCTTGATCGTAGATATCCGCAACGGTCTGATTCTCCTCTGTCAGATTGAGTTTGCCCACATGCTCGGTCAGCACCACAGCCGTCTGTTGTATGTACCTGATGATGCGTCCGTAAAGCGCCGCATCCTGTCGTCCACCCCGAATGGAGCCTGCAAAATAGACTTTTTTCATCCCGATAAAACACTTCACTCCTTAAACTGAACGCAAGCGTACGCGTCAACCTTGAATGTAATCGCATAGGTGCGGCGACCGCCCTACTTACTGCGGTCCATCGTGGCCTGGATGACGTTGATGATGTAGTCGCCCAGTTTCTCACACTCGGCGATGATGTCAATGTAGAAGACACCGAGCTGGTAGTCGTACTTCTTCTCGTTGATATCCACGAGGTTCTGGTTCTTGAGTTGGTTGCGGTAGTTATTGATTTCGTTCTCGATATTGTAGCTGATGTTGAAGTCCACACGCTGGTTTTCCTCGCGCTGGACGACAATCATCATCTGTCGCAGAGCGTTGGTGACGAGGGCCATCATGTTCTCGATGTGCTGTATCTGTTCGTCGGTGAACGTCTCGTCGTGGGCGTACTGGCGTCGGCGGTTCATGCTGCGAGCAAGGTTGTAGTTGGCGTCGCCAATGCTCTCCAGCTCGCTCACCTCGCGCAGCATCATCTGTATCTGTGTCTTAGTGTCTAGCGAGAGGTGTCCTTCGCTCACGCGGTTGAGGTAGTTGGCAATCTCCAGTTCCATATTGTCGGTGATGCTCTCGTACTTCTCAATGCGGCTGAAGAGGCGGGTGAAGTCCTCGGTCTTGTCGGTGTGGAGCAGCTCCTTGACGAGCTCGAACATCTTCTGGCAACGCGCAGCAAAGACGCCTATCTCCTTGCGGGCCTCGAGGACAGAGAGCTCGGGTGTACCCATGAGTCCGCCGCTCACGAAGCGCAGACGGAAGTCGTCCTCCTCATCCTTGCCGGCTGGGATGATGCGCTGAACCAGACGAGCCAAGGGGTTTATAAACCAGATGAGGATGAGCGTATTACAGAGGTTGAAGCAAGTGTGGAAGGCAGGCAGGACGTAGTTGAGCAGAGGAGCTTGAGCACGGGCATAGGAAGCATCGGCAGCAGCAAGATCAGCATCGTAGCCTACCAGACCGCATACGGTGCGCACGAAGAACCCGAAGACGGCGAGGACCCATATCACACCGAAAACGTTGAAGCACAGGTGGGCCATAGCAGCGCAGCGGGCCTGACGGTTGGCGTTGAGGGCAGCGATGTTGGAGGTGATGGTGGTGCCTATATTCTCGCCCAGCACGAGGGCAATGCCCTGGTAGATGGGCAGGGCGCCGCTGGAACAAAGAATCATGGTGATGGCCATGATGGCTGCCGAGCTCTGTACGCAGAAGGTGAGCAGACCGCCCAGCAGCAGGAAGAGGAGCGTGGAGGCAAAGCCCCAGCGTCCCGTGTTGGCAAAGAACTCCAGCACAGCGGGATTCTCGCCCAGGTGCATGCCGTCGGCGGTATTCTTGAGGGTGGAGAGGGCCAGGAAGAGGAAGCACATGCCGAAGACAAACTCGCCAAACGACTTGCGACCGTTGGTCTTACCAAAGCTGAGGAGGATGGCCACGACGAAACCTGGGAAGACGAGCATGGCGGTGCTGAAACCGCCCATACCGGCCGCCATGATCCACGCCGTGAGCGTAGTGCCAATGTTGGCACCCATGATGACCGAGATGGCCTGCACCAGGGTGAGCAGTCCGGCATTGACGAACGACACAGTCATCACCGTAGTGGCGGTGCTGCTCTGTACGGCAGCAGTGACGAAGGCTCCTGTGAGCACACCCGTGACGCGGTTGGTGGTCATGGCGCCCAACACACGACGCAGGCCTCCGCCCGCCATCTTCTGAAGACCCTCGCTCATGGTCTTCATTCCGTACATCAGCAGGGCGAGCGAACCCAGGATAGTCAAAGCACTTGTGAGCATATGTTCGCGATTTTGCGGCGCAAAGGTACAAAAAAGGCGAAAGCTAAAAGACGAAAGACGAAAAAAAAGTGCATTTTCTGGGCGCAGAACAAAAAAAACCTCAACTCTCGTCTCTCGTCTCTCGTCTTTTTCGTACCTTTGTCGCTCAATTACACGCATACATATATATTTTCACACATCCAACACACGCATGAGTACCGTCAACAAAGTCATCCTGCTGGGATATGTGGGCAAGGACCCCGAGGTGCGCTACTACGACAAGAACAGTTGTGTGGCACAGTTCACCCTCGCCACCACCGAGCGCGGATACACCCTGCCCAACGGCACCGAGGTGCCCGACCACACCGACTGGCACAACATCATCTTCTGGCGACAACTGGCCGAGACGTGCGAGAAATACGTGCACAAGGGCGACCTCATCTACGTGGAAGGACGCATCAAGACACGTTCCTATGAGGACAAGAAAGGCATCACACGCTACATCACCGAGGTGTGGGGCGACCGCCTGGAACTCTTTAACCCCAACAAAGGATGAGCACCTGGATAGCCCTTGCCTGTGCCCTCGTTCTGCTCTACTGCTCGGGTTTCGTGAGTAGCAGCGAACTGGCCTTCTTCTCCCTTTCGCCCTCCGACTTGAATGCGCTGCGCGAGTCAGACACCAAGACAGACCGTCTGGTGCTGCGCCTACTGGCCGACCAGGAGCGTCTGCTGGCCACCATCCTGTGCTGCAACAATCTGGTGAACGTAGCCATCATCATGCTGCTCACCTATTTCTTCGATGCCACAGTGACCTTCGTCGATACGACATGGTGGGGCCTTACCATCACGGCCTCGGTGTGGGAATTCCTGGCACTGACGGTACTGCTGACCTTCCTGCTGCTGCTCTTCGGCGAAATCATGCCCAAGATATCGGCGGCGCAGAACCCGCTGAAGAGGGCTCGTTTCTCGTCGCACCCCTACCCCACCCTCATGCGACTGTGGTGGCCCGTGACGACACTGCTCATGAAGTCGGGACGCATCACACGACACCTCGAGGCCACCGCCTCGCAACTCTCGGTCGATGATCTGGAACAAGCCCTCGAACTCACCGACCAGGCTCAGATAGCCGACGAGGAAGAGATACTCAAGGGCATCATACGCTTCGGCGGCGAGACGGTGCGCGAGGTGATGACGCCGCGCGTGGACATGGCCGACCTCGACGTGCGCTCCACCTACCCCGAGGTACTGGCCTATATACAAGAGACAGGCTACAGCCGCATCCCCGTCTTCTCGGGCACCGAGGACCACATCACCGGCATCCTCTACACCAAGGACCTGCTGCCACACCTGGCCAAACCCGCCAGTTTTCGCTGGCAGACATTGGTGCGACCCGCCACCTTCGTGCCCGAGACCAAGATGATTGACGACCTGCTGCGCGACTTCCAGGCAGCCAAGGTGCACATGGCCATCGTGGTGGACGAGTTCGGCGGCACGAGCGGACTGGTGACCATGGAGGACATCATAGAAGAGATCGTGGGCGAGATTAACGACGAGTACGACGAGGAGGAGAAGACCTACACACGGCTCAACCAGAACACCTATGTCTTCGAGGCCAAGACGCTGCTGACCGACTTCCGCAAAGTAATGGACCTGGACGACGATGCCTTCGACGAGATCAGCGAGGACGTGGACACCCTGGCCGGACTCATCCTGGAACTCAAGGGCGACTTCCCCCAGTTGCACGAGCGCATCACCTACCGACACTTCACCTTCGAGGTGATGGAGATGGACCGACGCCGCCTGGTGAGAATCAAGGTGATTGTCGGCAACACCGGAAATACCCCTTACCCCCCCCTATGACAATGACAAGAAAGACCCTTCTGGCTATGGCATGGATATGGACCCTGGCGTGGACACAAAACACGCTGGCCCAGGGCGTCTATATCGACTACTGCGACGGCACCTTAGCCTCGTCCAAGACGGGTACGTTAACGGGCAAGCCCGGCAGCGGCAACATAGACCTGGCCATACGCATCCCCGCCACCACCCTGGAGGCCTACGTAGGCAACCAGGTGACCAAAGTGTGCGCCGGCATTCCCTCCACGGTGACGACACTGCCCGACAGCATCACCGTATGGCTGCGCCACAAGAAGGACGGTCCCGTCATCACGAGCGAGAAGATAGCCGCACACAAGGGCTGGATGCCCGTGTCGCTCACACAACCCTACACCATACAGGCCAATGACGAGGAGCTGTGGGTGGGCTTCGGATGGACACAGACCTCCAAACTGACCATCATCAGCTTTGCCGGCCCCACCCACGAAGACGCATGCTGGCTAGGCAAGGACGGTGTGTGGACCGACTTCAGCAACAAAGGCATGGGCAGTCTGGCCGTGAGGGCCTACGTGGAAGGCAGCGTACCCACGAGCGACCTGGAGATGACAGCTCTACAGACGGGGCTGCACATCTACGCCATAGGGCAACAGATAGCCGTGAAGGGCGAGGTGAGGAACAAAGCCACCGAGAGCGCTCTGCGTCCCCTAGTGGCATGGAGTCTCCTGGCCCCCAAGGCCCACGACGAGCCGGACGAGGTGGTGATGACCGACACCCTGGTCATCGGCAAGACCCTCAAGGAGGGCGACCGCGCCGACTTCACCTTCACCATCGACACCCAGGACCTCACCGCCGAGGGCAACTACACCATACGCTGCGAGGTGCTGTGGAGCGACGACCGAGAGGACGACTACGCCACCGACAACAGCATGAGTGCACCTGTGGAGATAGCCCGCGAGGTATTCATGCGCAAGATGGTGGTGGAAGAAGGCACAGGAACATGGTGTGGCTACTGTGTGCGCGGCATCGTGGCCTTCCGCGAGATGTATGCCCAGCACCCCGAGCGCTTCGTGGGACTGGCCGTACACCAGGGCGATGACTTCAAACTCGGCTACCCCTACCTCAACACACGCTTCTCCACCTACCCAAACTGCATCATCAACCGCGACGGCAACGTGCAGGGTCCCCTGGCCGCCACGTTCGAGAAGTACTACAACGCCATGAACACCGTGGCCGAGGCCAACATAGACGTCACCGCCACCTACGCCAACAAAGTCATCACCGCCACGGCCGACATCACCTACGGGCTCAACTCCACCGACCGCGACTGGCGCGTCATCTACCTCCTCGTGGAGGACAGTCTCCTGGCCACACAGACCAACTACTTCGCTGGGGGCGGCATGGGCGAGATGGGAGGCTTCGAGGACCTGCCCTCCTACTGCCAGATCTACCTCAACGACGTGGTACGTGGCGCCTGGCCCGACACCTACGGCACGGCAGGACAACTGCCCACGTCGTTCCAGCGAGGCGAACATGCACAGCACACGCTGTCCTTCCGTCTGCCGTCCGACAAGACAACGACGGTGAAGGACCCCAACCACACCTGGCTGTGCGCCCTCCTCGTAGATGGTGTCTCGGGCGAGATCATCAACGCTGGCACCACACGCCAGATATACGGCTACAACGCCACACCACAAGGGATCGGAGACGTCAACGATCAACGCTCAACAGTCAACGGTCAACGGTCCACTCCCCCATACAACCTCTCTGGCCAGCGCGTAGGCAAAGACTACCGCGGCATCACCATACAGAACGGACACCTCATACTACGTCAACGATGAAACACCTACTCACCCTACTCTGCTGCCTCGCCATGGCGACGGCGACCTATGCCGACGAAGACCGTCAGGTATCCCTGCAGACACCCCCCGAGGGCAGCGACACCCTCAACTACAGCCTCAACGGCACCTTCGAACGCGCCATAGGGTCCACCAACCTCAACGGCGTGAAACTCATGGTGGTCTTCGAGGACGCAGCGGAGGACGGCAGCCAGCGCGTATGGTTCCACAACCTCTTCCCACACATCCTCACCGTGGGATGGACCTACGGCACCTACCGACCCTCGACGCAGCAGATCAGCATACCCGTGCAGGCCATCTGCGACTTCCACGACGGCTGGTACATGAAGGACTACACCTTCAACATCGCAGGCATACGCTACAGCGGCACCACCATTCTGGGCATGAAAGACAGCATCCTCTTCGACCTCGACCCCCTGACGGGCTACATCACCTCTCAGAAGGACGAGTACATAGGACTGGTGACGCTGACGGACAAGGGCAAGTTCAACAAGGCCTACGGCGGCGCGCGCAACCTCACCATCATGCCCTCCATACAAGGCTCCATGGTGACACCCCCCGAGGATGCCGTGGCCGAGGAGTACCTGTACCGCTACAGCAACAGCGCAGGCAGCCCCAAGTCCAAGTTCGCACCAGCCATCGTGACGGATAGCACAGCCTTCTTCACCTGCCTCACTCCCGACCTCACCCGCGACGTGACGAAATTCGACTACGACATCTGGGTCAAAGGGACCTTCGACGAGGAGGGACGCCTCCACGTCAAGACCAACCAATACCTGGGCGACGGTACGGGCTTCAACCTCTACATGAACGTGGTGCGTCTCCTTGACCGTGACGATGCTGGCAACCTCTATGTGGAGCAGGCCGACGAGGCCATCTTCGACTACGAAGACGGCACCTTCACCCTCCAGGACGACAGCATCCTCATCACCGAGGGCTCTCAGGACGGCACGCCCTGGTACTACTACGGCAATTTCCGCGTGAACAAATACGGCGGCGACGTGCCCACTACACCCTCCGACCCCTACGGACTCAAGGTGACCGAGACCATCCAGACGGGCTACACCGACCCCTTCTACTACCTCGACTTCTACGCCGACACCCAAGGAGCTGGCGGCGAGTACCTCAACCCCGACAAGCTGTACTGGCGTTTCTGGATGGACGGCGACCTGTTCACCTTCGACATGGATTGGTACGGCGACGACTTCGACGAGCCCACCACCACCGTGCCCTTCCGCTACCAGGGCAAGACAGGCTCGAGCAAGAACTTCAAGATACTCAACGACTACAACGGCGCCTACTTCTGGTTCTTCGAGTCGCTATGGAATCAGGTGGGCGTGCAGATGGTGTATATCGTGGACGGCGAGGAACGCTGCTCCAACATCGTCTATGTGGACCTCGATGGCAACACCGAGACCGTAGGCATAGAGGACGTCAACGCTCAACGCTCAACAGTCAACGGTCAACGATCCCTTCCCCTCTACAACCTCTCTGGTCAACGCGTAGGCAAAGACCACCGCGGCCTCGTCATCCAAGACCGACGCCTCATCCTACGCCGCTAACCACTCCGCGGCCCCTTGAACCCTTGAACTCCTTGAACCATTGAACTCCTTGAACCCTTGAACTCCTTGAACCCTTGAACTCCTTGAACCCTTGAACCCTTGAAGAAGACCTACACCATACTCACCGCCACGTTCTGCGTCTGCCTCGTGCTGTCCAACATCCTGGAAACGAAGCAGATTGGTGTCACCCCGCATTTCGACATCACGGGAGGGCTACTGGTGTTCCCCATCTCCTACATCATCAACGACTGCGTGACGGAGATCTATGGCTTCCGCGCAGCCCGCGACATGATATGGCTGGGCTTCGCACTGGCGTTCTTCTTCGTCCTCATGGCATGGCTCACCGACCTGCTCCCCGCTGCACCCTACTGGGACAACGCCGAGGGCTTCCACGCCATCTTCGGCCTCACGCCCCGCGTCACCATGGCCTCGTTCCTTGCCTTCCTGCTGGGCTCGCTGGTCAACGCCTACAGCTTCCAGTGGATGAAGGAGAAGACCCAGGGACGCCGCTTTGCCCTGCGCTCCATAGCGAGCAGCGTGTTGGGCGAGATACTGGACAGCGCCATCTTCTTCCCCCTCGCCTTCGTAGGCATCATACCTCCCAAGGCCCTCCTCGTCATTGCCTGCTCGCAGGTGGTGCTCAAGACCCTCTACGAGGTGGTATGCCTGCCCCTCACCAAACAGACCATCAAATACATCCGACGATATGAAGATAAGTAACACCCTCCAAGCCGCCCTCATCGGCCTCGTCCTCGTGACCGCTGCACTCCTCGTCCCCACGGGATGCCAGGACAGAGCTCGACAGCAGCAGACAGTGAGCCAGATACACGAGGCCTTCCTCACCCGACAGGACATCGTGGCCGACACCACACTCTTCGAGGTCTTCCAGCAGGAGATGACAGCCGACGAACGCCTCTACATGGAGTTTCTCTACGCCTACATGCCCTGGCCCGACATGACCGACTACACAGGCGACTTCTACCTTCACAACGTGCGCGCCTCGCTCCAGACACGCCGCGAGATGGCTTGGGGCGACAGCATACCCGAACGCGAATGGCGACACTTCGTCCTCCCCATACGCGTCAACAACGAACAGATGGACAGCTCACGCTGGGTCTTCTACGATGCCCTCAAGGAACGCATACAGGGCATGACCATGCACGATGCTGCCCTGGAGGTCAACCACTGGTGCCACGAACAGGTGACCTACGAACCCTCCGACAGTCGCACCTCGGCACCCCTCTGCACCATACGCTCCGCCTACGGACGCTGCGGCGAGGAGAGCACCTTCACCGTGGCTGCCATGCGCGCCGCAGGCATACCGGCCCGTCAGGTCTATACGCCACGCTGGGCACACACCGACGACAACCACGCCTGGGTGGAGGTGTGGATCAGCGGACAGTGGTACTTCCTCGGAGCCTGCGAGCCCGAGCCTGTACTCAACCTGGGATGGTTCAACGCCCCCGCCTCGCGTGCCATACTGGTACACACCAAGGCCTTCGGACACTACGACGGACCCGAGCAGGTCATCTCCAAGACCAACTGCTACACCGAGATAGACGTCACCTCCACCTACGACCAGACGGGCGAGATACAGGTAGAGGTCTTCGACACGCTGGGCAAACCCGCGCCCGCGCGCGTTGATTTTAAGGTGTACAACTACGCCGAGTTCTTCACCCTCTGCACCCGACAGGCCGACGACGAAGGCCACACCTCCTTCTCTTGCGGTCTGGGCGACCTGCTGGTGTGGGCCTCCTACGACGGACGTTTCGGGCTGGCCCGCGCCAACCTAAGCGAAGGCTCCCCCTGTGTGGTTCGCGTGGTGCTGACCTACGATGCCGAGAGCGAGGCCGAAGTGGACCTCGACTTCATCCCGCCCACCGAACACAACATCACCCCCGACGTCACCCCCGAACAACGCGCCGAGAACCAGCGCCGCTTCGCCCACGAAGCCTCGCTGCGCAACGCCTACATGCGCCACCCCGTCCTCACCGCCGCACAGGCCCGAGTGGCTGCCGAGGAGATAGGTGTTGACCCCACCCGTGCCATTCCCCTCCTCACGGGAGCACGAGGCAACGTGCAGACACTGATGGACTTCCTGACCAATGCCGACAACAAAGCCAGCGCCCTTGCCCTGCTCGAGACCCTCTCGGCCAAGGACCTGCGCGATGTACCCCTCCACATTCTGGAGAACCACTACGCCCCCCTCTGCATCGCTGCTCTGCAAGCCAGAGCCCTCGACCCCACACGCGAGGGTGACCCCCTGGACCCCGCCGTCATCTCGCCCCGCGTGAGCAACGAGACACTCACACCCTGGCGCGGCGCCCTCGACGAGGGACTCACCATACACGACATCGTACTCCCCGACGAGTGGAACCCACAGCATCTGTGGCAGTCGCCCTTCAGCGTGGCCCGCTATGGCGTGACAGATGCCCACTCCTTCGACATCTACTGCGTAGCCGTAGCCCGCAACCACGGCATCCCCGCCCGCATCAACGAGGTGACAGGCAAGGTGGAGATAGGTCAGCCAGACACTGCTGACACAGCCGCCACCCCCGACACGGACAAAACCCAGCATGGCAACCTCTGCCTCCACTACGACGGCAAGGGACAACGCCCCGGCTACTACACCCACTTCAGTCTCTCCACCATCTCCGACGACGGCAGCACACGTCAGCTGGAATACCCCGAGGACAACAGCGGCTCCTGGCCCAACATGTACACCGCCAAGGGCGAACCCCTCGAGGCAGGCTCCTACCTCATGGTCACGGGCACCCGTCTGGCCAACGGAGGCGTGCTGGCCCACCTCAGCATCTTCCCCATCCAGGCAGGACAGACGCGCCACCAACCCATCACACTGCGACAGAGCCAGTCCAAGCTTCAGGTCATCGGACACTTCAACAGCGAGAACCTCTTCATCAACGACCAGGGCACACAGCAGAGCCTCCTCTCCGCCACGGGACGCGGCTTCTACGTGCTGGCCATCCTGCGTCAGGGACACGAACCCAGCAACCACGCCCTGCGCGACATCGCCGCCGTCAAGGACGAGCTGGAAGCCTGGGGCATCCCCCTCGTACTCCTCTCCCCGAGCGACAAAGCCCCCATACGCTGGGACGACTTCCCCGCCATGCCCGCCACAGCCATCTACGGACAGGACCCCGCGAACGCTCTCATGCACGAGATATGCACCGACATGCACCTCGACGCCCAGTCCTACCCCGTCATCGTCATCGCCGACACCTTCAACCGCATCGTCTGGAGCAGCCAAGGCTACACCATAGGCCTGGGTCAGCAGCTCCTCAAAGCCAAGAGCGGACTATAAGCACACGTCCCCAACTGAGACACAAAAACCTTTGACAGACAACAATATACACACCATACATTTACCTATCCATCTAATTTTTCAAACACACATGAAAAAACACATCCTCGCTGCCTTGGCAGCACTCGCGCTGTGTCTGCCCTCCTTCGCAGACCTCACATTCCGCAACCAGAGGTACGACGCCCTCACTGCCGTAGAGGTCGATGACGAGAGCATCGTCTTCGTGGGCAACTCCATCACCAACATGCACGATTGGTTCGAGGCCTTTGGCAGCGACGCGCGCGTCGAAGGCTTCGGCGTGAGCGGAGCCGTCAGTCAGGAACTCCTCGACAACATCGAGGCCATCCTCGTGGGCAAACCCGCCAAGCTGTTCATCCTCATCGGTACCAACGACCTCGGCACCTACGGCAACAGCCCCGACATCCCCACAGCCAACATGCAGAAGATCCTGACACGCATCACCAAGGAATCGCCCAACACCGAGGTGTATGTCCAGGGTGTCCTGCCCACCTGCAACGGCTATGCTGCCCGCGTGCCCTACACCCAGGCCCTCAACAAGAACTACCAGGACATCGTCACCGCCCTGGCCAACCCCAAGGTTCACTACCTCGACACCTTCTCGGCCCTGCTCAACGGCACCGTCCTCAACAGCAACTACACCGGCGACGGCCTGCACCTCTTCGCACAAGGTTACAAGCCCTGGTGCCACTTCCTTGCCGACTACGTGGGACTGCCCACCATCTATGATGACGCCAACAGCGACGTCACCCTCAAGAGCCTCACAGGCTACAGCGGCTCCCACCTCATGCGCGTCAGCTACTTCAAGGCCTTCCCCGTCAACCAAGGCGACGTCCTCATCGTGGGCGACGACCAGACCCATGCCGGCGAATGGAGCAACCTCTTCCACTCGTCCAAGGTGAAGAACCGCGGCACGGGCTGGGGCTACAACAGCCTGCAGGTGACCCAGATGACCCAGATGCTCCCCGCCGTACTCCACGACACCCCCGAGCCCGCACAGGTATGGCTCTGCCCCAGCTGCGCCGACGCCAACAACAGCGTAGCCGCTGCCACCTTCAAGACCAACGTGCAGGCCTTCATCACCCAGGCCAAGAGTCTCCTCGCCAAGGGTGCCGACACCAAGATCTGCCTCCTCTCCGCCCTGCCCAGCAACACGGCAGCCACCAACACCAACTACATCACCAAGTACAACACCGCCATGCAGGAGATAGCCGCTGACGACGAACAAGTCATCTACGTCGATGCCTACTCCTCCATGGTATCCGGCACGACAGCCAACACCACCTACTTCACCGGCGGACGCCTCTACGGCAAAGGCTACAACAAGCTGGCCTCCATCATGGAATCCACCATCCAGCTGGCCGACCCCGAAGCCGTCGTCACTCCCTACGACGACATGGTGACCCGCTACGACCTCATCGCCTCGCGCAAGACCCTCGGTGACCTTCTCATCAACATGCCCGACCTCTCCATCGGCGAGAACGTGTGGGAAGTGCCTCAGGCTGCCTACGACGCCTGCATCGACGTGGTCAACCAGGCCTATGCCCTCCTCGCCAGCGAAGCCACCAAGGCCCAAGTGGATGCCATGATCACCACCGTCAACGCAGCCTTCGCCACCTACAAAGCCGCTGCCAACCTCCCCGAGGCCGTCACCGACCCCTCCCAGATCACAGAAGGCTGGTACCAGATTTGCCCCGTAGGACTGGCCAGTTATGGCAAATTCATCCTCAACGCCGACGCCGAATACAAGCAGAGCAACACCAACTGGTATGCCCTCCGCTTCGGTTCCCTCGACATGGACCACCAGCCCGTCAGTTTTGTCCACATCGCTCCCGGCTCCAAGTTCACGGTGCAGAGCCTCAACGGCCACTACGTCACCGACTACTGCATCTCGTCTGTAGCCTCCAGCGCCACCACGCCCATCACGACAGGCACCAACAACACCCTCAAGATACAATACTGGAACTACTACACTCCCGGCGACGGCAACACCTACGTCGGCCGCAGCTACTCAGCCAACAACGAGTGGAACCTGTACAAAGCCACGACCGACGCCTACGACATCTACACCGTCATCATCAACGGCGCCCAGGACGGCAGTGCCCTCGTGGGAGAGAAATACCAAGTCACCTGCACCAGCACGGCGCTCCGCAGCATCGCCACCGTCTATAACTGCGGCTATTTTTTCGTAGACAAGGGCGCCACGCTGACCGCTGCTGACTTCAGCGCCCCCGCCCAGGAGAACTACACCTGCCAGATCACCGTCGATGCCGACGCCCACACCGTGGAGGTGTCCTACATCATGGAAAACCCTCTCCTGCCCACCGCCAAGAGCGCTCTCAGCGCTGCCCTCGAGGTCTATGACGGCACACACGGCGCCATGCAGCGGGCCAACGACACCGAACTCATCACCGACGCCTCGCAGTTCAATTCCAACTGCAAAGACGCCTCCGAGGGTACCTACGCTGGCCTCATCGACAACGATGCCACCACCTTCTTCCACTCGTCGTGGCACAGCGGCTACGAAGCCTATGCACCCCACGACCTGCAGGTATCCCTCCCCGGCAATACCCTCAACAAGCTGTGGCTCGAATACACCAACCGCACTGCCAATACCGACCACATCAAGACCATGGAAGTCTATGGCAGCAACGACGCAGGACAGACCTACAGCGACCTCCTCACCACCGTCAGCCTCCCCAACCGAGGCTCGGGCGGCAAGGGCAGCATAGGCATCGACATGTCATGGGACGACGCCTACACCTACTATAAATTCGTCGTCACCGACTGCTGGCCCAGCTACCGCACCTACTTCCACAGCGCCGAGTTCCACCTCTACGCTGCCGAGTACGGCACCACGGGCATCCAGTACATCGTGGAGGACGAGAACTACGTCACCGCGCTGCGCCAGGCCATCCTCGATGTGAAGGCCGCCATCGCCGACCTCAGCGTCACCCAGGCCCAGATCGATGCCCTCAACGCCGCCGTCACGGCCCTCAAGGAACACTCCACCGAGCCCGAACCCGAACCCGAACCCGAGAGCAAGGCCTTCCAGACCTACCAGAACATCACCAAAGGCTTCCCCGTACGACTCACCGCCGAACAGAGCGCCGAGATCTTTGGCAAGAGCGCCGTCACCGTAGCCATCGACTACACCCTCTCCAGCACAGCCGACATAGCCCTCGTCGCTGCCCTCAACCCCAGCAACGACAACAGCGTGGCAGCCTCCATGCTCTCCATCAACCACAACAACACCCAATTCCGCTACCACTCTGGCACAGGGACCTTCTACTCGCGCGGCAGCGTCACCGCCAACACACGCACGCAGCTTGTCGTCGTCCTCACCGGCAGCAACGCGCGCTGCACGTTCTACGGTCGTCAGGGCG
>R18__coassemble_1313_pt1 | contig 40140 bp, 26 predicted proteins | sample R18__metabat2_high_PE_031 | metagenome-assembled genome bin R18 | reverse complement strand
GGTGTGGCGCGTGCCGTGACGACGGCTACGATATAGTGCCAGTTCTCTACGAGTGTGCGAAGTGACTCGACGGCAAAGTCGGGCGTTCCCATGAAGATGATGCGCATATTATATAATAAGGTGTGTTATTCGTCGGAGAGGTCCTGCACCATCTGACGATAGGCGGCGAAGACGTGGGAACGACGGATGAAGCCCACGAAGATGCCATCGTCGTCAACTACGGGCAGGGTCCACGCCTTGGTGCGATCGAAGGCCTCGACGACGATCTCCATATTGTCCTTAGTGGTGAGAACGGCGGGGGCCTGGGTCATGAGGCTCTCGACATAGACGCGGTGGTAAAGTTCGGTGCGGAACATGACGTGGCGTACGGCATCGAGGTAGAGGATGCCCTCCAATCGATTCTGTGCGTTGACGACGGGGAAGACGTCGCGTTCGGAGTTGGCTACCTGTCGCACAATCTCGCCGAGGTCGTTCTGGGGATGGAGGTGTTCGTCATAGCGTTCGATGACGCTGTCCATGCTGAGCAGGGTGAGCACGGCTTGGTCCTTGTTGTGGGTGATGAGTTGTCCGCGTCGAGCGAGTCGCATGGTGTAGATGCTGTGTGTCTCAAAAGCGCGTATGGTGAGGTAGGAACATACGGCCACAATCATAAGGGGGAGGAAGAGACCGTATCCGCCCGTGAGTTCAGCGATAAGGAAGATGCCGGTGAGGGGTGCGTGCATGACACCGCTCATGAGGCCCGCCATGCCCAGCAGGGCGAAGTTGCCCTCGAAGAGGTCGGCGCCCACGCCCGAGCGATTCCAGAGATAGGAGAAGAGAAAGCCTGACACGCTACCCAGGAAGAGGCTGGGAGCGAATGTCCCGCCACATCCGCCACCGCTATTGGTGGCCGTGGTGGCGACGACCTTAAAGAGGATGATGCCTGCGAGGTAGAGGACGAACATCTGGGGCAGTCCGTAGAAGACGGTACCCTGCAACACCTGGGCCCACTCGGTGGCATTATGTCCCTTGAGAAGCATGCCGATGAATTCGTAGCCCTCGCCATAAAGGGCGGGAAAGAAGAAGATGAGTACGCTGAGCAGGGGGCCTGCTATAGCGAAGCGTCGCCAAGGGGAGCCCAGACGGGCGAAGAGGTCCTCGAGCCAGGTCATGACGCGGGTGAAGTAGAGCGAGAGGAGCCCGCAGCACACGCCCAGCAGCACATAAGCTGGGATGCGGCTGAGGGTGAAGCCCTGTATCATGCGAAACTCGAAGAGGGGGTCGCCTCCCGTGAGGGCAAAGGAGACGGCAGCGGCGGTGACACAGGAGACGAGGAGGGGGAGGAGACTGCCTAGGGTGAAGTCGAACATGAGGACCTCGAGAGTGAAGACCAGTCCGGCTATGGGAGCCTTGAAGATGCCCGATATGGCTCCTGCCGCACCACAACCCACGAGAAGGAGAACCTGCTTGGCATCGAGACGGAAAAGGCTTCCCAGGTTACTGCCTATGGCAGAGCCGGTGAGGACGATAGGAGCCTCGGCTCCTACGCTGCCGCCGAAACCTATGGTGATGGCCGAGGCGAGGATGCTGCTCCAGGTATTGTGGGGACGCAGCTTGCTTTTCTTGCGGGCTATGGCATAAAGGATGCGCGTGATGCCATGGCCTATGTCGTCGCGTACGACGAAGCGTACGAAGAGGCCCGTAAGCAGAATACCCACGACGGGATAAACGAGGTAGAGCCAGTTGTATTCGGTCGGGGTGAAGGACTGTCTCAGGGCGTGCTCAATGATGTGGATGAGCCACTTGAGCAGGACACCAGCCAGAGCGGTGAGGAGCCCCACGGCGAAGGCCAGTAGCAGCATGAGATTGCTGGCAGTGAAGGTGGGGATGTGGCCGATGTGGAGGTGTGGGTGCTTCATTTGCGGATGATGGTGACGACGCCGTCGGTGGTGAGCTTGAGGATGGAGCTAGGCTGGTGGCGGGACGTGTCGCGCTGACGCGAACGGCAGACGTAGTCCACGGCCTTGAGTAGGGCGGGGTCTATGTCGGCAAAGGTCTGGGGTGCAGGGTGTCCGCTGATGTTGGCCGAGGTGCTGACAATGGCTTTCTGAAAACGGTAGCACAGAGCGTGGGAAAAGACCTCAGAGGTGACGCGCAGTCCTACGGAGCCGTCGTCGGCCAGGAGGTTGGGTGCCAGGCCCGAGGCACCATTGAGGATGAGGGTAAGGGGTGTAGTGGCATAGTCGATGAGGTCCCAGGCCACGTCAGGCACCTCACGCACGTAGCGTTGCAGGCGTGCCGTACTATCCACGAGACAGATGAGAGCCTTGCTGTCGTCACGTTGTTTGATGGCATAGACGCGCTGTACGGCCTCTGCGTTGGTGGCATCGCAGCCGATACCCCAGATGGTGTCGGTGGGATAGAGTATGGTGCCGCCCTGTCGGAGCACCTCGAGGGCTTGGCGTATATCATCGTCGCGTTCGTAGGACATGGTAAGGGTTTAAAAGTTCGAGGGTTCTGAGGGTTCAAGGGTTCAGAACTCTGAGGTGAAGTGGAAACGGATGTGTTCAAAGTCCTGCTGGGCCATCTGCAGGACATAGTTGGAGTCGGCGAGAAAGACATCGCGTCCCTCGAGGTCGCGAGCCATATACTGGTACTTGCGTTTCTTAAAGGCCTCGAGTTGGGCCTCGTCGTCGCTCTCAATCCAACAGGCCTTGTAGAGGCTCACGGGTTCCCAGCGACAGTGGGCGTTATACTCGTTCTCGAGTCGGTACTGGATGACCTCGAACTGCAGTTGGCCCACGGTGCCGATAATCTTGCGACCGTTGAACTGGTTGACGAAGAGTTGGGCCACGCCCTCGTCCATAAGTTGGGCGATGCCTTTCTCCAGTTGCTTGGTCTTCATGGGATCGGCATTCTCGATATACTTAAACATCTCGGGAGAGAAGGAGGGTAGGCCGCGAAAGTGGAGATGTTCACCCTCTGTGAGGGTGTCGCCTATCTTGAAGACGCCGTTGTCGGGCAGTCCCACGATGTCGCCGGGCCAGGCCTCGTCTATGGTGGACTTGCGCTGGGCCATAAACTGGGTGGGCGAGGTGAAACGCAGTGTCTTGTCCTGCCGCACATGGAGGTAGGGGGCATTACGCTGGAAACGACCAGAGCAGACCTTGCAGAAGGCGATGCAGGAGCGGTGGTTGGGGTCAATATTGGCTGTTATCTTGAAGATGAAGCCCGTGAACTTGGGCTCGTCTGGAGTGACCATACGTTCCTCGGCCGTGGTGGGACGAGGCGAGGGGGCTATCTCGACAAAGCAGTCCAGAAGTTCCTTGACACCGAAGTTGTTGAGGGCCGAGCCGAAGAAGACGGGTGCCACCTCGGCATCGAGGTAGGTCTCGCGGTCGAAGGCAGGATAGACGCCGTCGATAAGTTCGAGATCTTGGCGCAGTTTCTCGGCGTCATCGGTCCCGACGTGGGCTTCCAGTTCGTCGCTGGCGATGTCCACGGCCACTTTCTCGGTGACCTTCTGCTTGTCGGGAGTGAAGAGGTTGAGGTTGTGCTCGTAGATATTGTACACGCCCTTGAAACGCTGGCCCTGGTTGATGGGCCACGAGAGAGGGCGTACGTGGATCTGCAGTTCTTCTTCCAGTTCGTCGAGGAGGTCGAAGGGATCGCGTCCCTCGCGGTCCATCTTGTTTATGAAGATGATGACAGGGGTCTTGCGCATACGACAGACGGTCATGAGTTTACGCGTCTGGGTCTCCACGCCTTTAGCACTATCCACAACGATAATGGCGCTATCTACAGCCGTGAGGGTGCGGAAGGTGTCCTCGGCAAAGTCCTGATGACCCGGAGTGTCCAGGATGTTGACCTTGTACTCGAGACCTTCCTCCTCGGGGGCATAGTCGAACTCCATGACGGAGGTGGTGACGGAGATGCCTCGTTGCTTCTCTATCTCCATCCAGTCGGAGGTAGCGGTCTTCTTGATCTTATTGTTCTTGACGGCTCCAGCCACCTGTATCTGGCCGCCGAAGAGGAGGAGTTTCTCGGTGAGGGTTGTCTTGCCGGCGTCGGGATGCGAGATGATGGCAAAGGTTCGCCGGCGTTCTATTTCTTGGTTCATGATGCTCAGTGGTTTATGGCGTGATTACCTATGCGGTCGATGCAAGCAGCCAAGGCATCTTCCCACCAAGGGATGGTGATGCCGTAGGTGGCCTTGATTTTGCTCTTGTCGAGGACGCTGTAGGCAGGTCGGGAGGCGGCGGTGGGGTACTCTGCAGTGTGGACGGGTTGCACGTTGCAGGTGTGGATGCCGCCGAGACGGTGTATGGTTCTGGCGAAGTCGTACCACGAAGTGACACCTTCGTCAGTGAAGTGGTAGATTCCAGGAATGATGCCCTGGGTGATGGCGGTCATGATGGCTTCGGCGAGGTCGTGAGCGTTGGTGGGTGTGCCTATCTGGTCCGAGACGACACCGATGGAGTCACGTTCGCGTCCGAGGCGCAGCATTGTCTTCACGAAATTGTTGCCGTAGGGGCTATAGAGCCATGCCGTGCGAATGATCATGCCAGAGGGGTTGTTGATGGTGACGGCCTGTTCGCCCTGCAGTTTGGTGCGGCCATAGGCAGAGGTAGGAGCAGGTGTCTGCTCCTCGGTATAGGGGGTATGGGCGGTGCCGTCAAAGACGTAGTCGGTGGAGATATGTATCATCTGACCTCGGCGGCGTTCTATGGCGAGGGCGAGGAAGCCTGGGGCGATGGCATTGAGGAGGAGGGACTGCTGCTCGTTGGCCTCGGCCTTGTCCACGGCGGTGTAGGCGGCGCAGTTGACGATGATGCTCACGTTGTTGTTGGCTACGAAGGCTTCGACATCCTCCTGTCGGGTGATGTCCAGGGGGGTGACGATGCCGTCATCGGTCCCGACGATGTCGGTGAAGAACCAGATGTGGCGGGGGTATTGCAGGGCTTGTTCCTGCATCTCGCGGCCCAACTGACCGTTTGCTCCGGTGACGAGAATGGTATGGCAGAGTTGTGACATGGCTATTACACTTCTAGCTCGCCCTGGCGCTCCTTATTCCACGCATCGGCCAGGAGGGAGAGCAGATGACTGATCTGGGTCACTGCGGCTGCGGTATCGGCAGTGACGGTCCGTTTCTGCAGGCGCAGCAGCATGGTGCCGTAGAGGGCCTCGAAGCAGTTCTCCAGTTCGGGTGTATCGGTGTGGCCACTGCGCGAGCGGACCTCCACGATGAAGGGGAGAGCACGGTAGTAGGCGGCCGAGTAGAAAGGGTGGCGCGGACTCATGAGCAGCGTCTGGTGCAAATCGGTGAGCAGCGTCATGGTGCCTCGGTTAATCTGTAGGTGCCCGCGCTGAAGGCAGTTCTCCTCGCGCATCATGCGACAGAGGGCTTCCAGCCACTGTGCCTCGGCCTCCTTGTCAGTCTCGTCGTAGCCGAACTGATCCACATACTCGCTGCGCAGACGGTCGGCTTCACAGTCGTAGGCACGCAGGGTATCCTCGAGCTGCCACATATAGAGCAGGTACTCGCAGATGTTGGTGTCCTTGAGTTGCTTGGCTATCTTCATATCAGCACGATACCTACCAGCCCCAGCATGGTAGAGAGGAAGACGAGGAACGACACGACCATGACGACGGTGCCGATGATGCGGTTGATGATCCATATGCGACCGGGGTCGAACGAGGCACGCACCTTGTCGATGATGTAGGTGAGCAGCCACCACCACATGAGGGCACCAAGGAGGATGGAGAAGTAGCCCAGCAACTGCTGTCCGAAATGGTCAGGCACAACGAAAGTGAACTGGGCGAACATGGCCAGGAAGAGGGCGATGATGAGGGGGTTGCTCACGGTGACGAGGAAGCCCGTCAGACCGTTGTGCCACAGTGTGCCGCGGTGGTGCGACCCCTTATTCTGCAGTTGGGGACGGCAGCGGAAGGTCCAGACGCCGAAGATGAAGAGAATGATACTGCCGATGAGCTTGCACCAGAACATGGTGGTCTCCTCCTTGATAAAGTCCACAGCAAAGCTGAGTCCGAAGCCCGTGATGATGGCGTAGATGATATCACTGATGGCGGCACCCACGCCTGTGGCGAAACCGTACCACCGTCCTTTGTTGAGTGTGCGCTGCACACAGAGGATGCCGACAGGGCCCATCGGGGCACTCGCCACGATACCTATCAGCATGCCTTTGATGGTCAAGTCCAGGAAGACTATATTCTCGAATGGCATCATACGGGGGGCAAAGGTACAAAAAAAGGTTAGAGGTTAGAGGTTAGAGGTTAGAGAAATTTAGGTTAGAGGGTAGAGAAATTTGCATTTTCCACAAAAAAAGCCCTATTTTGCCCGCCCAGACAAAAAAACACTAACCTCTAACCCCTAACCTCTAACCTTTTTCACTACCTTTGCTGCGCGAAAATAGGCTGCACCTCGGGATTAAAAGAAAAAACCTTTGGATTTTCTTTGTACTCCGCTCGGTTTGCACTACCTTTGCCGCGGTTTAGGACGTTTCAAGGCGTAAACCGCCGCCCGCCGTTGACCTTCCTGTAAACACAATATTCACCTTCATTCATTTCATGGAAAAGAAACCTTTCGTCATCGGATTGGACCTGGGTGGTACCAACTCCGTCTTCGGCATCGTGGATGCCAACGCCAATGTCGTAGCCACGACCTCCATCAAGACACAAGGGTATGGCGACGTGAACCAGTATGTGGATGCCTGTGTGGCAGCCCTGCGTCCCATCATCGAGCAGGTGGGTGGTATCGAGAAGATTCACGCCATGGGTATCGGTGCCCCCAACGGCAACTACTATACGGGCAACATCGAGTTTGCGCCCAACCTGCCCTGGAAGGGTGTCCTACCCCTGGCCAAGATGTTCGAGGAACGTCTGGGTATCCCCGTACGCCTGACCAACGACGCCAACGCTGCCGCCATAGGCGAGATGCAGTACGGTGCCGCCAAGAACATGCAGAACTTCATCATGATCACTCTGGGCACGGGCGTCGGTTCGGGCATCGTCATCAACGGCAAGGTGGTCTATGGCTGCGACGGTTTCGCCGGTGAGCTGGGCCATGTCATCGTGGCCCCAGGCGGTCGTCAGTGTGGCTGCGGTCGCAAGGGTTGTCTGGAGACCTACTGCTCCGCCACGGGTGTAGCCCGTACGGCTCGCGAGATTATCCAGAAGACCGACAAACCCACCATGCTGCGCGAGATACCTCTGGACAAGATAGAGTCGAAGGACGTAGCCATCGCCGCCGGCAAGGGCGACGAGGTGGCCAAGGAGATCTTCGAGGAGACAGGACGTATCCTAGGCGAGGCCTGCGCCAACTTTGCAGCCTTCAGCAGCCCCGAGGCCTTCATCTTCTTCGGCGGTCTCACCAAGGCTGGTGACCTCATTATGAATCCCATCAAGCGTGCCTATGACGAGACGGTGCTCAAAATCTTCAAGGGCCATGCCCAGATGCTCGTGAGCGAACTGGACGGAGCAGCTGCTGCCGTGCTGGGCGCCAGTGCCCTGGGTTGGGAGGTAGAATAAGACGACCCACAGCATGGATACGCTCGTCTGTCGTTTCCTCGACTATGTAGGCTTTGACACCCAGTCGTGCGACGAGTGTGAAGCCTGTCCCAGCAGCACCCAGCAGATGGTCTTTGCTCGACATCTAGCCAGTTCCCTCCGCGGTATGGGGCTGGAGGATGTCGTGCTGGACGACCTCGGCTACATCTACGCCACCCTACCCGCCAACATCCCCGACGAGGTACCCACCGTGGGCTTCATCGCCCACTACGACACCAGTCCCGACTGCAGTGGCAAGGACATACATCCCCGCATCGTGGAGCACTATGACGGCGGCGACATCGTACTAGATGCCGCGGCGGGCATCGTGACCTCCCCCACCCTCTTTCCCGAGCTGCTACGCCACCGCGGCGAGGATCTCATCGTCACCGACGGCCACACCCTGCTGGGAGCCGATGACAAGGCAGGCATAGCGGAGATTGTGGAGGCCATGGCCTACCTGACCAGGCATCCCGAGGTGCGGCACGGCCGCATACGCATCGCCTTCAACCCCGACGAAGAGATTGGTCGCGGCGCCCACCACTTCGATGTGGAGGCCTTTGGCGCCGACTGGGCCTACACCATGGACGGCAGCGAGGTGGGGGAGTTGGAGTACGAGAACTTCAACGCCGCCAGTGCCGTGGTGACCATCCACGGACTCAACGTACACCCAGGCTATGCCAAGGGCAAGATGGTCAATGCCGGTCTGCTGGCCGCCCTGTTTGTCCAGTCCATGCCTGCCGACGAAGTGCCCGAGCGCACCGATGGCTACGAGGGGTTCTACCACCTCATCGCCACCAAGTCCACTGTGGAGGAGGCCCAGCTCACATACATCATCCGCGACCATGACAGCGAGCGTTTCGAACAGCGCAAAGCCCTCATCCAGCAACGAGCCAACGACTTTGGCGCCGACCGCGGCGTGGAGGTGGAGTGCGTGGTACGAGACTCCTACTACAACATGAAGAGTCAGCTCGAGGGCAAGGACCACATCATCGAGACGGCCCGTCTCGCCATAGAGCAGACAGGTATCCCCTGTGTCATCAAGCCCATACGCGGCGGGACAGACGGTGCCCAGCTGAGTTTCAGGGGCCTCCCCTGCCCCAACATCTTCGCCGGAGGTCTCAACTTCCACGGTCGTCACGAGTTCGTGCCCATCCAGAGCATGCACCTCGCCATGGAGACTGTGGTGAACATCTGTCGCATCGTGGCGGAGAATTGAGACCAAAAGCAGGCTACTTCTCGGTAAAAATGCTTGATTTTTGGCCAGAAATGAAAAATTCTCTAACCTCTCAGCTCCAACCTCCAACCTTTTTTCGTACCTTTGCGCCCGCTTTTCGCAGAAAAGGTCGTCACGACCCATCGTGTGATGGCATATTAAGTAAACTTAATTAGAGTAACACAAAAACACAAACAACCATGAAAACCATTCAGATCAAGGGCACTGCCCGCACCACATCTGGCAAGAAGGCCGCCAAGGCCATGCGCAAGGAAGGTCTCATCCCCTGCAACCTCTATGGCGAGAAGAAAGACGAGAAGGGACTCCCCGTAGCCCAGTCGTTCACCGCCACCTTCGACGAGCTCCGTAAGCTCATCTACACCCCCAACATCTATACCGTAGAACTCGACATCGACGGTGCCCAGCACCTGGCCGTTCTCAAGGAGGCTCAGTTCCATGCCGTCAGCGACAACCTGCTGCACGTTGACTTCTACGAGATCACCGACCAGAAGCCCATCGTGATGGAAGTGCCCATCAAACTCAACGGACTGGCAGAAGGTGTCAAGGCTGGTGGTAAGCTTGCTGCCAGTGTGCGCAAGCTGAAGGTGAAAGCTGCCCACACAGCCATCCCCGAAGTGCTGAACATCGACGTCACCACCCTGGGTCTGGGCAAGACCATCAAGGTGGCCGACCTCAGCTTCGAGGGTCTGGAGCTCGTGACCAGCCCCAGCGTCGTTGTATGCCAGGTCAAGGTGACCCGCAACGCCAAGGCTGCCGCCGAGGAAGAGGGTGCCGAGGCATAACACCACACCTATTACATTTACATACACGTGCGCAGGCGGGCGAGAGAAGCTTCGCCTGCGTATTTTTTCGCTATGCTCAAGGAATTTTTCAAGCGCCTGCTTCAGGGTAGAGAGTGTAAAGAGAGTAAAGACAGAAACATGGAAAAATTTCTCGTGGTAGGACTGGGCAACATAGGTCCCGAATACGAAGGCACACGCCACAACATAGGTTTCATGACCACCCAAGCTTTTGCCGAGGCGCAGGGTGTGGCGTGGGAAGACCGTCGCTACGGCTTCGTGGCACGCACCAGTGTGCGGGGTCGTCAGGTCATCCTGCTGCGCCCCTCCACCTACATAAACCTCTCGGGCAACGCCGTCCGCTACTGGATGCAGCAAGAGAAGATTGCCCTGGACCATCTCCTCGTCATCGTCGACGACTTGGCACTGCCCTTTGGAACACTGCGACTGAAACCCAGCGGCAGCGATGCGGGCCACAACGGGCTGAAACACATCGCCCAAACTTTGGGTACACAGGACTACAACCGTCTGCGCATAGGCATTGGCAACGACTTCTCGCGAGGAGGGCAGATAGACTTCGTCCTGGGCAAGATACCTCCCGAGGAGGCTGCACTCCTGCCAGAGCGCTTCGGCGTGGTGGCCGAGATCATCAAGAGTTTCGTTCTCCAAGGCATGCAACGCACCATGAATGCGTACAACGGCGCAAAGGGACAAAAAGGTTAGAGGTTAGAGAAATTTAGGTTAGAGATCTTTAATTGACGGCGGCGATGGAAGCTCGAATTGACAAATGGCTGTGGGCGGCGCGGCTCTACAAGACGCGCAGCATGGCGGCCGATGCCTGCAAGAAAGGGCAGGTGATGATGGGCGGCGTGGCCGTGAAGCCTTCGCGTATGGTGAAAGACGGCGACGTGGTGGAAGTGCGCAAATCGCCCGCCACCTACACCTATCGCGTTCTTCGGGCCATAGAGAACCGTGTAGGAGCCAAGTTGGTTCCCGACATCCTGGAAGACCTCACCTCGCCCGAGCAGTTGGAATTGCTGGAGATGAGCAAGATCAGCGGCTTCGTGGACCGTGCCCGCGGCACGGGCCGCCCCACCAAGAAAGAACGGCGCGATCTGGACGAGTTCTTCGACTGAAGCCGGAGACTTCAAAAAAACCGGAAAGCCATCCTCTACCCCAGGAACTTGGCCAGGGTGGCGGTGAGTTGCGGGAGGTCGATGGGCTTAGCTACATGCTCGTCCATACCTGCCTCGATGGCGGCCTTGCGGTCTTCATCGAAGGCGTTAGCCGTCATGGCCACGATGGGAATGCGGGGATGGCGCGAGGAGAGCGATGCACCCAGCGAGGCCTCGAGGGCACGTATCTGGCATGTGGCCTCGTAACCGTCGATTGTGGGCATCTGGATATCCATGAGGATGAGATCGAAGTCGTCGGTCTTGGCCTGCCTCATCGTCTCTACGGCCATGTCGCCGTCGGGAACCGAGGTGACGGTGGCTCCCATTTCCTCAAGCAGCATCGTGGCTATCTCGCGATTGAGCTCATTGTCCTCCACGAGCAGCAGTTTGGACCCCTGCAGTGAGAACGGCACGTCCTCGGTCTCGGCCACGGTGGCGTCGTCGGAGCGGAGACACTTGACCAGAGCCTGATGCAGGTCGGAGGGGAACATGGGCTTGCTGACGAAGGCCGTCACGCCTGCCTCGCGTGCCTCCTCCTCGATGTCGCTCCAGTCGTAGGCGGTGAGAATGATGATGGGTATATCGTCACCTATGACCTTGCGTATGCGTCGTGTGGTCTCTATGCCGTTCATATCGGGCATGAGCCAGTCTATGATGAACACCTTGAACGAGTCGCCTCGGCGGAAAGCCTCGCCGGCACGTATCACGGCCTCCTTACCCATGGTACACCACTCGTCTCGCATACCTATCTCGCGCAGCATATTGGCGATGGAGATGCAGGTGTTGGCATCGTCGTCCACCACCAGACCGCGCAGGCCTTGCAGGGACTCCAGGTTGATGGGCTCCCTGGACTTCTCGTGCAGACGCAAGTCGAGACTCACGGTGATCTCGGTCCCCTTGCCCAACTGACTCTGGATGTCTATCTTGCCGCCCATCATATCCACGATGTTCTTGGTGATGGCCATACCCAGTCCCGTGCCTTGTATGCCGCTCATAGTCGATGACTTCACTCGGGTGAAGGGGTCAAAGATGGTGGCGAGGAACTCCTCGCTCATGCCTATACCGTTGTCCTTGACGCAGAACTCGTAGGTGGCGTATCCCGAGTCCTTCTTGGTCGTCTCGGTGATGCGCAGCGATATGATGCCTCCGGGGGCTGTATATTTGACGGCATTGGACAGGATGTTGAGCAACACCTGGTTCAAGCGCAATTTGTCGCAAACCACATCCTCGTCGTGGACGTTCACCGTGTCGATGAAGAAATCATGCTGCTTGGCATGTATGTCGGCCTGGATGATATCCTTGAGTGTATGAATGATGTCGGGGAGGTGTTCCTCCTTCTCGTCGAGGTTCATCTTGCCCGACTCGATGCGGCTCATGTCCAGCACGTCGTTGATGAGCGAGAGGAGGTGATTTGACGACTGTCCTATCTTGGTGAGGTAGTTCTGCACCAGGTCTTTGTTATCGATGTGACTGGCCGCCAGACCCGTGAAGCCGATAATGGCATTCATGGGGGTGCGTATATCGTGGCTCATATTGTTGAGGAACGTCGTCTTGGCCTTGCTAGCCGACTCGGCCATGGCCAGAGCCTCGGCCAGTTGCTGCTGACGGGCGCGCTCCTGTGCCATGCTCTCTGTCACGTCGGTGCTGGTGATGACACACTTGCTGCCATCGTCGCTCACCTTGATGAAGTCGAAGAGATAGTCCCGCTCGTCACCGAACCTGATGTCGGTCATGTTGATGCTGAAGCGGTCGCACGAGGCAAATCGCTGCTTGATGTACTCGGGGTTCGTGACCACCTGGCAGCGCTCGCGGTCGCGTTCGGCGATGTCGGTGCGGATGTAAAACTCCATAGACTCGCTGTACTTGGTCACACCTCCGTAGATCTTCTCTCCATAGTCGTCGATCTTCCAGTTGTGCATGTAGTCGATGGCCAGATCTACGTAATAGATGGAGAGGAAGGTGTCGGCCAGCTTCTTCAGTGTGACATGTTCCTCGTCGTTCTCCTTGCGCCTGAGTATGATACTGTGGAGTACCGTGGCTATGCTCTGCAGCACGCGGAACTGGGTCGTAGACTTGGAGGGGTTGTCCACACCCACGAAACCTTCTATCTTACTACCCGTACGGATGGGCGCTGCCACGAGTGCCTGAATACCCTGCATCTCCAGCAGTGCCCTGGCCTCTGGGCTATTGTGCTCGTTGTCAAGAGCGTTCATAGCAAAAGCGCCGTGGATGCGAAACTCATGTATCCATCCCTCGACGGTCTCAATAGGCACGTTCTGCAACAGGTCTTTCTCGGCCTCCACACCTTGGGCACACCACTCGTAGGTATTGTTGATAAGGTCGCCCTTGCTGCTCATCTCGAAGATATAGGCTCGGTCGGCACCATAGTAGTCGGCTATGATGGAGAGGATTTTGTCCACAGCCAAGTCTGGATTGATGCCCATGTCCAGCACATCGAAGCACGACTTCACGGTCATCTCGCTGCGTATGGCATCGTCGCGCTCGGCATAACCTATGGCAACACCCTTGGCTGGTTCGTCGTAGTCCTCGTACTTGATGAAATCCATGTCGGTCCACAGCCACTGTCCGTCGAACATACGACGGAAACGCACGGTATATTTCTTGCTGTGGAGAAGCCGCTCGCGTAAGCTCTCGGGACTGAGTTTGTCGAAGTACTTACGGTCGTCGGGGTGCACCATGGGCGAATGGCCGAAGCGCAGCAGGATATCGAAGGGATCCCCTCCGGCATGCACGATCTTGGCCGCCTGTGGGAAGCGTTCCTCGTCGAGTGCATAGACCGTGAAGACCTCCGTCTCGAAGTTATAGTAGTACAGCGCATAATACTCGTCGGCCAGACCGCCAATCATCTGCATATCCTCGTTCATACGGTCCAGCAGTTCCTTGCGACTCGAGGCCAGAGCATCGGCCAGACTGAAGCCGATGGTGAACAGTCCTGGCGTGCCATCATCATTGCGCTGGATGACATAGGTAGTCACCTCCACCCACTTGTCGTGGATGAGGTAGTTGGGCTTGTAGGAATATGTACGCAGGTTGTCCTGGGCGAGGTCTTGACGCACGTTGTCCAGACCTGCGAGCCACTCGAAGAAAGTCCTCGTCCTACCCTCCTGAATCTCGGCGAAACGCATCATGAGCGTGGCATAGTCGGCTGCCTCGCCCTCCTTGATATTTCCATAGAGGGGCGATGTCTTGATGGCGCGGATGCGTCCGGTATCGATGTCCACCACATAGAGGGCTATGTACTCGCCGTAGTGCTTATCCTCCAGCAGACGCTTGGCTATCTCCATGTCACGCTCGGCCAAACCGATGGCCACCTTGTCCTCGCCCACCGAAGTGATGGTCATGTCGCACCACTTGGTCACACCGTCCTGCAGCAAGGTGAAGTCCATGCTATAAGAAGGCGCCTCGGCCAGATGCTGGCGCATACCCTCGAGGCTCAATTCGCGCTTCATGCGCTCGCGATCGCGCGGATGGATGAGTTCGGCCACGAAGAAGCTGCGCATCAACGAGAAGGACCGATAGGCCGTCCATCGCTCGGGCTGCGGCACCTCCATCCTGACGAACTGCACCGTGTCGGCGGCCAGATCGGCGATAAACACGATATTATAGGCCTCGGCCATATTGCGGACGAGCGTGTTGGTCAGCTGCACCTCCCGCAGGATTTCCTTCTGTCGGTACAGCCGTTCCTCGCGTTCGGAGGCCCTGGCATCGAGCAGGCTGAAGCCCAGGACAAAGCCCTTGGGCGTTCCGTCCCTATGGCGCGAGATGACACGTCCTGTACTGCTCACCCAGCGATTGTCGCTGAAGATGTAGGACTTATAGACATAATAGGCCATCTCCTCGTCCATGAAACGCTCGCGCAGGTAATCGATATCGCTGATGTGCTGCAGGAAGTCTATGGTATCAACCTGCGCAGGCAGCTGAACCTCACCGTGGGAGGCTCGGGCGATGCTCTGGATGAGTTCGGCATAAGGACGCTCCGTACCCAGGGGGCCTGTCAGGTCCTGATGACCACTGCGGATGATCTTGGCCTGTCCCGTATCGAGGTCCACGAAGTAGAGGCCGAAGTAGTTGTCGCGTAACCGCTCATAGAGTTGGTACTCCACACGCTCCGAGATGTCCTGAACGAAGACGTAATAGACATCGCCGAATACCTCGCTGTGGACGAAGTGGCCGTAGTCATCGATCATACCCATCGTGCCGTCCTTGCGCAGGAAATGATACTGCACATGGTCCATACCCTCGTTGCTGTGTACTATCTGGTTGCGGATATCCTGCTCCACGGCCTCGTACTCGTCGGGGTGTACCAGGCCCCGGAAGCTGTTGCCCGTCAACTGGCGGAATTCCTCGTCTGTGCTGCAGCCGTATATACGCAGCATCTGGCTGTTGAAACCTATCAGTTCCTGGTCGCCATAGGCATGATAGACGAAGAAGCCACCAGGGATGGTCTCGCATATCCTTGCAATCACCGGCAGTGTCTCGGGTGTGATGAGCATGCCAGAACTGATCATCAAGTCATCTTTCAAGAAATTTTTTCCCATATCGCTGCAAAGGTACGAAAAGGTTAGCGGTTAGCGGTTAGCGGTTAGCGGTTAGCGGTTAGCGGTTAGCGGTTTTTTTGCAGAACCATAGAAAATTTGGACGTTTTTTTGCAGACACCCCCAGGAAAGACCGACAAAAAAAGACCGCAAAAAGAAAAATCACACAACAAATGCAGAATAAGTGACTAACGAATGGATGGTAAATAGCTAATACGAGAGGATGGGGGGATGAAGGGGAGGTGCGGGCCTTCGGCGAATATGTGCAAAACAGCACACGAAACGGAAGCGAAAATCTTAAAATTTGCGGCGAATTGGAAATTTCTCTAACCTCTAACCGCTAACCTCTAACCTTTTTTTAGTACCTTTGCCGCGCAAAAACCGCTAACCGCTAACCGCTAACCTCTACAATATGAATCCGACTGCTAAAAAGACCGTTACCAACGTAGTCATCATCGCCATCATTCTGTGCGGCGTGGCATGGATTGCCAGCCTCTTCGTACACATCGGCGGCGAGTACACCAACAATGCTCAAGTGGAGCAGGACATCGTACACATCAATGCCCGCGTACAGGGCTTCGTGGACCACATCTATGTGGACGAGTACCAACACGTGAACAAAGGCGACACGCTCCTCGTCATCGAGGACAGCGAGTTCCGTCTGCACCTGGCTCAGGCCGAGGCAGCACTGCAGAACGCCACAGTGGGCAAGAACGTGGTGGAGAAGAGTGTGCAGGGTGTGGCCTCGCAGATGGAGGTCACCGATGCCGGCATGGCCGAGCTGGCCGTGCTGCTGCAGAACGCCGAGACCGACTACAACCGCTACAAGGTGCTCTATGAGCAGGACGCAGTGACGAAGCAGCAGTTCGACGGCATACGCACCCAGTACGAGTCGTTGAAGGCCAAGATGGAGACCCTGCGCAAGCAGAAAGCCGTCACGGGCGTGGCCCACGACGAGACGAGTATGCGTGTGAGTCAGTCGGCCGCAGGCATTGAGGTGGCCGAGGCAGCCCTCAATCTGGCTCGCCTCAACCTCGGTTACTGCACCATCACAGCCCCCTGCAGCGGCACCACAGCCCGCAAGTTGGTGCAGGAAGGCGAGTTGCTGATGCCCGGTATGAGGGTCTTCTCCATTGTCAGCGACGAGGACCGTTGGGTCATCGCCAACTTCCGCGAGACACAGATGTCCAACGTGCGCGTGGGCGATGCCGTAGAGGTGGAAGTCGATGCCTTCGACGGCGAGACACTGCACGGTGTCGTAGCCGCCATCTCCACCGCCACGGGTGCCCGCTACTCGGTGGTGGCGCCAGACAACAGTACGGGCAACTTCGTGAAAGTGGAGCAACGCGTGCCCGTGAAGATTTTCTTCACCGAAGACAACGACAAGGACCTACTGGAACGCCTCGCAGCAGGCATGAACGCCGAATGCCTGGTTAGAGATTAGAGGAGAGTTAACACATGGCAGACTGGGAAAATCAAGGGCCGCAAAGGCTGGAGAATTTCAAGGAGTGGGTGCCCAACAAGCTGTACATCCTGCTCTACCTGTGCTATCTCACCGCCTTCCAGTTCTCCAACGGTTTCTACTTCACCACCATGGCTCAGTTGGTGGGCGAACGGGCTCTGACGATGAGCGACACCCACATGTACGGACAGACGGTGCTCACGGGACTGTGCTTCTTCTTCCCCCTGGCCTTCCGCCTCAAGTTCCGTTTCACCAACATGACCTCGCTAACCATAGCCGCCACTGTGCTACTCGTGGTCAATCTCCTTTTCCCCCATGTACACAACTACTGGGGCATGCTGGCGCTGTGCTACATAGGCGGTTTCTGCAGATTGTACGGCACCTTCGAGTGCTTCTCCAACCTCCTCATGCGCATCACACCCACTTACAACTACGCCATTTTCCTCTCGTTCGTATTCTTCATTGTCATAGGCTGCGTAGGCATCTTCGACTGGGCCGCCATACGCATCATACACTACTACGACTGGGAACACATACACCTCATGGCCGTGGGGCTCTGCGCCATGGTCATCGTGCTGGTACGCATCTTCATGCGACCCTTCCGTCCCATGCCCAAGAGGCCCCTCGCGGACATCGACGTTGTGGGCATGCTGGTGTGGACCCTCTTCATCCTCTCGGCCATCTATGCTCTGAGCTATGGTGAGGAGTACGACTGGCTCCACGACCGACGCATACGCCTGGCCTTGGGCATCTCATGCGTGATGCTGGGCCTGGGGTTGCTGCGCATCCAGGTGATGGAGCATCCCTTCATCGAACGTGAGACACTGCGCTGGCCCGACCTACCCATGATGTTGCTCCTCTTCCTCATCCTGGACATCCTGCTGGGCACGCAGAACGTGCTGCAGAACACCTTCATGGGGGGGGTGTTGGGCTACGGCCAGATGACCTCATCGTGGCTGAAATGGCCCGAGTGGCTTGGTGCCGTGCTCGCGGCCCTCTTCTGTTGGCAGATGCGCACACGCTACAACTGGCGCCTCAGTACCCTCACGTTGTGGTCGTTCGCCGCCATACTCCTCTACGAAGTTGTGATGGCCGGACTCATCTGGCGCGACACCGACATCGAGCATCTGTGGCTGCCCTCCATCTTGCTAGGCTTCGGACATGTGGGGGTCTTCATCGCCCTCACCGTCTATGCCCAGGCCAACTGCGACCTGCGCTACTACTTCCAGCTGCTCTGCGTGCTGGGCTTCATGCGCATGGGAGTGGGCGATGTCATCGGCGATGCCGTGTGGGAACATGCCCTCACGGGACAGATGTCACAGCACCTCGCCGCCATAGGTTCGGTAGCCGACATGAGCGGCGGTCTCCCCTTCTCCGGACTGGCCTCGGCCGTGAGCACCGAGGCTCTCACCACCTCGCTCCACGACCTCTATGGCTACGGCATCCTCGTAGCCGTGGTTGGACTCCTCGTCACCCTGGTGTGGCGCATCATCAACATCGAAAATAAAGGTGGGTTCTATAAATTCTTGTCTGAGTGATTTTGCCTTTTGCATAGAGCAGATTGCTGCGCAGAGCGAGGGAATATAGCAGGCTATATGACCGAGTGATAAACAGCAAGATGCCTACGCAAAAGAAAAAGCACGGACAAGTTTTTCAGACTCACCATAAGATAAAAACGTAGAATTTATAGAACACACCTAAAACGCTATGAAAAAGTCAACTGTCAACCGCAACGCGGTTTGCATCTTCATCTCGGCATGGTTCCTGAGCGGAGTCGAAGGTCACGCCCAGTCGCTGCAGGCACTCTACGACATCGCCGACAGGGAAAGCCATCAGATACAGGTCAGCCAGGCAGGTCTGCTCGCTGCCAGCGAGGCCGTGGAGCAGGCCAAGACGGCCATGATGCCCACGGTGAGCCTCGGCCTCAGCGGCAGCTACATAGGCACCGCCACCCTCATGAGCCGCGGCTTCAGCACCAGCGGCACCACCGATGTCATCGTGGCAGGACTGGGTCCTCAGGCTGTGGCCAACGGAGCGCAGGAGACCCCCCACTGGGGCAACACCTTCTCGGCCCAAGCCTCGCAGGTCATCTACGCCGGCGGAGGTATCCAGGCAGGCATACGCATGGCCCAACTGGGCAAGGAACTGGCCGAGCTGGATGTGGAGCAGAACCGTCAGGAGGTGCGTTTCCTCATCGCAGGCTACTACCTCGACCTCTACAAACTGCAGAACCAGAGGGAAGTCATCGACAAGAACATCGACCTCACCCAGCAGGTCATCAAGGCCATGGAAGCGCGTCGTGAGCAAGGCACCGTACTGCAGAACGACCTCACACGCTACGAGTTGCAACTCAAGACACTGGAGCTCACACGCGGCAAGCTCGACGATGCCGCAGCCATCATCAACCGTCAGCTGGTGACGACCCTCCACCTGCCCGACAGCACCCAAGTGCAGCCCGACCGACGACTCCTCGACGAGGAATATGCATCGTTGCAGACCCTCGCCGACGAGCAAGTGTGGCAGCAGCAGGGTGCCGAGAGCAATCTGGGCATACGTCAGGCCACCGTGGCCCGCGACCTCGCGGGCGAGAAAGTCAAGGCCACACAAGCCGCCTCGCGTCCCTCGCTGGCCCTTGTGGTGGAGGACAACCTCTTCGGCCCCTACACCTCCGACCTCATCCCCGTCAACGCCAATGTCAACACCTGGTTCGTGGGCATCGGCGTGAAGTACAGCCTCAGCAGTCTGTGGCAGAACAAGCACAACATACGCCAGGCCCGCCACGAGTCTCACCAGGCACAGGAGCGCGTATCACTCGCCGCAGAGGGTGTCAGCAACGGCATACAAGCCTGCTACGTCAACCTCCTCACTGCATTCAGGGAGGTGGAGACGCAAGAGAAACAGGTGGAACTCTCCGACCAGAACTTCAGCGTCGTAGAGAACCGCTACCGCAACGACCTGGCCCTGCTGACCGACATGCTGGATGCCTCCAACACCAAGCTCACTGCCGACATGGCGCTCACCGATGCCCGCATCCAGTTGCTCTACAACTACTATCGCCTGCGCTTCGCCACCAGCACCTTATGACCGTTGGTAATGTAGAGGCCAGGACGGCGGGCAGTGGTTCGACGGCCGTCGAGGGTCCAGGTGCAGGTGTTCGGGGTATTTGAATCGTCCGACACAGCCTCTATGCCATCCTCTCCGCCGAAGTCCAGCAGCGACTGCATGTCGGTGGGGAGGTAGGCGGCATTGGCCTTGACGGTGGTGGTGGAGGTGAGGGGATAGAAGCCCACACCGTTGCCACCCTTCTTGAGGATGGCATTGCCCTTCACTACCTTGGTGTTGACAAAGACGCCCACGAGGTCCGAGGCCACGCTGTCGGGCCTGTCTGCTTCCGTTTCCAGCGCATCCGTCACGAGAGATGGACTCAGTGTACGCAGTTGGTGCTGGATAAGTTGCACATCAACGACGGCGGTGTTTTGTCGACCTTCGTCATCGGTATAGGTCACGGCATACTTGCCAGCCTTGGTCTTGTCGAAGTCGGGGACAGAGGGGTCGCGTCCCACCCACACGAAACCGTCGGGTCCGTGCCACGTCCAGGTGCCACTCGTACTGCTCTGATACTGGGGGCCGAAATACACCGTAGCTCCTGCGGGAACCTTCAGTTCTGTGGTCTGCTGCCACGAGCCGCCAGCCACCTGAGCATAGGGGGTGAGGGCCGAGGCATTCCTGTCGGCTATGCTGACGAGGAAATTGAGGGTGCTGCGGTGTCCATCAGCAGCGGTGAAGGCCACCTTATACACACCGCCCTTGGTAACATTCGTGAGTGTCACCTCGCGCTGGGTTGAGGAGAAGCTGTCGGGACCCGTCCACTGCCATGAGCCACCTTCCGTGGCCGTAGGCGACAGGGTCACTGTGGTGCCCGACACGCATACGGCATGGAGTCCACCATAGACCTTACCCTCACCCACAGTGATGCTGGGCTGGATGATCTGAACCTTGCGAATGGCCTCAGCGGCCAGGGCGGCCAGTCGTCCTGCTCCCTCCACATTGGGGTGTGTACCATCGGGGAAGAGGGCGCTTTCCTGGGTCAGCGAGGTGTGGAAATCTATGACATGGGCCCCGAGTGTCTCGGCCAGTTCGCGCACCTGAGGCATGAGGTTGTTCTCGACATTGACATTCTGGCTGCGTGTGATGGGGAAGAGTGGTGGTGCCAGGGTGCAGTAAATGATGGGAGCCGCCCCACCTGCACGAAACTCCTCCACCATGGCCAGATAATCCTTCTTGAAGTCGGCGCCATACTGACTCCAACGGTTGGGGTCGGCATCGTTGGTACCGAGGGCGATGATGAGGATCTGGGGATTGGTTTTCTTGGCCGTGGTGTAGCGCGAGGTGTTCCAGTAGGACACGTCGCCGCCACGACTCAAAGTGGTGCCGCTCACGCCGCAGTTGAGGACCGAATAGCCATCGCCCAGGAGTTTCTGCAGCTGGGCTGGCCAGGCATACATGCCCGACGAGAGGCCATAGCCCTCGGTGATGCTGTTGCCCACGCACACGATGCTCACGGGGGCAGGGACACGCACGATGCCATCATCGTCCTTCTCAAAAGCCTCCTCTGCTCCCGCCTCTTCCGAGGGATCGTACTGGTCAAACATCTCACTGTTGTCGTCCAGATCTACATAGGTCTCCTGACTGCTTCCGGGTTCCACCTCGGGCACCACATTGGTCATGGCAACGCTGCTGACGCAGGCATCGCACTCCCAGACGGTGGAAGAAGTGGGTTGGGTGGGTGTCAACTCCTCCCACTTGCATCCCGTGATATTGTTGACGGTATCTCGCGTCTCCCATGCCGCGTCGGCATTCATGCGCAGCCACTTATAGTAGCTGATGGTGCCCTTGCTCTTGGTGTAGTAGCCGCGGTGGGTCCAGTCGCGGGGATAGGTCTGCAGGTAGAAAGCCATGCCGCGCGAGAACTCCGACTGCCACGTACCGTCGGTCTTCCATGCCGAGAGGAGGCCCTTGCTCGTCACGCAGTTCACCATGACATACTCTATGGTCTTGCGGGCTACAGAGATATAGCTCAGATTCTTGGTGATGCGGTAAAGTCCTGCCACGCCCTCGATGAAGGTTCCCATGTTATAGACATTGTAGGAGGTCGATACGGTACCGTCGGCATCTACCTTCTCGGCCACGGCACCGTCGCTCTTGCGCAAGGTCTTGCACACCCAGTCGTAGAGATCCTTGGCGATGTCCAGATACTGTTCATCTCCCGTAGCCTCATAGAGGTAGCAAGCCATACAGATGGCGGGGTTGTTGCTCAGTCCCGACTTCTCCTCCTTGTCCACGCTCCACCAGATACCGCCGCCCAGTGTGCTGTCGTAGCCGCGTTTGTAGAGGAGGTTCCAGGCATTGACGGCCTTGTCGAGGAAGCGCTGCTGCCCCGTGATGAGATAGCCTCGCACGAAGGCGAGTCCTGCCCACAACAGATCGTCGTTGTAGTTGTTCCACGTCCAGGTCTCTCCCTCGTGGGCGACGAAAGCATCGAGGAGATCGATGATGAGCGAGGCCACACGCTTGTCGCCACGGAACTGATAGCGGTCCTCCACGGCCAGGATGACCAGGGCCTGTTGCCAGAAGTAGAGGTTGGAGGTGGTGGAGAGGTCGGTGCGGTAGTAGGTGGTGTTGTCCTTCCCCTCGCCGCTGTAGAGGAGGAAAGCCTTGTTGAAGTACTTCCACGACAGATCGGCATAGTCGTTGCGCAGAGCCATGTTGGGTGCCACCAGGGCGTGGTCCTCATCGGTGATGCTCATGGCGAGGGTCTTGGACTGGCCTCTCAGCAGCACACCCGCGCCTGCAGGGATATTCTGGGTGATCGGTGTGCAGAGGGCTTTTTGGGTATCACCGTCCTGTGCCGTGGTGACGGCATAGGCCTCGGTACCCTCGGCAGCAGCCGACACGAAAGGCACGGCAGACGTGGTGTAGTACAGATCGTCGTCCGAGATGGCTGCTGCGATGGTAAAATCGGTGGCAGGCTCCACGGCCCAGTAGGAAGCGGCATCGTCGAGGGTGGAGCCAATGACACCCTTCGTTCCACCGCAGAGAACCGAATAGGCACCCTTATAGGTGGTGAAAGCCACACGATCTCCTGTCGTGCCCGCCACGGGGTAGAACTTCTCGGGGATATCCGAGACGGTGACGATCTGATCCTTGAGGGGCGTACGCAGATAGCGTCCCTGCAAAGAGAGGTAGCAGCCTCCGTCGGCAGCACGCTGGATGTGGACGACAGAGGAGGCCGCCAAGGCCTTGCCGACAGATACTGCCGGCGTCTCTCCCTCGAGATAGAGGTATCCGCTGCGCAGACTGTGGAGACGGTAATAGCCCGATGGGCTGTCAAAGGAAGTTGCCTGCTGCTCATCGGCCCACATGCCTTGGGCGACCAGGGAAAGTGCAGCGAAGGCGATAGTGAAGACGATCTTTTTCATGCTCATGATTCAAGGCACAAGGACTTTCTTGGAGTCGAGGATATAGAGTCCGGGACGGAGTGTAGCGGCGCTGCCAGCCATGCGACGACCGCTGAGGTCATAGAGTACAGACCCGTTGGTCACCCGCCCACTGCCGCTGACTGTCTGGACACCCGTGAGACTCTTGTTGATGGCAATACTATAGTCCACGCCGTCGAGATCGTCTTCGGTGAGCATGTCGAGGCTGCCACTGAGGTAGCCTGCCCCTGCGCTGATGGCCTGGGCGCCGGTAACGACTGTCCAGCGAGGCTGATACTCCGTGTTGCTCAGCAGAGCGATGACATCGCCCTCTGTGGTGGTAGCATCCAGCACGCCGACCAGGCCTCCTGCAGTCTGAGGCATGGCAGCGATGGTGGTGCCGAAACGGAAAGCAGCGACAGAGGATGTGGCGCGGAGGATGACAGGCTGGCCGGCCTCGGCCTCATAGATGCTGGAGAGGCCCACATACCACTGACCCGTCTCCTCGTCCTGATACTCACCGACAACGGTGTAGAGTTCCACATTCTCCACGTCGGTGATGTTGGCGTTGTAGGTGGCCACATAGGCCTCGCCTTCGGTGGTATTGCGATAGTTCCAGGGCATCTCGTCGTCCTCGCTGGCATCGTCCATTTCAATGACCTTGAGGGCCGATTTGGTGGCCAGCTTATGGTCGGGCCATCCGCGCACCTGATACCACTGCGCGGGATTGCAGAAGTGCAGGGTATTGACACCGCCCTCGCGGCCCTCGCCTGTGGCGAGATCATAGGACTCGAGGACGCAGAAACCTTGTCCCAGTACGGCCACCTTGAAGAGCCCGGGGTGAGCGCCCAGGAGTGCCGAGGCTGACCAGCCCAGATTCTGGATGAACAGGCCCGTCGCCTTGTTCTGAATGGCATAGCCGTCCTCGAGGGGGATGAAGCGGAAGGAATAGAGATCCGATGAGGGCACCTCGTCCAAAGGAGCGGCATACATATAGGCTGACATGCGCAAGGATGAGAGGTCGTCGTAGTAAACAACGGCAGAGTCGGCATAGGTCCGAGCCACCGTGCACACGCGGTCGAGGATGCCGTCACCCTCGCTATAGCCCAGGGCATCGTACTCCTCGGCATTGGCAAACTGGAACATATACCACTTCTCGGGATTGGGCAGGATGACCTGAGCCTCCAGAGCCTGTTGTGCGGCTGCGATCTTTGCGGCAGCAGCATCCACCGCGGCCTGGGTGTAGTTGCCGGCGGCCAAGAGGTCCTGACCCTCGGCCACCGCCGCCTCCAGCTCCACTGTGCTCGCCGTCTCGGGATAGAGGCCCACCTGACCCTCACCAACACGGAAGTTCGCGATGACATCCTGCGCAGCAGCGATGGCTGTCTGCAGGGCCTCGGGGTTGGCGAAGACGCCGCAGAAATGCTCGTATTCCACGAGGAGGTTGGTGATGGCAGCCTCCATGGCCTCGATGGTCTCGGGACCATAGACATCCAGGTACTTGTTGGCCTCGCTGTAGGCGGCGAGGAAGTCTGCCACCACCTGCCTATCTATGGTGCTGGCCTGACAGTTCGAGGTGAGGCTGATGCCGTCATAGACGCGGAGTTCGGAGATGCAGAAGAAGTGGGTACCGTCCTTGTTACGGTCGTTGGCATAGTTGGCAAAGCGCACGTACTCGTACTCGCCACCGAGGTCAAACGACCCCATCACATAAGGTGTGGTATTATGATTGGGGGTATAGAAATCATAACCATAGAAGATGGTGGTCCAGTTCTCACCATCCTCACTCACCTCGACATTAATCTTGGTGGGGTTGTTGTAGTTGCCCTGTCGGCTCGTGGCCAGGAAAGCGACGGTGGAGACGGGCTGGGTGAGATGCATGCCGAGGTTGTGCAGCACGGTGGGTGTTCCCGTTGGGTTACCATCGGCGTCGTAGGAGGTGGAGGCCACCTTGGTCGTGTTCCAAGCGGTGTGGAAATAGGTGGTGACATCGTTGTCGATGAGGGCGCCGTAGCCCTGACCGTCATTGCCCCAACTGTAACCGTGCTCGGCCGACATAGCGGCGTTGCTGTCGAAGTCTGCCTCGCTGAGCGGTGTGACATCGGTCTCCTCGCCGGTAACCTCATACTCAAAGGCCGTCTTCACCTCGGCAGACACCTCCCCGACGAGGGCTTCGATGCTGTCGTGCAGGGCCATGGCTATACGCTCTCGCTCCACAGAGGCATTGAGGGAGTCGATGATATCCTGGTCCACCTGACGGAAGCGCCATGACGATTGGCTGCTCTTGCCGCCCGGGTAGCCGGTGATACTGCCAGAGGTTCCCGTTCCGTTGCTATGGCCCTTGCAGTGCATGTTGTTGCTCGTCGAAGAGCCCATCCGCAGGTTGAACTGTCCGCTTCCCAGTGAGGCAATGGTGAGGGCTTTGTCGTCAGCGCTGCCCAGCGTGGAGGAGCCGTTGTTGGTGACGGTGACGACATACATGCCCGTAAGGAAGTTCTGCATGGTGTATTGACCCTCGCTCACCTTGTGGAACTGCCAGATGTACTCGGCGTTCCTGGGCTCCAGTGTTGCCCAGTAGGCCACGTTGCTCGACTCGTAGATGGCGCGGAGGTCGTCTGGATTGACGGTCCAGTCGTAGGTACTGATGACATAGTAGTACCCTCCGTCGGCCAACTGCTCGGGCCCCTGGAGAATCTTGATGGCAATAGCCTCGAAACGATCACGGGCTTTGCGCAGCATCTCCACGCTGTAGTCGGGACGGTCCAGTATATCGTCGATATTGCACTCCACATAGGCAGCATTAAACTCCTCGGCCACCTCGGCACTGAAGAAGCCAGGTGCGTCACCTCCCTCGGCAGGGTAGTAACCCTCCACCTGCGTATAGATGTCCAGGAGTTGGTCTATGAGGGCATCCTCTTCCCCGCACTCCGTAGCCATGATGAGGCTCTGCCAGGTCGTTCCGTCTGTGAAGGTGGCCACCTTGGGGATATAGATGTCATTGTTGCCGTCGTAGTTGTTGTTGTAATAGACCACGGTAGAGCCGTTGTTGGCCAGGGTGAACATCTGCATAGCCTCCTCGGGAGCCATCTCGTACATCTCGCTGACAGGTTTGAATCCCCAGAGACAGGCCTCGGCCTTGCTGGCCACCAGAGTGATGGCCGACGAGCTATTGCCGCCCTCGCTGTCATCCTTGGCCAGATACATATTCTTGGAAAGGTTCTTGATGTAGAAAGCGGGATAGCCTGCAATGGTTGTTTCGGCATCCTCGGCCACAAAAGCATAGGTCTCACCCGGACTACTGATGTAGGATCGCGAGATGAGTTTGGGTGCTTCGGTCACCTGTGGGTACTGTGCTCCAAGCCATCGATAGGTGTCGAGGTATGTACCTTCGGTGCCTATGCCCCAATCGCCACGAATGAAGAAAATGTCGCCGTCAGAAACAGACAGCATCACGTCGTCTCCTGGATACCAGGAAGCTCTGAGAGATGTACCCGCGAGGGTAAGCATCATGATAAAAAACGAAAATAGTCTTTTCATAGGAAATTATGAGAAATATGTGCGTAAGACATGCTGACGGTGCAAAGGTAGTGAAAAAAGTTAGGGGTTAGGGGGTTAGGGGTTAGTTTTTTCCCTCCGGCTGGCGAAAATGGCTCTTTTTCTCGTAGAAAATGCAAATTTCTCTAACCTCTAACCTAAATTCTCTAACCTAAATTCTCTAACCCCTAACCTTTTTTCACTACCTTTGCTGCGCAAAAACCGCTAACCGCATCAACATGAGAAAGGCTTTTTTTGCAGCACTGGCTGCCTTGGGCTTAGCAGCGCATGCCCAGACCATCGAACTCCCCTTGATGGTAACTTCACCTGACGGACGCATACAACTCCTCTTCGACATGACCGAGGCTGGCGAACCCGTGTACAGCATCACGCAGGCGGGCGACACCGTCGTGGGCCGCTCGCTGATGGGCTTCGAGAGTCGCAAGAAGTTCCAGAACGGCGTCTCTGGATGCAGCCGCGACACGGTGGACGAGTCCTACACGCTGCCTCACGGCAAATGCAGCACCTACCACAATACCTACCACGCCCTCACCGTGGACCTGCGCGGTGCCGGCACCGCGCGTAACATGTCGGTGGAATTCCGCGTCTTCGATGATGCCGTGGCATTCCGCTACACCCTCAAGATAGGCACACTCACCTCCTTCAGCGGCGAAGTGACCGAGTTCAACTTCCCTTCTTTCAAGCAAGCCCTGGCCCTGGAATACAGCGACGACTACACCTGGTACTACTATCTCCACCCTTGGACCGACCTCACCAACGAACGCGGCTACAACGAGCCCCTCCTGGTAGAGACCAATCACGACGGACGCTATGTACTCATCACGGAGGCGGCCAACTTCGGCGAGACGGGAGGCAACAGCATCATTCGGGGCGACCGCGAAGGGCAGCTGAAGCTGACAGGCATCAACAAGAGCGAGACGGGTGTGAAATCCGCCATCTCCTCCTACCCTTTTGCCACGCCATGGCGCACACTCATCATGGGAACGGTGCAGGACATCGTGGCCTCCACCACCGTGCTCAACCTCAACGAACCAACCACACTGACCGATATGAGTTGGTGCATCCCAGGCCGTGTAGCCTGGAACTGGGCAGGCGAGGATCGTCAGAACACAGGGAGTATCGAGGTGGCCAAACAGTATGTCGATTTGGCGGCCTATCTGGGTTGGGAATATGTGCTCATCGATGACGGCTGGGAGGGACACATCGACCTGGACGCCTTCCTTGCCTACTGCCGACAGAAGGAGGTGGGCGCGTTGCTGTGGTTCAACAACAACAAGTTCAGCAGCGACTACGCTTCCTGCCTCAGTACCTTCAAGACCTATGCGCAAAAAGGTGTGAAGGGGCTGAAGATAGACTTCTTCGATGGCGACGACCAGCAGGTTATCCAGAAATACGAGACGCTGATGCGGGCTGCCGCAGCGGCGGGTCTGCTGCTGGATTTCCACGGCTGCACACGCCCCACCGGATGGGAGCGCAAATACCCCAACCTGATGACCATGGAGGCCGTGCTGGGTGGTGAGTTTTTCCTGGGCGAGCCCCACATGAACCCCGCCAAGCACAGTGTCAACGTGCTGCTGGGCCGCAATGTGCAAGGTTCGATGGACTTCACCCCCACCCGTCTGGGCCAGCGAACGGGTGCCATCACACACCAGGTAACATGGAGCTACGAACTGGCTCTCTGGTCGCTCTTCGAGAGTGGGTTCCAGTGCCTCATCGACAACCCCGACAACATCATTGATAGCCCCATAGAGCCTGCCCTGCGTTGTATCCCTGCTGCATGGGACGAGACACGGTGCATCGAGGCTGTGCCCGATCAGTATGCCACCCTGGCACGCCGCAGCGGCGAAAGCTGGTTCGTGGCTACGGTGAGCCAGAACCAGCGCACCATGACCCTCCCGCTGAAATTCCTGGATGCCGACAAGGAATACACGGCCTACATCTACCGCGACGGCGATGCCTGCTCCTTCGACATCAAGTTTGAAAAACGCGTGCTGAATGCGTCAAACTCGTTGACCATCAAGGTGAAGGCCGGCGGTGGCGCCACGGTCATTCTGAGTCCGAAAGACGACCTCCCCTACCCCATGCACACCTCCTACGAAGCCGAGACGGCATGTCTGAGCGGGGTGAAACAGACCAACGACAATTGTTCGGGCAAAGCCTACAAGACGGGGTTCTCGGGAACAACACGCGGTGTCTTCCGCAAGATAACAGCCCCCGTAGCAGGCGAATACGCACTGACCATCTACCACCTCTCCTCCGAGACGAGCAACACGGCCTACATCCAGGTGGGAACGGGTGAGAAACAATACTACACCTTCCACACCAAGGACACCTACGACAGCCAGAAGGGCCTTGTCCTGGCCATGAAGACGGTCTATGTACAACTGGAGGCTGGCACGAATGTCATCACCTACGGCAACGAGAATGGGACGGCTCCCGACCTGGACAAGATTACGGTGACACCCACGCTGAAGACGCGTGCCGTCATCGATGGCATAGAGACGGCCGAGGCTGTCCCCGAGAATGCCAACAACACAGCCCTACGTTGCCACGATGGCAAGGTGGAATGCCACTGCATGAATGATGGCGTGCTGAGTATCTTCGATCTGTCGGGACACCTCGTGGAACAACACAACGTGTCTCGGGGTGTGACCAGCATCACCCCGAGACGCCACGGTACTTTCGTGCTGAGCCTCAACTCGGGAGCACGAGCCTTCTCCAGGAAAGTGAGGATGTAAGTCCCTACGCCAGGTCCTGCAGGATCTCGGAGAGGGTGGGATGGATATGTATGGTCTCGCGCAGCTGCTGCAGGGTGGCATCGCGGTTCATGAGGGCGGTGACCTCCTGCACCATGTCGGAGGCATGGGCGCCGAGGATATGACAGGCGAGGATCGCGTCGGTGTGGGCATCGGTGATGAGCTTCACCACACCTTCGGTCTGACGGATGGCCAGTGCCTTGCCGCAGGCCTTGTAGTGACCTCGGTGTACGGTGATGGCGCGTCCGGCAGCCTTGAGTTGTTCCTCGGTAGGACCTACGCCAGCAGCCTCGGGGGTAGTGAAGACGGCGGCAGGCATGATATCGAGGCGTATGCCGTCCTGGCGACCCAAGATGGTATTCACGGCACGGAAGCCCTGGAAGGTGGCGGCATGGGCCAGCATCTGACGGCCATTGACATCGCCTATGGCGAACAGCCGCTGACCACTTGAACCCGGTTCCTGAGCCCGTCGAAGGATGAACTCCTTCACCTCCAGCGTCTCGGCATCCACCACAATGCCGCGGCGGTCGGTGGCGATGCCCAAGGCCTCCAGGCCCAGACCCTCCACATTGGCGGCACGTCCTGTAGCCACGAGGACCGTATCGGCCTCCACAGTCTCGGCCTTGCCCTTGCGCTCGTAGTGTACGGTGAGGCTATTCTCTGCCTGTGAGTCCGTGGAAGGACCACCGACGGTAATCTCCTTCACGGCAGCACCCAGCTGGAAGGTGATGCCTCGCTTCTCCATGCTCTTGCGCAGACGCTTGGCGATGTCCTCGTCCAGGGTGGGCAGACACTCCTTCATGAACTCCAGCATGGTGACCTGGCTGCCCATGGCGCTGAAGACACCCGCAAACTCCATCCCGATGACGCCGGCACCCACGATGACGAGGCGCTGGGGGATGTGGTCAGTGTCGAGCAGCTCGGTGGAGGTGACGACGCCGGGGAGGTAGATGCCGGGGATGGGAGGCATCTTGGGACGCGAACCCGTGGCGATGATGATGTGGCGGGCATGGAGCGTCTCGTCGCCCACACGCACCACCACCTCGTCACCTTCTTTATCTAAACACGCGCGCCCACGCAAGAGGGTGATGCCGGGTGCCGACATCAGCCCTTCTATGCCTCCGCGCAGCTGCTCCACCACCTCCTGCTTGTGGGCACACACGGCAGCGAAGTCCAGGGGAAGTCCGGCACTGGCCAGCTCGGCATCGTGACAGAAAGCCTTGGTGGGAATGCATCCGCAGTTGAGACACGTGCCGCCCAGGTGCCCCTCCTCCACGATGGTGACGGTGAGGCCTGCGCGAGCGGCATAATCGGCGGCACGGTATCCGCCCGGGCCGCTTCCTATGATGATAAGATCGGTCATGATAATATGGTCTATGGTCTATGGTCAATGGCTGGGCTGCGCGGTGCGAACTCTCCGCTAACCGCTAACCTCTAACCTCTAACTTCCAGTAGGTCGTCACGGGGTTCTTGGCGGCGAGCACATCGTCCACACGTCCGATGGGGGTGGTGTGGGGCGCGGACTTCACCTTCTCGGGGTCGGTCTGGGCCTCCTGGGCAATGGTGCGCATCACCTCGATGAAGGCATCTATCGTCTCCTTGCTCTCGTTCTCGGTGGGCTCAATCATGAGACTCTCGTGGAAGAGGAGGGGGAAATAGATGGTGGGGGCGTGGTAGCCATAATCGAGCAGACGCTTGGCCACGTCCATGGTGGTGACGCCCGTGCTCTTGTCCTTGAGACCGTCAAACACCATCTCGTGCTTGCACAGACCCTCTATGGGCAGTTCGTAGAGATCCTTGAGGCGTTCCTTGATGTAGTTGGCATTGAGGGTAGCCAGGGGTCCCACCATCTTCACGTTCTCGCGACCGAGGCTGCGGATGTAGGCAAAGGCACGCACCATGACGCCGAAATTGCCGAAGAAAGCGCCCACCGAACCCAATGCCTCGTCGGCCTCGTCGGTGACCACCTCGTAGTGATCCTCCTCCAACACCACGCGGGGAGTGGGCAGGAAAGGTTCCAAACCGGCGCGTACGCCTACGGGCCCCGAACCGGGACCGCCGCCACCGTGGGGGGTAGAGAACGTCTTGTGGAGGTTGATGTGCATGACGTCGAAGCCCATATCACCGGGACGGCACTCGCCCAGGAGGGCGTTGAGGTTGGCGCCGTCGTAGTACATGAGGCCACCAGCGGCGTGTACCATGGCGGCTATCTCGGGGATGCGACGCTCGAAGATACCCAGCGTGTTGGGGTTGGTCATCATCATGGCAGCGATGTCGCCCTCGTACTTCTCGATGAGGGCACGCAGGTCATCGACATCCACCGTACCGTCGGCCAGGCTCTTCACCTCCACGATCTCCAGTCCGCACACGGCAGCCGAGGCGGGGTTGGTGCCGTGGGCCGAGTCGGGGATGAGCACCTTGGTGCGCACGTCGCCGCGACTCTCGTGGTAGCGCCGGATGACCATCAGGCCCGTGAGTTCGCCGTGAGCACCCGCACAGGGGTTGAGGGTGAACTCCGACAGCCCGGCCAGTTCGCTCAGGTCATGCTGCAGGGCGTGGTAGAGGGCCAGTGCACCCTGACAGGTCTCCACGGGCTGCAGGGGATGCAGACCGGCGAAGGCCTTGAGTGCAGCCATCTCCTCGTTGATGATGGGATTGTACTTCATGGTGCAGGATCCCAGGGGATAGAAGCCATCGTTCACGCCGAAGTTATTGTGGCTGAGGTTGGTATAATGACGCACCACGGTGAGTTCGTCGCACTCGGGCAGCCTTGCCTCCTGCTGACGGCGCAGCGTCTGGGGCAGTGCGTCCGAGTTATATCCATACTCGTTGGCAGGCAGGGTATAACCCTTGCGTCCCTTCTTCGAGAGTTCGAAGATGAGGTTACCGTACAAAGTCTTATTCATCGCCGTCGTTTTTTTTGGAGTTAGACATATAGTACACGAGTTCGTCTATCTCGTCCTGCTGACGCTGCTCGGTGACAGCGATCATGAGGGTATGCTCGCCCACCTTCACGCCAGGAAGGAAGCCCATGTCGATGCAGCCCGCCATCATGAAGTCGAGGTCGCCGTCGTAATCGACACAGAACTCGTTGAAGAAAGGCTGGTCGGGGTAGGTCAGTCGGAACTGTCCCGTCTCCACCAACTTATCGGCCATATAATGAGCACCACCGTAGGAGAGTTCGGCAGCCTCCTTCATTCCCTCCTTGCCCATCAGACCGAGGTAGATGGTCACATAGAGGGCCATGAGGCTCTGGTTGGAACAGATATTGGACGTGGCTTTCTGTCTGCGGATATGCTGCTCGCGAGCCTGGAGGGTCAACACGAAGGCGCGCTGCCCGCGCGTGTCGCGTGTCATGCCCACGATGCGTCCGGGCATCTTGCGTATGAGGGCCTCGGTGCAACACATGAAGCCCACGCCGGGACCGCCGAAGGTCATGGGGATGCCCAGACTCTGACCGTCGCCTACAGCCACGTCGGCTCCCCACTCACCGGGGGTACGCAGCAAGGCGAGATCGAAGGCCACGCTGTTGATGACGAAGAGGCCTTTCTGCTCGTGCACGGCGTCTGCCATGCCCGTGAAGTCCTCCACGATGCCGTAGCAGTTGGGTTGCTGCACGATGACGCCAGCCACCCCACCCTGCTCCAGCTGGGCGGTGAGAGCCTCGCGGTCTGTCACGCCACACTTGGCGGGGATGAGTTCTACGGGTATGCCGTGGTAGTGGGCATAGGTGTCCACCACGCGACGCACCTTGGCATCCACGGTCTGGCTCACCAGCACCTTCTGCGCCTTCTTGGCAGCATGCCAGCACATCATGGCAGCCTCGGCAGTGGCTGTGGCGCCGTCGTAGAGCGAGGCATTGGCGATGTCCATGCCCGTGAGTTCTGCCATCATGGACTGAAATTCAAAGATATAGTGGAGTGTACCTTGCGATATCTCGGCCTGGTAGGGCGTGTAGCTGGTGAGGAACTCCGAGCGCTCCACGAGGTTCTGTGCCACAGAGGGAGCGTAGTGGTCGTAGCATCCTGCACCGGCAAAGCAGATGAGGGGCTCGGTGTCCACACAAGAGGTGAGCTCGTCGAAGAACCTACGCAGTTCCACCTCGCTCATGGCAGGTGCTATCTGGTAGTCACCCTTCAGACGCAGTTCCTCGGGGATGTCAGCAAAGAGGTCGTGGATGCTCTCCACGCCCGTCACCTCCAGCATCTCGCGCAGGTCGTCTTCGGTATGAGGGAAATACTTATACATATAGAGGTGTATCCTATAAATTCTACGTTTGAAAGAACGTTACTTGCTGCAGAAAGCCTCATAGTCGGCGGCATTCATCAGGCTGTCCAGCTCGGCGGTGTCGGAGAGTTGCACCTTGATGATCCAGTTGGCGAAAGCGTCCTGATTGATGAGACCGGGCTCGTCGTCGAGGGCCTCGTTGACCTCCACCACGGTGCCGCTCACGGGCGAGATGAGGTCGCTGGCAGCCTTGGTGCTCTCCACGGCGCCGAACTCCTCGCCTGCGGTGACGTCGTCGTCCACCTCGGGAGCATCCACATAGACCACCTCGCCCAGGGCATGCTGGGCATAGTCGCTGATACCTACATAACCGTATTCGCCTTCTACGCGAACATACTCGTGCGACTCGCTGTAATAGAGTCCTTCTTCAAATTTTGCCATAATGATAAAAATGGGGTTAAAGTGTGAAAGAATGTATGATTATTTCTTATTATGATTATTTTTTATAGTGCTTGTCGTAGAACTTCTTCTTCACGACGACGCCGGGGAAGGTCTTCTTGCGGATCTGTATCTCCAGCTCGGTGCCCAACTTGGCATACTCCGTCCTGACGAGAGCCATGCACACGCTCTTGTCCACCGACAGACAGTGGTAGCCAGTCGTCACCTCGCCCACCTGCTCGCCGTCCTTCACCACGGCATAGCCGTGACGGGGGATGGCCTTGTCGGCCAGCTCTATGCCCACGAGCTTCTGGGCCACGCCCTCAGCTTTCTGCTGCACCAGGGCCTCCTTGCCGATAAACTCCTCCTTGTCCAACTTGCAGAACATGCTGAGACCCGCCATGACGGGGCTGATGTCTGCCGAGAGTTCGTCGCCATACAGGGGCAGACCTACCTCAAAACGCAGCGTGTCGCGACAGCCCAACCCGCAGGGCAGGGCGCGGCCACTCTGCACGAGACGGTCCCAGGCAGCGCATATCCAGGCGTGGGAGCCGTAGATCTCGAAGCCATCCTCGCCGGTGTAGCCCGTACGGCTGACGATGAGTGTCTCGCCCTCCACGTCCTGCGTCTTGCAGGTGTAGAATGTGAGCTCCTTGGATTCCAGTCCCAGCACCTCCTCGCAGACAGCCTCTGCCTTGGGGCCCTGCACGGCCAGCTGACCGTAGGTGTCGCTCTGGTGGTCGAGGGTGATATCGAAGCCCTCGGCGTGGTCGCGCATCCACGCCACGTCCTTATCGATATTGGCGGCATTGATGACGAGGAAGAAATCCTGGTCGCCCATCTTATAGACGAGGAGGTCATCGACCGTACCGCCGTTCTCGTAGAGCATCATGCCATAGTAGATCTGTCCTACGGGGGCATTGGTCACATCGTTGGTGAAGATATGGTTGACGTAGCGCTCGGCATCCTTGCCGGTGATGCGCACCTCGCCCATGTGACTCACGTCGAAGACACCGCAGTGCTGACGCACGGCCTGGTGCTCCTCGGCGATGGTGGTGTACTGTATTGGCATGATGAATCCGCCAAAGGGTGACATCAGTGCGCCCAGCGCAACATGATGGTCATACAAGCATGTTTTCTTTTCCATATTATTAAGGGTTCAAGAGTTCAAGAGTTCAAAAGTTCAAGGGTTCAAGTTTTTTCATCCCGTAGGGATGAGATATGGTAGCCAGGCATTCCTATGCCTGGATTGGATGGTTCATTACATCCTATCGATGCCTTTAGGTATCGGACATTCATTGGCTTTTATGTTGTCCCATACCTAAAGGCATGGGCGTTTATGTTTGTCATCATACCAGCCATATGAATGGCTGGCTACCATATCACATCCCTAAAGGGATGTCTTGTTCAAATGGTTCAAGGGTTCAAGCAGCGTGGCCAGGTTCTCGCGGGTGAGGCCCAGGATGGCCGAGCCCACATCGGGCGGAAGGGCAGCGAGGATGGCCTCACGCTCGAGGCGCACACCCCGCAGGGGTCGCAGGATGTGCTCGTTCACATCGCCCGTGACGAAGTAATCGCCCAGGAGGTCCAGATCCTCTATCACGCCGCCGCGCACACTGAGGCGGAGCTCCATCTCGCCCACTCCTTCCAGTCGCTGGTGCCGCACCGTAGTGTAGTGCGACCGTCGTCCGCGCACGAAAGCCGGCTCCAGGTATTCGCGTTCCAGCACCTCTATGGCCTCCACCTCTGTGGGGGTCAGACAGCGCAGACTGTCGCAGAGACGCTGTGCGATGAACGCCTTCACCTCCTCGAGCGACAGCGCAGTGTAGTCCCTGAGCAGTGCCACATGCTGACGCACGCTCTGCACGCCCTTGCTCACCAGTTTCTCGTCGCTTGGCGTGATGGCTCCCACCATATGCTGCATATTGGTGTCGTAGAGCAGGGTGCCATGAGCGATGTAGTGGCCCGCAACATGGTAGAAGGCGTTGCCCGACACCTTGCGGTCGCCTATCATGATGTCGTTGCGACCGCTCGCCGTGGCGGGGACGCCCATCTGGCGCAGCACCTCGGCCACCCGACCCACATAGGCTCCGAAGACCTCGGCCACGCTGCGACCGTCGTCGCGTGCCACATAGGAGAGCATGACATTGCTCTGGTCGGCATAGACACAGCCACCCCCACTCTTGCGGCGATAGATGCTGATGCCCTCGCGACGGCAATACGCCTCGTTCACCTCGCTCTCCATCACCTGGTTGCGGCCGAAGATGACACTCGGCGCCACCTGCCACATCAGGAAGAAGGGTCCCTCCTCGCCGCTCCGTGCCAGCCACTCCTCGGCGGCCAGCCAGAAACTCACACCCCGCTGGGTCGTGTCGTCGTGGGGAAGGGTGATATGGGTCACTGTGGTTTACTTCAGCTTCTCTTCCAGTTTCTCCAGCATGTCCACCGTCATGGTGTGGATGTCATACTGCGGTTTCCAGTCCCATTCCTCGCGTGCTGCGGAGTCGTCCATATAGTTGGGCCAGCTGTCGGCGATGGCCTGCTTGAGAGGGTCCACGTCAAACTCCATCTCGAAGGTGGGACGGTGCTTGCATATCTCGGCATAGATCTGCTCGGGGGTGAAGCTCATGGCCGTGACGTTGAAGGCATTACGGTGGATGAGACGCGAGGGATCGGCCTCCATGAGCGAGACGGCGGCATGCAGGGCGTCGGGCATGTACATCATGTCCATGTACGTACCTGCTGCGATGGGGCACACGAAGCGCTCGCCACGCACGGCGCTGTAGTAGATGTCCACGGCATAGTCGGTGGTGCCGCCTCCGGGAGGTGTGACATAGCTGATGAGGCCGGGGAAACGCACGGCACGGGTGTCCACGCCATACTTGGTGTAGTAGTAGTCAGAGAGCATCTCGGTCGTTACCTTGCTGATGCCGTAGATGGTACGGGGCCGCTGCAGGGTATCCTGAGGCGTGCCGTCGTGGGGCGTGTTGGGACCGAAGCTGCCTATGCTGCTGGGGGTGAACACGGCGCATCCGCACTCGCGGGCCACCTCCAGGATGTTCCACAGTCCGTCTATGCCTATCTTCCAGGCCAGCAAGGGTTTCTTCTCGGCCACGACACTGAGGAGGGCTGCCAGGTTGTAGATGGCATCGATGTGGTAGTGCGTCACCACCTCCCTCAGCTGTTCGCCATTCGTCACATCAGCGATAGCCATGGGTCCACTCTCGGCCAGTTCACCCTTGGGTTCTGCGCCCGGGATGTAGCCTGCCACGACGTGGTCGTTACCGTAGATTCCTCTCAGTTTTTTTGTCAGCTCAGAACCTATCTGTCCTGTCGAGCCGACAATAAGAATGTTTTTCATTCGGGGTAATTAGGTTTGTTTCTATCTTTTTTAGGGTGTAATAAGGTGCGTTTCCCAGAATTTGCGCGGCAAAGATACAAAAAGGTTAGAGGTTAGAGGTTAGAGGTTAGAGGTTTTTTTCAAAAAAAGCCCAATCTTCATGTTTTTCTGCAAAAAACATCCCCGACATGCCCGTATTCAGCCAGAAAGTGCGTAACTTTGCAGTGGCATTAGACCGTTTGACCTAAAAGAAACAGCCGTTGACCTTCGCACCGCGCAGCCCAGCCGTTGACCGTAGACCGAGACATCCCATAGGGATGTGACATGGTAGCCAGCCATTCATATGGCTGGTATGATGACAACCGGAAACGCCCATGCCTTTAGGTATGGGACAACATAAAAGCCAATGAATGTCCGATACCTAAAGGCATCGATATGATCTAATGAAGCCACCAAACCAGCCATAAGAATGGCTGGCTACCATATCTCATCCCTATGGGATGAACAAAGCCGTTGACCGTTGACCTAAAATCACCTCTCTAACCTCAAATATTATGTACGGAAAATTCCAAGCCCACCTCGCACAGACGCTCCAGGAAATCAGCGAGGCCGGACTCTACAAGAACGAGCGTCTCATCCAGAGTCAGCAGCAAGCCGCCATCCAGGTAGCCGGCAAGGAGGTCCTCAACTTCTGCGCCAACAACTACCTCGGCCTCAGCAACAACCCACGCCTCATCCAGGGCGCCAAAGACATGATGGACCGCCGCGGCTACGGCATGTCCAGCGTGCGCTTCATCTGCGGCACACAGGACATCCACAAAGAGCTGGAAGCCGCCATCTCCGACTTCTTCCACACCGACGACACCATCCTCTACGCCGCCTGCTTCGACGCCAACGGCGGTGTCTTCGAACCCCTCTTCACCGAGGAGGATGCCATCATCTCCGACGCCCTCAACCACGCCTCCATCATCGACGGCGTACGCCTGTGCAAGGCCGTACGCTACCGCTACGCCAACGCCGACATGGCCGACCTGGAGAAGCAGCTGCAGGCCGCCCAGGCACAGCGTTTCCGCATAATCGTCACCGACGGCGTCTTCTCCATGGACGGCAACGTAGCCCCCATCGACAAGATCTGCGACCTGGCCGAGAAATACGACGCCCTGGTGATGGTGGACGAGAGCCACTCCGCCGGTGTCGTAGGCGCTACGGGCCACGGTGTGAGCGAGTTCTTCCAGACCTACGGACGCGTAGATATCTACACCGGCACCCTGGGCAAGGCCTTCGGCGGCGCCATGGGTGGCTTCACCACGGGTCGCAAGGAGATCATCGACCTCCTGCGTCAGCGCAGCCGTCCCTACCTCTTCAGCAACAGCGTGGCTCCCGGCATCATAGGTGCCAGCCTGGAGGTCTTCAAGATGCTGAAGGAAGACAGCAGCATCCACGACCGTCTGGTGGAGAACGTCAACTACTTCCGCGACAAGATGATGGCCAGCGGCTTCGACATCAAGCCCACCCAGAGCGCCATCTGCGCCGTCATGCTCTACGACGCTCCCCTGTCGCAACGCTTCGCTGCCCGCCTCCAGGACGAAGGCATCTACGTCACGGGCTTCTACTACCCCGTCGTGCCCAAAGGACAGGCCCGCATCCGCGTCCAGATCTCGGCTGGCCACGAACGTGCCCACCTCGACAAGTGCATCGCCGCCTTCATCAAGGTAGGCAAGGAACTGGGCGTACTCAAGGCCTGAACCCGATGCACGCCCTGTAATAAGCCTCTCCCTAGCCCTCCCCACAAGGGAGGGAACGGGTAACCATCGCACCGCCATCAGCGCCCTGTAAGGGCAACATCTACTAGCCCAGGGCAGAGCTCACGGAACGTGAGCGGCACCCTGGGTTAGCATCACCTATCCACCGATGCACGCTCTGTAAGGGCAAAATCACTATAACACAACACGAATTACCACGAATTACCACGAATTGGACATGAATTGAACGTTGACCACGGATGGAACGGATTGAACGGATGGGTGTCGGTAGTGATGTTGCCCCTACAGGGCGTGATTTCATTTTGCCGGGACACCTTACCCAGGGTGCCGCTCACGTTCCGTTCGCTCTGCCCTGGGCTAATGGATATTGCCCCTTCAGGGCGTGCCGGTCCGCATGCGTAAATATTTTTCCAATATTTTACGGTCCCATTTCCCGCCCATTTTACGGCGACTTATCCGTTCAATCCGTGGTCAAATGTCAATTCATGGTAATTCATGTCCAATTTGTGGTAATTCGTGTTCGTAAATCAAAATATAAATCCGCGCGTAAATCCAAATTGATGATATAAATCCGTGATAAATCATGCATAAATGGGTTTAGGACGAATTTAGGAGAGGCGCACCTTCGGCGCTTGAACCGAGTAAGCAGCGAGTGCAATGCCAAGCTTGCTTGAGCAATGCCGAGTCGCGTTCGAGGAAGACCGTAGGTCAATCTGTGATAAATCGGGCATAAATCGTGATAAAGCACCGCGCAGCCCAATTGTTGATAATATATTCTGGCGATGGAGCTCTCATCGCAGTAGGCCTTGTCTGTTGACACTGCAATGGGAC
>R18__coassemble_1301_pt1 | contig 41389 bp, 28 predicted proteins | sample R18__metabat2_high_PE_031 | metagenome-assembled genome bin R18 | reverse complement strand
GTTCAGACTCTCGTCCATTGACCAATATTCCTCACTGCTGCCTCCCGTAGGAGTTAGGACCGTGTCTCAGTTCCTATGTGGGGGACCTTCCTCTCAGAACCCCTACTGATCGTCGGCTAGGTGGGCCGTTGCCCCGCCTACTACCTAATCAGTCGCATCCCCATCCCATACCAATGAATCTTTACTTGAAAAGGGATGTCCCTCAACAAGCACATCCGGCATTAATCCTCCTTTCAGAGGGCTATTCCAGAGTATGGGGTAGGTTGGATACGCGTTACTCACCCGTGCGCCGGTCGCCAGCGGGGTGTTGCCACCCCCTGCTGCCCCTCGACTTGCATGTGTTAAGCCTGTAGCTAGCGTTCATCCTGAGCCAGGATCAAACTCTCCATTGTAAAATATCCTTGGAATGGGTCACCGCTGGCACGCTTGCCTCATAACGCACACACACATATATAATATAAGGTGGAGCGAGGGGCGCACAAGGGGACCCGTCCTGTCTTGTCTTGTACGACGTGACTGCTGCAAGGACGCGACGAGTCTCTCTCCCGGCACGAAAACAATAAAATCGACGGTTCGTTTCTTGTTCTCTTGTACTACAAATGTTTGCTGATATTCTGTCAAGGATCGCGTGCCTGTCGCTACTCACTCCGGAGTGATGCCGGTTTTTTCGCGAAAGCGGGTGCAAAGGTACGGCGACTTTGCGAAACCACCAAATCTTTTCGCGACTTTTTTCCAAAAAAAGCGAAAAAAAACGTTTTTCGGGGACTGTGGAGGCTCGGGAAGGCGCTATGAATCGCCCTTGATGGCCAGCAGAACTTGGTAGGCGGCTTGGACCGAGGCAACGTTGCGGACGAGCATGGAGCGGCGTCCTTGCACCTCGCTCAGCTGGACGTCGGTGGGGTGGAGCATGCAGAAATTGAGGCAGCGGTCGAAGGCAGGGCTCTGGTAGAAGGGTGACGAGGCGTTCTTGACGAAGTACAGACGCAAGCGGTTGTTCTTGAGGATCATGCGCTCCACACCGAAATACTTGCCCAAACGACGTGCCCCGACGACACGGATGAGTTCTTGGCCTTCGTTGGGAATGGGACCGAACCGATCGTTCATGCGACGGCGGAATGCCTCCACGGCCTCGTCGCTCTCCAGAGCATCGAGCTCGCGGTAGAGGAGCATACGCTCGCTGCTTCCTGGCACGTAGGTCTCGGGGAAACCTATCTGCAGGTCGCTCTCGAACTGACACTCGTCCACGAAGTCCTCGCCCGACGTGATTTCGCCCGTCTCCACCTGTTGCTGGAAGAGCTCCTGAAACTCGTCGTTCTTCAGCTCCTTGACTGCCTCGGCGAGTATTTTCTGGTAGGTCTCGTATCCCAGGTCGGCGATGAAGCCGCTCTGCTCTGCTCCCAGCAGATTGCCCGCTCCGCGTATGTCGAGGTCTTGCATGGCGATGTGTATGCCGCTGCCCAGGTCGGAGAAGTTCTCGATGGCCTGCAGCCTACGTCGTGCCTCTTGCTGCAGGACCGCGAGGGGCGGGGCCAGCAGGTAGCAGAAGGCCTTCTTGTTGGAGCGTCCCACCCGTCCGCGCATCTGGTGCAGGTCGCTCAGACCGAAGTTCTGGGCCGAGCAGATGATGATGGTGTTGGCGTTGGGGATGTCCAGTCCGCTCTCGATGATGGTGGTGGAGATAAGTACGTCGTAGTCGTAGGCGGCAAACTCGGTGACCACCTGTTCCAACTCTTCGGTGTTCATGCGTCCGTGTCCCACGGCGACGCGGGCATCGGGGACATGGCGGTGCACGAGTTCTTCCAGTTCGGGCAGCGACGAGATGCGGTTGGAAACGATGAACACCTGTCCGTTGCGACTCATCTCGAACTCAATGGCCTGGGTGATCACCTCGGCCGAGAATTCGTGTACCTCGGTCTGTATGGGGTAGCGGTTAGGTGGCGGTGTCTGTATCACACTCAGGTCGCGTGCTCCCATCAGCGAGAACTGTAGGGTGCGCGGTATGGGTGTGGCGGTAAGGGTGAGTGTGTCCACGTTTACCTTCATCTGGCGCAGCCGTTCCTTGGTGGCCACACCGAACTTCTGCTCCTCATCGATGATGAGCAGACCCAGGTCGTGGAAACGTACCTGCTTGCCGATGAGTTTGTGGGTACCGATGAGTATGTCTATCTTACCCGCCTGGAGGTCGGCGAGGATGTCGGCCGTCTGTTTGGCCGTGCGGGCCCGACTCAGGTACTCCACCCTCACGGGGAAGTCATGGAGGCGTTCCGAGAAGGTCTGGTAGTGTTGGTAGGCCAGCACCGTGGTGGGTACGAGCACGGCCACCTGCTTGCCATCCGTAGCCGCTTTGAAGGCAGCACGTACGGCCACCTCGGTCTTGCCGAACCCCACGTCGCCACACACGAGACGGTCCATGGGGCGAGCCTTCTCCATGTCGGCCTTCACGTCGGTCGTGGCCTTCAGCTGGTCGGGCGTGTCCTCGTAGAGGAAGCTGGCCTCCAACTCGTGCTGCAGGTAGCTGTCGGGGCTGTAGCGGAAACCCTGTTGGGCGCGACGGTTGGAGTAGAGGCGTATGAGGTCTCGGGCGATGTCCTTGATCTTGGTCTTGGTGCGGTCCTTCATGCGCTCCCAGGCTCCCGTGCCCAGTCGGCTGATGCGTGGTGCCTCGCCCTCCTTGCCCTTGTACTTCGATACCTTGTGCAGGGCATGGATGCTCACGAAGACCGTATCCTCATGTTCGTAGGAAATCTTGATGACCTCCTGGTAGTGGCCGTCGGCGGCAGGCATGCGCACTAGTCCGCCGAAGCGCCCTATGCCGTGATCCACATGAACAACGTAGTCGCCTATCTCTATTTCCTGCAGTTCCTTGAGCGAGAGGGCTACCTTGCCGCTGCGGGCTCGTTCGCTGCGCAGGTTGTATTTGTGGAAGCGGTCGAAGATCTGGTGGTCGGTGAAGCACACCACCTTGAGATCGTGGTCCACGAAGCCCTCGTGCAGTGTCTTCTCGACGGGGATGAAGCGGATGTCGGGTGCCTGCTCGTCGAAGATGGCGCGCAGACGGTCGTTCTGCTTGACCGAGTCGGCGAGGACGTAGATGCGGTACCCCTGGACCATGTAGTTGCGGAAGGTGGTGGTCACCAGGTCGAAGTTCTTGTGGAAGATGGGTTGTGGCGTGATGCTGAAGCCTCCCTTGTCGTTCTCGCTGCGCGTGGGGGGGCAGACCACCTTCAGGAGGCCGTCGAAACCCTCGTGGAACTTTTCTGCCGTCATGAGCGATGGTGTCTCAGTGGGTATGGACTCAGCGGCTGCCACGATGGTGGCCTGTCGAGAGAGTCCCTCCTTGGCGATGACCTCGATGCGACCCGCCACTAAGTCGTAGTCTCGTGTGACGAGGACCGTCTCGGCAGGCAAGAGTGTGGCGAAGGGTACCTTGCCGTCGCTCTCGGTGCTCATCTCGGGCACCAGGGTGATAACCTCCTGCTGCTCGCGACTCAGCTGTGTCTCCACCTCGAACGAGCGTATGCTGTCTACTTCGTCTCCGAAGAAATCGATGCGGTAGGGGTACTCCGATGAGAAGGAGAAGACATCGACCAGACTGCCTCGCACGGCAAACTGTCCTGGTTCATAGACGTAGTCGGTGCGTACGAAGCCGTACTCCATCAGTGTCTGTTCCACGAAATGCAGGTCCACCTCCTCGCCGCGTCGCAGCTGCAGTGTGCGTTGCTGCAGGAGTTGTCTGGAGGCCACCAACTCGGCCAAAGCTTCGGGGTGTGTCACAATGCAGAGGGTAGGCAGGGAGGTGACGCTGTGGTCTTCCTTCACCGTGGCCAGACGTGCCATAACCTCGGTGCGCAGGATCTCGTTGGCGGCATCACGCTGTCCGTACTTGATGGCGCGGCGGTAGGACGAAGGGAAGAAGAGCACGTCCTGCTGTCCCAGCAGTTGCGCCATGTCGTGGTAGAAATAGCCTGCCTCATCGGCATCGCCGAGGACGAAGAGTAGGGGAGCTGTCTGTTGCCTGCGCTGACTCAGTGCCGCAAAAACCAGGGGCATGGCGCTGGCCTGCAGTCCGGGCACGACGACTTGGCACCGTCCCGCACCTCGCTTGATGGCGTTCTCCAGGGCGCGCACCTGTGGGTGCTTGGCGTATAGGGTGAGTAGTTGTTCTATCATTTGTTGTTGGCCACGGCGAGGATGATGCCGAGTGCCACGCCGAGGAGGGCGGCGAAGAGCATCTGCAGACCAGCGGGGAGCAGGAAAGTGAGGGTGTGGGCGGGGTACCAGAAGAGGGGAATGGTCTTCTTGAAGACGAAGTTCCATTGCGTGTCCCAGTCCAGCGTGGTGACGATGCGGCGCACGGGCATGGGGGTGCCGAAGTAGCCTCGCAGCGTGCCTCCCGTGTTGCGGATGTGTATGTCGGAGACCTTATGGAAGGTCATGAAGACAGGGGCGAAGAATGTGTTGCAGAGCACGCTGACGCTGAAGGCTATGAGGACCTTGCCCCAGGTGACCGGGGCGGCAGGGGCAAACCATGACGCGGCCTGGGGACAACCCAGGACACTGTATAGGGCCACGGTGCCTGCCTTGAAAACGATGAAGGCACCGCAGATGAGCATGCCGAGCAGACCCCAGATGACCATGCGGGGCAGCAGACCGAAGCCCGCCTCGTGATAGGTGCCTTTGCGGATGCGCAGGCCTATCATCTCGCCGAAGGTGGAGAGGAGGGCAAATTTCACGAAGCTCATGCCAAAGGGATGCTGGGCTGTGGCACTGGCGAAGGCATCGGTGGCGCCGGGGATGAGGGCAAAGCCCAGGGCGACAGCCACGACGCAGCAGATGCAGATAAGGTCAGACTTTTTCATGATAGCGCATAGAATGAGGGTTTACAGCGTGCAAAGTTACGGAAAAGCCGAAAGACGAAAGCCGAAAGCCGAAAGATTTTGTCTCGGACAGATGAAAAATGCGCCTTTTTGACCGCGAAAACAAAAAAAAAACGTTGACCGTTGACCGTTGACCGTTGACTTTTTGTACCTTTGCGCCCGAAAAACCAAACAACCATACCGGGTGAAGATCAAGGAGATTATCGCTGCCCTTGAAAATTTCGCGCCGCTGCCCTTGCAGGAAAGCTACGATAATGCGGGCCTGCAATGTGGATTGACAGAGGCGGATACTTCAGGGGCATTGTTGTGTCTCGACGTGACCGAGGAGGTCGTCGCCGAGGCCATCGAGTTGGGGTGCAACCTCATCGTCAGCCACCATCCCCTGCTGTTCCGTCCGCTACGTCAGGTCGGCGATGCCGACTATGTGCAGCGTGTGGTGCGTATGGCCATACAGAACGACATCACCATCTACGCTGCCCACACCAACCTGGACAACGTGGAGGATGGTGTCAGCTTCAGGATGGCCGAGAAACTGGGCCTCATGGACGTGGAGTTCCTTCAGCCGCATTCGTCATCTGCTACCTCGCGTCGTGCCGGCAGTGGCGTACTGGGCTACCTGCCTCAGGAGGAGGACTCGCTGGCCTTCCTGCAGCGCGTCAAGCAGGCATTTGGTGTTGAGGCGCTGCAGCACAACGCCTTGCTGGAGCGTCCCATCCAGTGTGTGGCCCTGTGTGGCGGCGCGGGCGATTTCATGCTCGACGATGCCGTGCGTCGCCAGGTCGATGCATTCCTTACGGGCGAGATGCACTACCATGTGTGGTTCGGCCACGAGCAGGAGCTGCAGATAGCCGTGCTGGGTCACTACGAGAGCGAGCAGTTCACGCGCGAAATCCTGCGCGACATCATCGCCGCCAAGGTTCCCAACCTCCCCGTGTACTTCACCGACGTCATGACCAATCCCATACATGTGCTGTGACGGAAACGACGAAAACGAAAACCAAAAACACATAACGAATTATGGCAAGAGAAAAGAAAGACGCCCTCTCGGGCAGCATGGAGAATGACCTCCGAAACCTCTACAAACTGCAGACCATCCTCTCCGAGATAGACGCGAAGAGGGAACTCCGCGGCGAGCTTCCCCTCGAGGTCAACGACCTGGAGGACGAGATTGAAGGCCTCACCACCCGCATGGAAAAGATCCAGGGCGAGATCGGTCAGGCCAAGGAAGAGAAAGCCGCTTGCAAGGCTGCCATACAGACCAACCTCGCCAAGATTGAGCGCTACAATGAGCAGCTCAATAACGTACGCAACAACCGCGAGTACGAGAACCTCTCGCGCGAGATAGAGTACTTCAAGCTCGACAACGAATCGCTGGAGAAGCGACTCAGAGACCTCGACGCCCGTCAGGAGCGCTACGAGGCCGAGATACGCGACTGTTCCGACAAGGTGACCGAGCATCGCACCGAGCTCGACATCAAGAAAGGCGAGCTTGACGAGATCATGGCCGAGACGCGTGCCGAGGAAGAGCGCCTGCGCGAGGAAGCCAAGGACCTGGAGACGAGCATCGATAGTCGTCTGCTCGTCAACTTCAAGCGCACCCGCAAGAATCTGCTCGACGGCCGCGGCGTTGTCTACGTACGCAACGGTGCTTGTGGTGGCTGTTGCAACAAGATACCGCCTCAGCGTCAGCTCGATATCCGCATGCGCAAGAAACCCATCGTCTGCGAGTACTGCGGACGCATCCTCGTCGATCCCGAGTTGGCAGGCGTGCAGGTGGACAAGCCCGCCGAGAAACCCAAACGCAGTTCGCGTCGTCGCAAGGCTGACGCTGAAGACTAACCCCGCTCAGCACCATGGTAATACTCATAACAGGCATCTCGTCTGGTTTCGGACTGGAGATGGCCCGTCGTCTTACCGCCGACGGACACACCGTGTATGGTACCGTACGTCGCGAGGTGGAGCAGTTGCCTGGCGTACACTACCTGCGTGCCGATGTGCGTAGCGAGAGCGATGCCCAGAAGGCCGTGGCCGACGTCATCGCTGCCGAGGGTCGCATCGACGTGCTCATCAACAATGCCGGCATGGGCATCGGCGGCCCCTTGGAGTTCAATACCGAGGAGGAGATTCGTCTGCAGATGGACACCAACTTCATGGGTCAGGTACGTTTCGTTAAGGCCGTCCTGCCACACATGAGGGCTCAGCACAAGGGCCGCATTATCTGCTTCTCCTCGTTGGGCGGACGCATGGGACTGCCCTACCAGGGCTATTACTGTGCCTCCAAGTATGCCATCGAGGGCTTCTGTGAGTCGCTGCGTATGGAGGTCAAGGACTTCGGCGTGGATGTCGTGGTCATCGAGCCCGGCGATTTTGCCACGGGATTTACCGCCTCGCGCCGGAAAGAAGCGGTAAGCGAAGAGGCCGCGCAGGCCTATCCCTCGCTGCTGCGTTCCGTGGAGTGCTTCGAGCAGGAAGAGACCAGCGGTCTCACCCCCGACCGACTCGCAGCCCGCATCTCGCGTATCGTGCGCGCGCGTCGTCCTGGCTGCCGCGTCGTGGTGAGCAACTTCGAGCAGCGTCTGTCGCTCCTCGTCAAGTCCCTCGTGCCCGACTCGTGGTACTGCGACATCATGCGCTCCTATTACAAGATGGGTAAGTAGGCAGGACGCCTCGTCCCACCACCATACAGAGCCTTCCTCCCTTGTGGAGGAGGGCTTTTTTTATGTCTCAACGGTGGAGTATCTCCTTCAGGTACTTGGGCGTATAGCCCTGGGTGTTCTTGGCCACCTCTTCGGGAGTGCCTGTGCTGAGGACGCAGCCACCACCGCGCCCCCCCTCAGGACCCATGTCGATGATGTAGTCGGCACACTTGATGACATCGAGGTTATGCTCTATGATGAGCACCGTGTTGCCCTTGTCCACCAAGCGCTGCACCACGGTCAGCAGCTGACGTATGTCCTCGAAATGCAGACCCGTGGTGGGCTCGTCCAGGATGTAGAACGTGTTGCCCGTATCGCGTTTGGCCAGTTCGGTGGCCAGCTTCACGCGCTGACTCTCGCCTCCCGAGAGGGTGGTACTGGACTGTCCCAGCCTCACATAGCCTAGTCCCACGTCTTGCAGCGTCTTCACCTTCTGCAGGATGGTGGGATGGTTCTGGAAGAACTCCACAGCCTGGTTGATGGTCATGTCCAGCACGTCGGCTATGCTCTTGCCCTTGTAACGCACCTCCAGTGTCTCGCGGTTGTAGCGCTTGCCCCTGCACTCCTCGCAGGGTACCGTCACGTCGGGCAGGAAATTCATCACGATGGTCTTGTAGCCGTTGCCCTGGCAGGCCTCGCAGCGTCCGCCCTTCACGTTGAACGAGAAGCGTCCCGACTTGTAGCCGCGGATATGTGCCTCGGGGAGTTCCTCGAAGAGGTTGCGTATGTCAGCGAAGACCCCAGTGTAGGTGGCGGGGTTGCTGCGTGGGGTGCGTCCTATGGGACTCTGGTCCACGCTCACCACCTTGTCTATATGCTCCAGTCCCTCTATGTGGTCGTAGGGTAGGGGCTGCTGCAGCGAGCGGTAGAAATGTCGGGACAGGATGGGCTGCAGCGTGTCGTTCACGAGGCTGCTCTTGCCCGAACCGCTCACGCCTGTGAGACAGATGAACGTGCCGAGGGGGAACGCTACGTCCACCCCCTGCAGGTTGTTGCCCCGTGCACCATAGAGATTGAGTGTCTTGCCGTTGCCTGCACGACGCTGTGAGGGGACCTCAATCTGACGTCGTCCGCAGAGGTAGTCGGCCGTGAGGGTCCCTGCCTGGAGGAGTTGGGGTAGTGTGCCCTGAAACGCCACCTCGCCGCCCAGACGTCCGGCACCGGGACCCATGTCCACCAGGTAGTCGGCGTTGCGCATCATCTCCTCGTCATGCTCCACCACGATGACGGTGTTGCCCGTGTCGCGCAACTGGCCCAGCGAGTGGATGAGGCGTTGGTTGTCGCGTTGGTGGAGCCCTATGCTCGGTTCGTCCAGGATGTAGAGGACGTTCACCAGCTGCGAGCCTATCTGTGTTGCCAATCGTATGCGCTGGCTCTCGCCTCCCGAGAGGCTCTGGCTCGAGCGCGAGAGGCTGAGGTAGTCCAGCCCCACGTCCACCAGGAACTGCAGTCGTGTGCCTATCTCCTTCAGTATCTCGGGTGCTATCTTCTGCTGACGACTGTCGAGGTGCTGGGGCAGGTCCTTCACCCAGGACAGCAGGTCCTTGATGTCCAGGTCGGCCACCTCGGCGATGTTGCGGTCGGCCAGTCGGTAGTGCAGTGCCTCGCGGTTGAGGCGGTGTCCCTGGCAGTCGGGGCATGTCGCCATGACCGAGAACTGGTCGAGCCATTTCTGCATGGCGCTGCTCGTGTCGTCGTCCTGCAGGGAGTGAATGTACTTGGACAGGCCGTCGTACTCGATGTAGTAGTCGTTCTGTGTCTGTGTCTTCGCGGCGGGGATACGCAGCCGTTCGGGCGTGCCGTTCATGATCTCGTCTATGGTCTCCTCGTCGAGCTCGGCGATGGGGGTGTCCAACGAGGCTCCGTGCCCTTGCAGCAGTGCTTCCAGTTGCCAGAAAATCATCTGGTTGCGCGCCTTTCCAAGCGGAATAATACCCCCTTGTCGCACGGTGAGGCTGCGGTCGGGAATGATTTTGTCTATATCGATGAGACTCACCTGTCCCAGTCCCTTGCAACGTGGGCACCACCCTATGGGGGAGTTGAACGAGAAAGTGTGTGGGGCGGGGTCGCTGTAGCTGATGCCTGTGGTGGGACACATCAGGCGGCGGCTCAGGTGGGTGATCTCGTCGGAGTCCACGTTCAGCACCATCATCAGTCCCTCGCCCATGCGCATCGTCGTCTGCACGCTCTCCAGCAGACGGTGGTCATCCTTGTCCTGCACGCGCAGCCGGTCTACCACCACCTCTATGGTGTGGTTCACGTAGCGATCCACGCGCATGTCGGGTATCACCTCGCACACCTTGCCATCCACGCGCACCCACATGAAGCCCTTGCGACGTATCTGGTCGAAAAGCTCGCGGTAGTGTCCCTTGCGGTTGCGCACCAAGGGGGCGAGGAGCATGACGCGGTGTCCCTGACAGTGGTGCAGCAGGTGATCCAGGATCTGGTCGTCGGTGTACTTGATCATCCGTTCGCCTGTCTGCCACGAGTAGGCCTCGCCTATGCGTGCGTAGAGCAGACGCAGGAAATCGTAGATCTCTGTCGTCGTGCCCACCGTGGAGCGTGGGTTGCCGGAGGTCGTCTTCTGTTCTATGCTGATGACGGGGCTCAGTCCTTCTATCTGGTCCACGTCGGGTCGTTGTGTGCCGCCCAGGAAATTGCGAGCGTAGGCCGAGAAGGTGTCGATATAGCGTCGCTGTCCCTCGGCGTAGATGGTATCGAAGGCCAGGCTGCTCTTGCCCGACCCCGACAGTCCCGTGATGACCGTGAAGGCATTGCGCGGGATGGTCACGTCGATGTTGCGCAGGTTGTGTACCCGTGCTCCCAGGATGCGTATCTGCTGTGCGTCCATCAGTTGCTGCTCTCTTCGCGCGTATAGCCTGTTAGCACGTTCACGTCGCTGCGGATGTCGAACTGGTGTCCGTCGGCGCCCTTGGCGCGTACGCGCACGAAATACACTCCGTCCTTCACTCTGCGTCCGTTGTAGGTGCCGTCCCACTCGCCGTTCACGTCGTCCCACGAGTAGAGTTTCTGTCCCCAGCGGTTGAAGATGGTAGCGTGGAACTCCACGATGCTCTGGTGTGTGCTCAGTGCGCGGTAGGTGTCGTTGGTGCCGTCACCGTTGGGGCTGAAGGCGTTGGGCATCTCCAGCACCGAGGTGGTAATCTCTATCTTGAACGGGTTCTCCTCGCCCTCGCCGGGGAAGATGTAGGTCTGTCCGTTGAGGCTGAAGGTGGCGTAGAGTTGTATGCTGAAGGTGCCCGACTCCATGAACGTATATTCCAGGTCCTCGTCGAAGCGGTGCAACACCGTCTCTGTGGTGCCTCCCTCGGTCTTCGTGATCTTCCACTCGTAGCGTGTGTCGCTGTGCAGCGTGTCGGGGTTGGCCACGAAGATGCCGCGTATGGGGGCCGACTGCGCCCCTTCCAGCGATGTCAGCGTGTCGCCTTTGGCTGTGTAGTAGGTGGCTGTGGGGTTGCATCGCTGGGCTCGCAGACCCAGGGGTATGAGTGCCAGCAGTGCCAGCATGAGTAGGGAGTGTCGCATATATATAATAAGGTGTGGAGGGTACAAGCCCTCAAGGGTAAAGAAGAGAGACTGCCCCCAAGACGCAGGGGCAGTCTCTGTTACGTATTTGTGCGGAGAGGGTGAGGCTTATTCGCCCTTCTCCATCTGGGCCTTCAGAGCTGCCAGGGCGTCGATGTCACCCAGAGTGGTGCTGGCTGCCTGGTTCTGAATGGTGGGCTGCTCTTCGCGGGGAGCTTTGGCGGCGCGGGCTGCCTTGCGAGCTTCGCGCTCTTCGCGGCGTGCCTCGTCCTCGAAGATGCGGCTGTGACTGAGGATGATGCGCTTGCTGTCCTTGTTGAACTCAATCACCTTGAACTGCAGTGTCTCGCCCTGCTGTGCCTGGCTGCCGTCTTCCTTCACGAGGTGCTTGGGAGTGGCGAAGCCTTCTATGCCGTGCTCTAGCTGGATGACGGCACCCTTGTCCAGCATCTCCACGATGGTTCCCTCGTGAACGCTGTCCTGGCTGAAGATGGTCTCATAGACATCCCAAGGATTCTCCTCCAGCTGCTTGTGACCCAGGCTCAGACGACGGTTCTCCACGTCGATCTCCAGAACCTGCACCTCAATGTTGGCACCTATCTGTGTGAACTCGCTGGGGTGTTTTACCTTCTTGGTCCAGCTGAGGTCGCTGATGTGGATGAGGCCATCCACGCCTTCCTCGATCTCTACGAAGACGCCGAAGTTGGTGAAGTTGCGTACGCGGGCCATGTGACGGCTGCCTACGGGGTACTTGGTCTCGATGTTCTGCCAGGGGTCTTCCTTCAGCTGCTTCAGGCCCAGGCTCATCTTGCGCTCGGCGCGGTCCAGTGTGAGGATGACGGCTTCCACCTCGTCGCCCACCTTCATGAAGTCCTGTGCGCTGCGCAGGTGCTGGCTCCAGCTCATCTCGCTCACGTGGATGAGACCCTCTACGCCGGGGGCCACCTCGATGAATGCGCCGTAGTCGGCCATCACGACAACCGTACCTTTCACGTGGTCGCCCACCTTCAGCTCGCTGTCCAAAGCATCCCAGGGATGGGGAGTCAGCTGCTTCAGACCCAGGGCGATGCGACGCTTCTCCTCGTCGAAGTCCAGGATGACGACGTTGATCTTCTGGTCCAGTTCAACGACTTCCTTGGGATCGCTCACGCGGCCCCAGCTCAGGTCGGTGATGTGGATGAGGCCGTCCACGCCGCCCAGGTCGATGAAGACGCCGTAGGAGGTGATGTTCTTCACCACGCCTTCCAGCACCTGACCCTTCTCCAGCTTGGAGATGATCTCCTTCTTTTGGGCCTCCAGCTCGGCCTCGATGAGGGCCTTGTGGCTGACCACTACGTTGCGGTATTCCTGGTTGATCTTCACGATGCGGAATTCCATGGTCTTGCCTACGAATACGTCGTAGTCGCGGATGGGCTTCACGTCAATCTGGCTACCGGGCAGGAAGGCCTCGATGCCAAATACATCCACGATCATACCACCCTTGGTGCGGCACTTCACGAAGCCCTTCACGATTTCCTCGTTCTCCATGGCTGCGTTCACGCGCTCCCAGCTCTTGGTGGCGCGGGCCTTCTTGTGCGACAGGATGAGTTGTCCTTTCTTGTCTTCTTGGTTCTCGATGTAAACTTCCACGGTATCGCCTACCTGGAGTTCGGGGTTGTAACGGAACTCACTCATGGGAATGATACCGTCGCTCTTGAAGCCGATGTTCACCACGACTTCGCGTTTGTTGATGGAGATGACCTTGCCTTCTACCACGTCGTGGTCGTTCACGTTGTTGAGGCTCTGCTCGTAGGCAGCGGTCTGTTCGGCCTGACTGACTTCAGTCTGGGCTGCGCCCTGTTCGAAACCTTCCCAGTCGAAGTTTTCCAGGGGCTGGACATTGTTTGTTAAGTTAGACATAATAGTTAAAGAAAATGGTTAAAAATTAGAGTTAGACATTATGTTGTGAACAAACTCGGGCGCAAAGGTACGAAAAAGTCAACAGTCAACGGTCAACGGTGGTTGTTTTTTTTGATTTTGCAGCCAAAAAGGTGCATTTTTCGCCCCGTTGCAGTAGAATGGCTCACCTCTTCATGTACTTGCGGCCGTTGGTGATGTAGATGCCTCTCTGCATCTGGGTGGGGCCCACGCTGCGGCCCGATAGGTCATATGTGCGGCTGTTGCCCGGTGTGCGTCCCTCTTCGTCGGTCCTGATGCGTACCCCTTCCATCCCCACGGGGTCGGGAGCGATGTAGGTGAGGCGGAAATCATCGGCCTTGTAGCACTCGCTGGCGGCGAGACTCAGACGCAGCGTCTCGCCCTCGTGCACGTAGATGCTGTCCACCGTCACCTCGTTCAGGTAGTAGCGTCCGTACTTATGCTCCCTCACCTCCACCGTCACCTCGTTGGCCGAGAGCGTCACCGTGCCCTCGTCCTGCGTGCCTATCTTGGCCGTGAGGCGGTAGATGCCGGCGGGCAGTCCCACTACGGTCTGCGACAGCGAGGCAGCTACCTTGTCCTGGGATGTGGAGTAGAACAGGTACTTCCCGTCCGACCCCACGCCGGCATAGGCCTTGTTGGTCGTCAGTTTGATGGAAGCCAGACTCTTGTCGCTCACCTCCCATCCCTTGATGAGCGTGGCACTCGACTCGAACGACGGGTTTTGGATGCAGCTGGTGTAGTCGGCCTCGCGGGAGGGGTCGATGTAACAGTTGCTGTAGGCCTCCATGGCTGCCTCCAGCCACTTCATCGCCACTGTCACCTCGGCCACGCTCAGCTCGCGTGCCGAATAGCGTGCCTCGGCCAGCGCGATGGAGTCTTGCAGTGTGGCGACCGCCGTGGCAGCCACCAGGTCCATGTACTCATCTCTCAGGTCGTAGGCCTGCTCTATCTGCTCGCCATACTTGTTGTATTTGGGGTCTTGCGAGATCATCGAGTAGGCTTTGAACGCCTTGGTCACGTTGCTGGCGCAGAAGAAGCCGCGCAGGGCCTCCACCTCTGTTCCCTCGTTCACAGGCTGGAAATACTGTGTCTCGGCCATGTCGGGCAGCATGGCCTGTGCTGGTGTCGCCGTGGCTGTGAGTGTACCCACCACGGCGGTGTCTGCATTCGCCTCGGGCAGCGCCGCCACCGCACCTGTCTTGGCGCTCTCCAGCACCTGGCGCCGACTGCTGCAGCTGATGAGGAGATAGGTCTTGCCGGCCTCCAGCCTACGCACGTCGGTCGTCTTGTTGCCTATGCCCAGGCTGTTGTGTGTGTCTATGGTTCGGGCCACCATGCCGGGACCCACCTCCAGGTCGCACGGAGCAGTGAAGAGGTACCATTTGTTGGGCTCCTGCTGGATGTCCACCCTGGCTGCCTCTGCCACGAAACCCTCACGGGGTGCGAAGTCATGCCCTGCCGTCAAGACCAGCGAGTCGCACACACCGTCCACTACGACATTGGCACTCGCCCCCCTCGAACTCCCCACATAGAACACAGCATTGGGATTCACGGGACTCTCGGGTACACGTCCCACGGCCTCTACGCGGGTGAGGTCATAGCTCGTTGCACCCTTGTACAGCGTCTTCTTGGCCAGCGTATTGAATTTGGTATAGTCCCATTTGCCCTCCAGACTTAGGCACCCGTCGGTGTAGTCTGTCGCCGTCAGATCGCCGCTTCTCAGCACAAAACCCACGGTGGGTGAGTCTGTCGTCTCCGTATCCACACGTATGCTGTCGCCCGTCGTGGTATTCAGCTGCAGACGTATGCGGTAGAGCGTGTCGGGTTGTATGTCGTAGGCCGAGGTGGCATAGAAACTCAGGTCGGAGCGCTGACTGCCCAGGGCGGGCACGGCCACTTTGCCCGTGCGACTCCCCTTGAGGACGTAGGTCTCGCCGCCGTCTGCCGACGCATAGATATCGGCCTTGACGCTTCCCTCGTAGGGCACCGTGCTGCGGTTCTCCAGTGTCAGCCCCACCGTGGCGCGGTCGTTGTACACCACGTTGCAGTCGCCCTCCCAGTCGGCGCTGCCCTCCACGTCGAATCCCGTGAGGTAGAGTGCCGTCTCTGGGTCCTCGCAGTGCAGTGTGGCTCGTGCCAGCACCCGTCGGTTCGTGTCGGTTACATAGATGTAGTAGGTCTCCGCCGTGGGCTTCACGGTGAGGCTCATGCGTGTCTCCGTCCCGTCGTTGCTCACGATGGTCGTCTCGTCGGTGCTGCTCGCCTTGGCTTGCGAGGTGGGGTTCTTGCCTGTGGTGTTGCCGTAGAGGCTGATGCCGCTGTAGTCCAGTGTGCCGTGGTTGGTCACTGTCACCGTGATGGTGTTGGTGGCGCCCTTGTACACCTTTAGCGGCAGGGTTATCTTGGCCTGGAGGTTCAGTGTCTTGGCGCACGTCCCTATCGTGGCTGTCTGCCATGCATCGGTGAAGCCCCAGCTGCCCGATGTGGCGCCTATGTTGGTGGTGTAGAAACCGTCCGAGCCGCCGTTCCATCCCATGTTGATGTGGAAGAAATCGTCCTTGGCTCGGTAACCGTCGCAGACCACTGCGTGTCCGCCGTTATTGTTGTTGTAGCCACTGTAGTGTATGGGATGTCCCTTCAGCAGTTCCTCGTAGAGCAGCTTGCTCCAGGCGGCGTCGCTGTAGTTGATGCTGCCCGTGCCGCCCCAGTCCTTGTTGTACTCTGTGCCGCCGTTCATGCCCAGCACGTTGTTGTACACTGCTATGCAGTCGGCGTTGTGTCCCGCCGTGCTCGAGCCGTAGTCCAGCCGTGCCCCGGCGCCTATCAGGGCCACCAGCGTGGCTGCTGCGGTGCAGTACTCTTCGGGTTCGCTGCCGCTGTAGGAAGGCTGCATGAGGTCCCACTTGAGGGGTGTCCCCTTGGCGAAGGCCAATGTGGCCTGTGCGTCATCGTCCTCGCCCTTGGAGGCCACCGAGGTCAGCGTCTCGTAGGTGAGGTCGCGTCGCCAGTAATATACCACCTGTGCTCCTGCCGTAGCCACGCACCCCGTGGCACATTTGCCGCCCGTTTTCAGATCGGGGCACAGATTGTTGTAGGGCCAGCCCTGTCCCCATTTCGTCTCCATCAGGGGTTCTATGTCCTGCCGTGTCGTGGCATAGCTGGGTTGGGTCATGGCGGGCAGGCCATTGGCCTGGGCATAGGCGATGTGTTGGCTGTAGTAATCCAGGTACCAACGCAGGAATGGAGCCGCATTGTCCTCGTCGTAGTCGCCCTGCTCGGTATATCCCAACACCTCGGGTACGGCATCGTCGCCGCTCACGATCACGAAGCCCCGACCCTCGCCGCGCGAGAAGATGTAGTAGGTGGGCTCGCTGGTCTCGGCGCAGCTCCTCGTGTTGCTGCCGAGTCGGGCTCGTGTGTCGGTCGTCTCGGCAGCCGTGGCTGCGCCCTCCTTCACCAGTACGGGTTCTGCCCGCTGATTCACCATGTACTGCCGTGCCAGCAGCCTGGCCTTAGAGGGTGTGATGGGGTTGGAGATGGCGGCACCGCAGACGGTGCAGCACACGAAGAGGATGAGCAGACGTAGGTTTTTCATGGTGGTTCTTGGTGGTTTTATGGTGCAAAGATACGGAAAAGTCAACGGTCAACGGTCAACGGTCCACGGCTTTTTTTGTTTTTGCGGCCAGAAAAGCGCATTTTGTGGAGGTGCCCTCGCGAAGTGAGCCCCGAGGCCCTGGTCATTATGGCTGTCAGAGAATGGCTGTACCGGTATCGCCAAATGCTGACACTTACAAACCACAAATAAAAAATTGACATAGGGACCAAAAATCCCAATTATTTTTCAGAAAAAGGGCAAAATTTTCCCTTTTCCCCCTCTTTTCTTCCTCCATTGGCATGCTTTTGCTATGCCACAAGTGGTTGTGGCATACGAAAAATGGGAGAATGGAGGGCAAAAAGAACAGGAATGGAGGAGGCATATACCCATTTTTTTCGGAAATTCGGAAATTCGGAAGGGGTGGTTCGGAAGAAGCAAGTACAGCGGTAGCACATATATATATATACCCCCTAATAAAAAGATTTTTGAACACACCTGCACCTTCTCCGCTATTGAGCCCATGACTAACATAAAAAAAATAAAAACCACCCCTTCCGAATTTCCGAATTTCCGAAAAAAAGCAGAGAAGTCTCCGTGCGTGGAGACCTCTCTCTGGTTGTTGGCGGTGCGTACGAGGCTCGAACTCGTGACCCCATGCGTGACAGGCATGTATTCTAACCAACTGAACTAACGCACCATCCTTGGGGGTGCTTTGCCCCGTGTTCTAGGGTTTGCGGGTGCAAAGGTACGGAAAAGTCGTGAGACGAGAGTCGAGAGCCGAGAGTTTTTTTTGTTTTTGAGGCAAAAAAAGTGTTTTTTTTGTCTGAACGGGTCAACGAAGGGGCTTTCGACGGGTGAAGACAGATCTTTTTTAGTCGCGTTTGAAGATGTCGCGGGTATAGACGCGGTCGGCGACGTCGTCGAGGCAGGCATCGTAGCGGTTGGCGATGATGGCATCACACTGCTGCTTGAAGGTCTGGAGATCGTTGACGATGCGGCTGCCGAAGAAGGTGGTGCCATCCTGGAGTGTGGGTTCGTAGATGATGACGTTGGCTCCTTTGGCTTTGATGCGCTTCATAATGCCCTGGATGGAGGACTGGCGGAAGTTGTCGCTGCCAGCCTTCATGGTGAGGCGATAGACGCCGATGGTGACGGGGCGTTCGCGCTGCTGGTCGTAGGCGCTGGAGGCGGTGTAGTAGCCGGCCTTGGCCAGGACACGGTCGGCGATGAAGTCCTTGCGCGTGGCATTGGAGGCCACGATGGCCGACATCATATTCTGCGGCACCTGGGCGTAGTTGGCGAGGAGCTGCTTGGTGTCCTTGGGCAGGCAGTAGCCGCCGTAGCCGAAGGAGGGGTTGTTGTAGTGACTGCCGATGCGGGGGTCGAGGCAGACGCCGTTGATGATGGCCTGGGTGTCGAGTCCTTTCATCTCGGCGTAGGTGTCCAGTTCGTTGAAGTAGCTGACGCGCAGGGCGAGGTAGGTATTGGCAAAAAGCTTGACAGCTTCGGCCTCGGTGGTGCCCATGAAGAGGACGGGGACGTCTTCCTTGATGGCGCCTTCCTTGATGAGGGCAGCAAATTGGTGGGCAGCCTCTTCCAAGCGGGGGCTGGAGTGGTCATAGCCACAGATGATGCGACTGGGGTAGAGGTTGTCGTAGAGCGCTTTGCTCTCGCGTAGGAACTCGGGGGCGAAGATGATGGCGGGTGTGACGACGCGCATGGTTCCGTCGGCCTGACGTTCGCGGTAGGAAAAACGCTGACGTACGTCCTCGGTGTAGCCTACGGGGATGGTGGATTTGATGACCATGACGGCCTCGGGGTTGACGCGGAGGACGAGGTCGATGACCTCCTCGACGTGGGAGGTGTCGAAGAAGTTCTTCTGGGCGTCGTAGTTGGTGGGGGCGGCGATGACGACAAAGTCGGCGTCACTGTAGGCGCGTTCGCCGTCTAGGGTGGCGGTGAGCTGGAGGGGTTTGTTGGCGAGGTAGTCCTCGATGTAGTCGTCCTGGATGGGCGAGCGGTGCTGGTTGATGAGGTTCACCTTCTCGGGGATGACATCCACGGCTGTGACCTGGTGGTGCTGGGCCAGGAGGGTGGCGATGCTGAGGCCTACATAGCCTGTGCCTGCTACTGCAATCTTCATGTTGTTGTTTTTTAGGTCAACGGTCAACGGCTGGGCTGCGCGGTGTGACGGTCGACGATGAATAGTGAAAAACCCCTCGGCGTCGCGATTGGACGGGGAGGGGTGTTCTCTTTGTGTTGGCGGTGCGTACGAGGCTCGAACTCGTGACCCCATGCGTGACAGGCATGTATTCTAACCAACTGAACTAACGCACCGTGTTTCTCTAGCAAGAGCGGTAGACGAGACTCGAACTCGCGACCCCGACCTTGGCAAGGTCGTGCTCTACCAACTGAGCTACTACCGCGTGGTGTGGTGGGCAAAGATGGATTCGAACCACCGAAGGCGTACGCCAGCAGATTTACAGTCTGCCCCATTTGGCCACTCTGGTATTTGCCCTGCTGTGTGTGACTCCTGCGGGATTCAAACCCACAACCTTCTGATCCGTAGTCAGATGCTCTATTCAGTTGAGCTAAGGAGCCAACAGCTTCCTGTGTGTTGTGTGGGCGCTGACGGATTCGAACCGCCGACCCTCTGCTTGTAGGGCAGACGCTCTGAACCAGCTGAGCTAAGCGCCCTTCGTGAGAACACCGAGCGCCGCTGCGAGGGGTGTTGTTTCTCGAAAGCGGGTGCAAAGGTACGGCGTTTCTGCGAAACCGCCAAATGTTTTGGGAAGTTTTTTTTGTTTTTGGTCAAAAAAAACAGAAAAAGGCGTCAGAATTGGAAGTAGATGAAGGCCTGGAGGTCGGCCGTGATGAACTGATAGACGACGAAGACGATGGCTACGACGGCGAGCATCATGAGGGGTAAGGGAAGCCGCGAGAAGGCGATGCGGTAGCGTCGTTTGAGGCGCGAGGGGAGCCAGTGGACGACCATGCCGAGGAGGAAGAGGGCGAAGACGCCGCGGTAGTTCCAGACGATGGCGCCGAGGTCCACACCGGTCCAGGGCGAGCCTATCTGGTGGATCATGCCCTGGGCTGTGGCCCAAGCCTCGCGGTTGGCTGTGGCGGGGTCGAGGTTGCTGCCCGAGCGGAAGAAGAGGCGGGTGAAGGTGATGAAGGTGAAGGTCTGGGCGATGGCCCAGGCATTGGCGAGGGTAGAGGTGAAGGAGTTCTGTTCTTCGACAAGCTCAGGAACCAAGTTCTGAGGGTTCAAGAGGTGCCAGGCGAAGCGTATGGCGGTGCCGAGGGTGATGATGGACATCCATACGGCGAAGACGCGGAAGACGGGGGCCTGGGTGAGGTGGACGAGGAGGTAGAGCAGTAGGGTGGTGCCGAGGGTGGCGCTCATGCGCAGGGGCCACGACATCTGACGCCAGAACTTGTAGATGATCATACCGATGCCGTTGAGTCCGCCCCAGATCATGAAGTTCCACGACGCACCGTGCCAGAGTCCGCCCAGGAGCATGGTGATGAAGGAGTTGAGGTTGCCCGTGAGGAGCTTGCGCTGGTCGGGCTGCACCATCCTGACGCGCAGCAGGACGGCTCCTGCCGCCAGGGCGATGAGGAGGGTGACCCAGATGTTGCCGCTGAGGATGAGGACGATGAGGGCGATGAGGATGAGCCAGAAGTAGGTGCCGAAGGTGATGTGGCGGTTGCCGCCGAGGGGGATGTAGAGGTAGCTCTGCAGCCAGCGGCTGAGGGACATGTGCCAGCGTTTCCAGAAGTTGGAGGCGTTGGGAGCTTTGTAGGGCGAGTTGAAGTTCTGGGGCAGGTAGAAGCCCATGAGCATGGCCACACCTATGGCGATGTCGGTGTAGCCCGAGAAGTCGGCATAGACTTGGAGGGAGTAGAGGAAGAGGGCCGAGAGATTCTCGAAGCCGGTGAAGAGGTGGGGGTTGTCGAAGACGCGGTCGATGAAGTTGACGGCGAGGTAGTCGGAGAGAACGATCTTCTTGACCAGACCGTTGAGGATCCAGAAGACGGCGATGCCGAACTGTCGGCGGCTGAGGTGGTAGGGCTTGTAGAGCTGCGGGATGAACTCGGAGGCGCGTACGATGGGGCCTGCCACGAGTTGGGGGAAGAAGGAGACGTAGAAGGCGAAGTCGAGGATGTTGGTGACGGGGCGCACCTGGCGGCGATAGACATCGACGGTGTAGCTGATGATCTGGAAAGTGAAGAAGGAGATGCCTACGGGGAGCACGATGCGGTCGGCATCGAAGAGGTTGCCGCCTACGAGGAGGTTGCCGAGGGTGGCGAAGAGGTCGAAGATGCGGACGTGGATGCCGGTGATGCCGGCGATGATGTCGGCGAAGAAGTAGGCGTACTTGAAGTAGCAGAGGAGACCGAGGTCGATGACGATGCTGCAGATGAGCCACAGGCGGCGTCGGCGGGGTGTGGTGGAGGCGTGGATGCGGCGGGCAAGGAGGAAGTCGGAGCAGGTGACGAAGAGGAGGATGAGGACGAAGAGTCCGCTGGTCTTGTAGTAGAAGAAGAGGCTGACGAAGGCGAGGAAGGCGTTGCGCAGGAGGCGTCGGCGGTGGATGAGGCTGAAGACGGCGAAGACAACGGCAAAGAAGGCCCAGAAGTAGAACTGGGTGAAGAGCAGTGGGGAGTTCTCCTGGAAGAGGAAGACGTGCTGGAGGTATTGGAGGATGGAGGTCAAGGGTTTTGAGGGTTCAAGAGTTCAAGGTTCTGAGGGCTCAATGTGGGTGGCGTAGTCCTCGAGGAGGGTGTTGTAGAGCATGTCGCCGAGGAGTTCGTAGCCTGCGGGGGTGAAGTGGATGAGGTCGCGTGTCATGAGCTTGGCCCGGCGCCAGCGGTCGCTGCTGCCCAGTCCGCCCATGATGTCGAAGACATCCCATACGGCTGCACCGTACTCGGCGGCGAGCTGTGTCATGGCCTCCTGCACGAGGATGCCGTTTTTGTTGGGACGTCGCGAGCGACGCGAGAGGCGGCGGTAAACGTCGTTGTTGGTGATGAAGATGTAGGCGCAACCTGGCGAGACGGCCTCTATCTTGTCGATGAGGCGGCGGTAGCCTTCCTTGAAGGCCTCGACATCGAACTTGCCGTAGGGGACGTGGGCGTCGTTGACTCCCACGGCGAAGAGGACGAGGTGGGGCCGCACGAGCTGGAGGTCGCGCGCGAGGTCCACGCAGGAGTGCCAGGTGGGGAGCGAGGCACCGTTGATGCCGCTGGCGTGGTAGCAGATGCCGCGGTGGGAGGTCTCGGGGAGGAGGCCCGTGAGGGTGAAGGTGGTGCCGGGTTGCTGACGCAGGGTGAGGGCGAGGGAGTCGGTGGGGGTCGGTGTGGTGAGGGTGATGCTCTGTGTGAGGCTGTCGTAGGCCACGGCGACGAGGTTGTCGGTCTCTATGCTGAGGGCTTGGAGACCGTGGACGACGGTGGAGTCGGGCAGGGTGGAGTAGCCCATGAGACGCAGGGTGCTGAAGCACCACTGGAGGTCGGGATTCCCCTTGTCGCAGAGGCGTAGCTGCAGGGTGACGACGCTGTCGGCGGTGGTGGCGGCTATGCCTGTCAGTCCCAGGCGGAAGCGAGTGGCGGCGCCTTTATCAACCTGACGGCCAGTCTCCCATGTGCCGGTGTAGTGGACGACGTAGTTGTGGTTGTAGCCGGTGTGGGCCATCTCGTAGGGGAAGACGGGGCCGCGCGTGGCGACGAGGCTGTCGGCCATGCGGGTGAGGTTGGTGCGCAGACGGTGGCTGAAGTGGCCTGCCTGCACGTGGGAACCCCCTATGTGCCAGATGCGCAGCTGGGTGTCGGCACCGGCGAGGAGGGAGTCGAGGCGGGCATTGAAGCGGTTGTGGGCCTCGCGACTGGCGGGGAAGCGCAGCGCGTGTTTGTCATAATGTACGCATGCGGGCGCGTGTATGTCGCGGAGGGGTGGCATGGTCTGGGCCTGTGCCGTCTGGACGAGTAGGAAGCCTACGAGGAGGCAGCAGAGGGCGGAACGTGTCATAGGGAGTGCTTGGTGTAGTAGTCGTAATAGACCATGAGGGCCTTGTAGAAGAGGTCGGCGACGCGGTCGGCACCCTTCATGGTGAAATGGATGTGGTCGGGGCCTGCTAGGGCGGGACTCTCGTGGCACCACTGTGCCATGCTGTTGTGTCCGCCCATGACCTGGTACATGTCCCAGTAGGCAGCCCCGGCGCGGTTGGCTGCGGTGCGGAGCGAGTCGATGATGGTGGGCAGCATGGGGTAGGTGATCCACTCGCCGTGCTGACGTGTGGACATGTCGGACGGGCCTATCATGAGCACCTGGGCTTGCGGGGCGCACTGGCGGAGATGCCGTATCTGGCGTTCTACCTGGGCGGCGTAGGTGCCTATGCCCTTGTTGTCGCGGAGGTAGGGTACGGAGTTGCCACCGTACTGGTAGATGATGAGGCGCACGTTCTCGCCCTGGTAAAAGTCGGTGAGCAGGGACTGACGTATGCCTGTGAAGATGGTGCCGGAGCAGCCGCGCATGGGGATGTTGTCCATGCATACGCCCGTCTCGCCATCGACGAGGATGCCGTAGATGTTGGCGGTGCCGGAGAGGGTGAGGCTGGTGCGTGCGACGGTGTCGGCGAGGTGAAAGGTCTGACGAAGGGTGGTGCCTGCTGTGCGTTGTCCGTTCTTGACCTGAATGCTGAGCGACGGTCCTTCGCCCATGACGGTGATGCGGTCGAAGCGGTGGCAGCGGAGTGAGTCGTTGGAGCGTGCCCATATGCCCATGTGTGCCGTGCCGTCGAGGTAGGTGACTTGTCCCATCGGGCCGTAGCGGTTGTCGTGTCCGCGCAGGGAGTCGGGCCCGAAGACGAGTCCGTAGGGCAGCTCGGCCGAGCAGGACTGACCCGTATGGATGCTGCCTATGTTCTGGACGAGGGGCAGCATGCCGGGACCCATGCCGCCGAAGCGCTGCTGCAGGTGCTCGCGTATGACGCCCGTGATGCGATCGCCCTCGAGTTGTGAGTCGCCGTAGTGGACGATGCGCATGCGCTGTATCTTGGCACTGTCGAGGGCTTGGAAGAGGGGCGCGAAGAAGCGGGTGTCGTCGTCGGGGAAGGCGAAACGGAGGTGGCTGGTGCGGCAGAAGGTGTGGAAGGCTTGTTCCTCCTGCATCTCCATCTCGCGGAGCTGCTGGGCGAGGAGTTCCTCGGCGCTGAGCTGGGGCATGGCTTTCTCGGGGTTGTCGGTCTGGAGGACATCGGCGAGGGAGGGGAACTCAAGGTGGGTGGTACCCACCTGTATGCCTTGGGCGGGGAAGACCCAGCACAACAGGGCTAGCAGGGCTATGGCGCCGAAAATGAAGGAGAGAGTTTTGAGGGGTTTCAAGGGTTCTGAGGGTTCTGATGAGCCATGAGGGCGAAGAGTTGGTTGCGGAAGGAGATGGCGGAGGCGAAGTCGAGGGCTTGGGCGGCTTTGTTCATTTGGGCACGGAGGTCGGCGATGGCCTTGCGCAGCTCGTCGGGTGAGAGGGTCTGGGCGTACTGTTCCATCTGCTCGGCGGCATGGATGCCCTGAGCGTAATCGGGCTCGACGTAGGGGGTGGGGCCGTTGACTATTTGATGACTGTTACTCGAACGTTTTTGGAGGTCGGATGTCTCTGTGTGTTGACTGTTGATACCTACGGCGGCGAGGTTGCCGCTGGACTGTGTCTGGGTGGGTATGATGTGGTGGAGCTCGTTGTAGCGGAGTTGTTTCTCGCGACGGCGGTTGGTCTCGTCGATGGCGCGTTGCATGTCGGGCGAGATGCGGTCGGCATACATGATGGCCGTGCCGTGTATGTTGCGGGCTGTGCGCCCTATGGTCTGGATGAGGGAGCGGTAGTCGCGCAGGAAGCCCTGCTTGTCGGCATCGAGGATGGCCACGAGGGACACCTCGGGAAGGTCAAGTCCCTCGCGCAGTAGGTTGACGCCCACGAGGACGTGGTAGGTGCCAGCGCGCAGCTCGCCGAGGATACGCACGCGCTCGAGGGTATCGACATCGCTGTGGATGTAGCTGGTGGCGATGTCGTAGCGCAGCAGGTACTCGCAGAGCTCCTCGGCCTCGCGCTTGGTGGTGGTGGTGACGAGAGTGCGTTCGCCTCGATGGATGCGCTGATTGATCTCGTCCATGAGGTCGTCGATCTGGTTGGTGGAGGGACGGACGATGATGGGTGGGTCGAGGAGTCCGGTGGGGCGGATGACCTGCTCGACGACGACGCCCTCGGAGCGTTGCAGTTCGAAGTCGGCTGGGGTGGCCGAGACGTAGATGGTCTGGGGGGTGAGGGCCTCGAACTCCTCGTAGGTGAGGGGACGGTTGTCGATGGCGGCAGGGAGACGGAAGCCGTACTCTACGAGGTTGACTTTGCGGGCGTGGTCACCTCCCGACATGCCGCCTATCTGGGGCACGGAGACGTGGCTCTCGTCGATGACCATGAGGAAGTCCTTGGGGAAGAAATCGAGCAGGCAGTAGGGCCGTGTGCCGGGCGAGCGTCCATCGAAGTAGCGGCTGTAGTTCTCTATGCCGCTGCAGTGTCCGAGTTCGCGTATCATCTCCATGTCGTAGGTGACACGTTCGTAGAGACGTTTGGCTTCGAGGGGCTTTCCGATATCCTGAAAATACTGGACACGCTCGGTGAGGTCGTCTTCGATGAGATGGATGGCGCGGCGGGTTTGTTCCTCGGTGGTAATGAAGAGGTTGGCGGGGTAGATGTTGTAGTCGTCAAAGGTGCCGAGACGGATGCCGCTCTCTGCTTCGACCTCCTCGATTGTCTCTACCTCATTGTCCCAGAATGATATTCTGATGAGGTTTTCGCTATAGGCGAGCCACACATCGACGGTATCGCCTTTGACCCGATACTCGCCGCGCGAGAGGGAGACGTCGTTGCGGGTATAGAGAGAGTTGTTGAGTCGACGCAGTAGAATGTTGCGGTCGAGACTCTGCCCTCTGCGAAGATTAATGACATTCTCGTAGAAGGCGGCGGGGTTACCCATGCCGTAGATGCACGAGACGGAGCTGACAACGATGACGTCGCGACGTCCCGAAAGGAGGGCCGATGTGGCAGCGAGACGCAGGCGGTCTATCTCGTCGTTGATGGCGAGGTCTTTTTCTATATAGGTATCGGTGGAGGGGATGTAGGCCTCGGGTTGGTAGTAGTCGTAGTAGGAGACGTAATACTCCACGGCGTTGTGGGGGAAGAAGGCCTTCATCTCGCTGTAGAGCTGTGCTGCCAGCGTCTTGTTGTGGGAGAGGATGAGGGTGGGCTTCTCCACGTTGGCGATGACGTTGGCGATGGTGAACGTCTTGCCCGAGCCTGTCACGCCTAGGAGCGTCTGTGCGGGAAGTCCGTCCAGTACGCCCTGGGTGAGGCTGGCAATGGCCTCGGGTTGGTCGCCCGTAGGGACAAAGCGTGAGGTGAGTTCAAAATACGCCATAAACGGGTGCAAAGGTAGTGCAAACCGAGCGGAACACAAAGGAAAAAGCAAAATTTTTACTTTTATTCCCGAGGCGCAGCCTATTTTCACGTAGCAAAGGTAGTGAAAAAGTCAACGGTCAACGGTCAACGACTGGCGGTCAACGGTCAATGGTCAACGGATTTTTTCAAAAAGAAGTTAAAAATACGCTTTTTTCGTCGCTCAGACAAAAAAACTCTCGTCTCTCGACTCTTGTCTCTCGACTTTTTCGTACCTTTGCGCCCGATTATGAAAAAGACGGGCTTACTTTTGACGTTCTGTGTCCTGTTCTCGGCGTGTGGCGAATACACGGCGCTGCAGAAGCATGGCGACACAGAGGATAAGTACGAGTTTGCGAAGGCATGCTACGTGCAAGGTCGCTACGGTACGGCCACGGAGGTCTTCAATGAACTGGTGCTCGCCACCCGCAACTCGTACTATGCCGAGGAGTGCTTGTATATGTTGGCCATGAGTGCCTACAAGGACGGCGACAACGAGACGGCGGCAGGCACTTTCCGCAAATACTACCAGAGCTACCCCCAAGGCATCTATGTGGAGGACGCCCATTACTACTGCGGTCTGGCGCTCTACGAGAGCATACCCGACCCACGCCTGGACCAGACGACGACACAGCAGGCCATCCTGGAACTGGATGCCTTCCTGGAACGCTATCCCTACACACGACTGAAGAGGCAGACCGAGCAGATGATAGAGCGGCTGCAGGACCACCTCGTCGAGAAAGAGTACCTGCAGGCCAAACTCTACTACGATCTGGGCGGCTATATCATGAACAGCACCCACGGCGGCAGCAACTACCAGGCCTGCATCGTCACCTCGGAGAATGCTTTGAAAGACTATCCCTATGCCTCGTCGGAACGTCGGGAACAGTTCATGTTACTCATCCTGCGCAGCCGTTTCAATCTGGCCCGCCTGAGTGTGGAGGAGCGTAGGGTGGAACGCTTCCGCGAGACGGTGGACGAGTATTATAACTTCGTGGGCGAGTTCCCCGAGTCGAAGAATCTGGCCGAGGCCCAGGGCTACTTCCGCAAGAGTCAGAAGGCTCTGAAGGGTCAGCCGCTGGAGGAGGACTGAAGAAAATGAATCAAAAAATTTAACACATAAATATATGGATTACAAGAAAAGCAAAGCTCCCAACACGACGGTGACCCAGGATGTGCTGGACCTGTGCGAGGAGAACGACAACATCTACGAGAGCGTGGTTATCATTGCCAAGCGTGCCAACCAGATCGCAAGGGATATGAAGGATGACCTGACGAAGAAACTCAGGGAGTTTGATGCGACTGACTCGCTGGAAGAGATTTTCGACAACCGCGAGCAGGTAGAGATCTCGCGCTACTTTGAGAGGCTGCCCAAGCCTGCACTCATCGCTACGCAGGAGTTTCGCGAACACGAGATTTACATCCGCAGGGGCGAAAACAACGAAGGCAAGGCATGATCCAGCGTATCCAGACCGTATGGCTCTTGGTGGCTGCGTTGACTTGCGTGGTGTGTCTGTGTCTCCCTGTGGGGCAGTTCTACGACATGCTGGGTTGTGAGTGTGGACGCATGATGAACCTGTGGGTGACGTTGCAAGATGCCGACATGGTTGCGCCTGTGCGCGACTTCACGCCCTGGGCCCTCTTCGCCTTGCTCGTCCTCGTGGCTACGGGTCTGCTCTTCGACATCGCTCTCTACCGCTATCGCATCCTGCAGAGTCGCATAGCCATGTTGGCCTGTATCGTTCTCCTGGGATGGTATGCTGCCTACGGTGCTCTGGCCTATTTCACCGCGGTGAGGATGGAGTGCGATTTCCGTCCCACACCCTGGGCAGCTCTGCCCGCAGTAGCCTGCATCCTCTGTTACCTGGCTTTCAGAGCCATCCTCAAGGATGAGATGTTGGTGCGCTCGCTGGACCGTCTGCGCTGAAGTGGGACCCTTTGAACCCAGGGTGCCGCTCACGTTCGTTCGCTCTGTCCTGAGCTAGTAGATGTTGCCCTCTCAGGGCGAACCCTTGAACTCTTGAACTCCTTGAACTCTTTAACCTCTTGAATTCCTTGAAATCTTTCAACTTTTCGCGCTTCTCGCGCTCGGCTTTGGCGCTGGCCTTGGCTCTCTGCGTGGCAATCCCCTCCTGGGCCGTGCCCATGAGTGTGGTGCGGGTCGGTGTAATCCTTCCGCTGAAGGAGAAATCCCCGAGAGGCGAGAAGATGGTGGAGTTCTATCAGGGTATCCTCATGGCAGTGGATAGCCTGCGCTATCAAGGTACCGACGTGGAGGTGCGTGCCTGGCACAGTGGTGTTACGGCGACGGACATGGACATGCTGCTGAGTCAGAACAGCCTGGCTGACTGCGACGTGGTGTTCGGTCCGTTGGATGTGGCACAGGTGCCGCTGCTGGCCGACTATTGCGGCATCCACGGCGTGCGTTTGGTCGTTCCCTTCAGCTCGGTGACGACCTGGGTGGGGACCACGCCAGGCTATTACATGCTCACGGCCCCGACACGTACAGTACAAAGCGAGGCGCTGTGGTATGTGCAGAATCACTTCGTGCAGCATCAGGTGGTCCTCGTGCAGTGTGACGACGCCACCGAGGACGGAACGGCTTTTGCCGAGATGCTGCGTATGTCGATGACGGAGAAGGGACGTGCGTGCAAGTTGCTGAACCTCCATGCCGACAATGCCGCGATGGAGGCGGCTTTCAGTGCCACGACTCCCAACGTCGTCGTGCTCTCTTCGTCGAGCCTCAAGGCCCTCAATTCGTTCCTGCCCCAGCTGAAGCTTTTCGCTGCGGAGCATCCCGAGCATCGGTTCTGTCTCTTGGGCTACCCCGACTGGCAGACCTATACCTCGCAGCTGCTGGGGGATTTCTATCAGGTGGACACTTATATCTTTACGCCCTTCTATGCCAACCCCCTCTCACCCCGCGTGCAGGCGGTGGAGAATGCGTACCTGCGCTGGTTCCACAAACCTATGACGTCGGTGTGTCCCAAGTACGCCCTCATGGGGCTGGATGTGGGCTGGTTCTTTCTCCAGGCGCTGGCGCGCTACGGCGACCAGATGGACGACTTCGTGGAGTATTTGAGGGTGGAGCCTTATCAGACACCCCTGTTCATGCAGCGTCAGGGCGAGGATGGTGGCTACGTCAACACCTTCGTGGAGCTGGTACACTACACGCCGGAGCAGACCATCGAACTCATCACCCGCAATAGATAGCGCCCTTGAAAAAACTTCAGGCATTCCTCCTCTTCCTCCTCGTGACCACGCTCTCGGCATGGGCTCAGGTGGGACAGCGCCGCAGCATGCTCGCCGTGGGTGCCGGAGGCGGTGTGACGCTGAACAGAATCTCGTTCAACCCCACCATCAAGCAGGATTGGAAGATGGGCGCCATGGCGGGTATCACCGTGCGTTATACCTGCGAGAAGTACTTCGCCGCCATCTGTTCGGTGCAGGGTGAGGTGAACTATGCCGACCTGGGATGGCAGGAACTCATCGAGACGAGCGAGGATACCTATCGGCGCCACATGCATTACATTGAGGTGCCCATCCTGTGTCGTCTGGCATGGGGACGAGAGAAGCGAGGTGCGCAGTTTGCCTTCGTGGTGGGTCCCCAGGTGGGGTACTGCTTCGGCGAGAACGACGAGCGTACGGGTCCCTGGACATCTCAGACCCTCGCATTGCGTCCCAATCAGGTGAACTACCAGTACGACATGTCCGTGGAGAACCGTTTCGACTACGGCATCACGGCGGGCCTGGGGGTGGAGCTGGCCACGAAGATAGGACGCTTCAATATCGAGGGACGTTATTATTTTGCCCTGAGCGACATCTTCGGCAACAGCAAGGCCGACCCGTTCGGACGTTCGGCCAACGGAGCCATCCTCGTCAAGGCTGCTTATCTCTTCGATATCTTTGACCATTGAGGAGACATCGTTTCCTCTCTTCCTCCCTTCCTCGCCAGATTTCTACGGAGATGCTGGGCGCTCGGGTGTAGCCTTTCTGATATATAATAAGGTGTCGAGACTTGTCCTTTTAACCTACTATAAACAACCAAGAGGGGTGGACTTCACAGCCAACCCCTCTTGCACTCTTGGTATTAGTTAGTAGAGGAAAAAAATGATTGTTATTTCAGGATAACGGCTGCAAAGGTAAGACATAAATCAAGAAGATGTACCATTGTTTTTATGTTTGATAACATAAGGAATGGGTAGAATGCGTACTTTTTGAGAAAAAGATATAAAATTGATAGGTAAGAAATACCAGTTTTGCAAAGCAGAGTTTGCAAAATGAAATGATTTATGTCAATGATTTATGTCAAGAACACCACAAAAACAGGTGTCTGTGACAGACGATAAGAATTGCACCAATATTGAGGTAAGTCGATTGGTTATCAGTATAATACAAAAAATCGATTGGTGCTAACTGACAAAATAGGGAGCGAGGCGCTCGATGGGTGTCTTGAGGAAGTGTCCGGCAACGAGACCCTCGTCGGCGAGGGCCTGACGGATTTCATTTTGAAACTGCCATGCCACGCCGCCCACGAAATGGACGGGGAGGTCTTCGCGGTGATACTGCAGCACGTTGCGGCGCAGGAAGAGACCGAAATGGTGGAGCAGGAAATCGTGTATCTCGGGGTTGTTCTTGTTTTGGTCGATGAACGACACCAGCGTTGCGAGGAACGTGTTGGCGTGGGGTTGACGATAGACGCGGTCGATGATGTCGGCCTGCGTGAGTCCCGTGACGGCCACGAAGCGGTCGTAGAGTTCGTGGGAGAGTTGCCCCTTGAGGAGGTCGCCGATGAGGCTGCGTCCCAGTACGGCACCGCTGCCCTCATCGCCTAGGATCCAGCCCAGCGGGGAGATGTTCTGCACGATGTGACGGCCGTCGTAGAGGCACGAGTTGGACCCTGTGCCCAGGATGCAGGCGATGCCCTCGTCGTGTCCGCACAGTGCGATGGCAGCTCCCAGCATGTCGCTGGCCACTTCTATGTTGGCCCACGGAAAGAAGTGCTGCAGCAGGTCCTGCATCTCGGGGATGCGTTCGGGGGTGCATCCCGCTCCGAAGAAATGTACCTCGCGCACCTCGTCGGCATATTCGAGCAGTGGGATGAGGTCGTCGGCCAGCACTTGCTGGAGTTCGGAGAGGTGGTCACGTACGGGGTTGATGCCTCGTGTGGTGAGTACCAGTTGGGCTTTGCCGTCACGAATGGGGAGCCACGAAGTCTTGGAAGAGCCGCTGTCGGCGAGGAGAATGAGCATGGTTTTTCGTCTTATGGAATGCAAATATATAAAAAAGGTATGGTACGGACATCATTTTCTCTAAAAAAACTGCAAAAAGGTAGAGTGAAGCATATCTTTTGGGCATTTTTGGTGGCTGAGTGGGTGATTTTGCTTAAATTTGCGCCCGAATTTGTGACAAATGAGACGTCTCGTAGGATACATACTGCTTCTGTGCTGCCTCGCGGTTCCCTCGAAGGTGGCTGCTGATGCTGCTCCCGCTGTAGGTGGACGCAGCAATGACGTGGCGACGATCAATGCTGGTGTCGTCGCAGCCTATACCGATTCGCTGCGTATGCTGGTGCAGCATAGGGATGCCAAGACCGTGGTGGAGGATGATGGCGAAGGGAGTCTGCCCTCGCCCTACTACTACAAGCTCTTCTGCGGAGGAGCCCTCTACCAGAGCGCCTTGTCCCAGAAAATGGGCTACAGCGTGGAGGACAGTGCGGGCGTCGTGCTAGCGACACGGAGCGGGCGTGGGGACGGTGTGCCACGACTGGGTGATACCCGCGACAATCAGCTCGTCCTGGAGACCGCCATCAACGAACAGCTCAGTAGGGCCTATACGCTCAACCCGGGTGTCTTCAGTACTACGCAGACCGCCATCATGGGGACCACCAAGCTGAAGACCGACCTGGACACGCCCATCCAGGAGAAGACCAAGTTGGCCGATAAGGTGAAGACCGACGATGTGCCCCAGATCCGTCTGGACGACATCAACCCCATTGCCCACCGTCCCAATTTCTGGGCTTTCAAAGGCAACGGCTCACTGCAGTTCTCACAGAACTATTTCACCGAGAACTGGTACCAGGGTGGTACCAATAACCTCTCGATGATAGCGAAGCTCTACTTCGAACTCAACTACAACCACCCCAAGGGCATACAATGGAACAACTCGCTCGACGTGCAGCTGGGTTTCCAGACGACAGAGAACTCTGTGCCCAAGTTCCGCGCCACCACCAACCTCATACGCCTCACCACCAAGATAGGCTACAAGATGGTGAAGAACTGGAACTACAGTGGTTCGGTCGTGGTGGAGAGTCAGCCCTTCCCCGTCTTCGACAACAAGGGCGAGGAGGTCAAGTCCACCTTTGCTTCGCCCATGACGGTGCGCACCTCCATCGGTCTGGACTGGAGCTTCAAACTGAAGAAATTCAGCGGCAATATGAACATAGCACCCATCTCGCACAACATGACCTATGTTCACCGCGAAGCCATACGCTCGCGCTACGGCGTGGCTCCCAGCAGCGGCACGAAGCATGACTTCGGTCCCAACATTACGGCCCGCTTCACCTGGAATATCGTCAAGAACGTCACCTGGACCAACCGTACCTTCTGGTTCTCGAACCTCAAGATGACACGATTGGAGTGCGAGAACACCTTCTCATTCACCATCAACAAATACCTGTCCTCCACGCTATTCCTCTACCCTCGTTTCGACGACAGCACCAAGAAACACGAAGACAACGGCTACTTCATGTTCAAGGAATGGCTCTCGCTGGGACTGAACTACTCCTTCTGACATGACCATCAAGACCGCCACCTACCTCAAGAGCAGCGCTTTCATAGGACAGTGCCCCGAACACAACAGCCCGGAGTATGCCTTCATAGGGCGCTCCAATGTGGGTAAGTCCAGCCTCATCAACATGCTCACGGGCACGAAGAACCTGGCCAAGGTGTCGTCGATGCCCGGAAAGACGGTACTCATCAACCATTTCTGCATCAACGGGGAGTGGTATCTGGTGGACCTGCCCGGCTACGGCTTTGCCAAATGCAGCAAGAAAGAGCGCAACAAACTGGAGCAGATGATCTCGTCGTACATCCTGCAACGCACGCAGATGACCAACCTCTTTGTCCTCATAGACTGTCGTCTGGCTCCACAGCAGATAGACCTTGAGTTCATGCAGTGGCTGGGCGAGAGCAACGTGCCCTTCAGCATCGTCTTCACCAAGGCCGACAAGTTGAGCCATGCCCAGCTGGCCACCAACCTGCGTGCCTACGAGGCCAAACTGGCCGAGATTTGGGAGCCCATCCCCCCCTATATCGTCACCTCTTCGGCCAGCCGTACGGGGCGTGACGAACTCCTCGACTACATAGAACACATCAACGCAACCTTGAACTCTCCACATATATGACCAAGTACATCTTCGTGACAGGCGGTGTCGCCTCGTCGTTGGGTAAGGGAATCATCTCTGCCTCCATCGGAAAATTGCTGCAAGCACGCGGCTACAATATCACCATCCAGAAGTTTGACCCCTATATCAACATCGACTCGGGCTCGCTCAACCCCAACGAGCACGGCGAGAGTTATGTCACCATAGATGGTCACGAAGGCGATCTCGACCTTGGCCACTATGAGCGCTTCACAGGCATACAGACCACACGCGGCAACAACATCACGACGGGACGCATCTACCAGAGCGTCATAGAGCGTGAGCGCCGAGGCGAATACATGGGCAAGACCATCCAGGTCATCCCCCACATCACCAACGAGATCAAGCATCAGCTCAAGGTCCTCTCGGCCCGCGATGACTACGACTTCATCATCACCGAGATAGGTGGCACGGTGGGCGACATAGAGGGCCTGCCCTTCCTGGAGGCCATCCGTCAGTTCCGTAGGGAGATAGGCATGACCAATGCTGTGAATGTACACCTCACCTATGTGCCTTACCTGGCTGCTGCCGGTGAGCTCAAGACCAAGCCTACGCAGCACTCCGTCAAGGAGCTGCAGCGACAGGGCATCCAGCCCGATATCCTCGTGCTGCGCACCGAGCATCCTCTGGAACAGGGCCTCTGCGACAAGGTGGCCAGCTTCTGTAACGTAGATGCCGACTGTGTTGTGCAGAGTCTGGACATGCCCACCATCTACCAGGTCCCCGTGAGCATGCAGGACCAGGGACTCGATACCGCCATCCTGCGCAAACTGGGCATGGAGGTGGGCGCCACACCCTCGCTGGGTCCGTGGCGTGACTTCCTGGACCGTCGTGCCAAAGCCACCCAGGAGGTCCACGTCGGACTGGTGGGCAAGTACAACCTCCAGGATGCCTACAAATCCATCCTCGAGGCCCTGCAACAGGCCGGTACCTACAACGACCGTAAGGTGAAGACCCACTTCATCCTCTCGGACCAACTCACCCCTGAGAACATCGCCCAGCAGCTTCAGGGCATGGACGGCATCATCATCGGTCCGGGCAATGGCCCCCGTGGTCACGAAGGCAAGATCGTGGCAGCACGCTACTGCCGCGAGCACGACATACCCACCTTTGGTATCTGTCTGGGCATGCAGATGATGGCGGTGGAGTTTGCACGCGACGTGCTGGGATGGAGCGATGCCCATACCCGCGAGTACGATGCCGCCACGCCCCACAACGTCATCGATGTCATGGAAGGTCTCAAGGCCAAGGCCAGCATGAACGAGCCTATGCGCAAGGGTAGCTTCGACTGCACCCTCACCCCCGACTCTCACGCTGCCCAGGCCTACGGATGCACAGCCATCTCGGGCCGTCATTTCCATCGCTACGAGTTCAACAATGACTTCAAGGCCGACTTTGAGCAGCAGGGTATGGTCGCCGCAGGTGTTAACCCCGCCAGTGGTCTCGTAGAAATCGTGGAGTGCCCCGCCCTCAAGTGGTACGTGGGCGTTCAGTTCCGTCCCGAGTTCGGCAGCACCGTCCTGCATCCCAATCCCCTCTTTGTCGATTTCGTCAAGGCTTGTCTGTAGCCCCTTGAAATTTTTGATTTTTTTGAACTCTTGAACTCTTGAACTCTTGAACTCTTGAAATTTTCTTTATGGACAAAAATACCATCATAGGCTTCGTGCTCATGGCAGCCGTCTTCCTCGGCTTCGTCTATTACAGCACCCCCAGTGCTGAGCAGATACAGGCACAGCACGAGGCTGACTCCATCCGTCAAGTACAGCTGATGCAGCAGGCCGAGACAGAGGCACAGGCACAGCAGCAGGCCGAGGCTGAACGTGTGCTCCTCCAGCAGGATTCCACCAAGCAACTCTTCGCTGCCCGACAGGGCGAGGAACGTGATGTCGTGCTGGAGAATGACCTCGTGCGCATCACCTTCTCCACCCGCGGCGGCGCCCCTCTGGATGTAGAACTCAAGGAGCACCTCGATGCCGAGCGCGAACATAATGTGCATCTCTTCACCAGAGATGACGCGAGTCTGCGCCTCACCCTTGATGGCAAGCAGGAGAACATCGTTACCGACGAGCTTTTCTTCACGCCCGTCGTGCAGACAGAGGACAGTCTCATCATGCGTCTGTCGTTGGCTGCGGGAGGCTGGCTCGACCTGGCCTACTACCTGCACCCCGACTCCTACATGCTTGATTTCACCGTCACGTCCCACGGTATGAGCGACATGTTCCCTTCCAGCATGAAAACCATGCACATCGAGTGGAATCAGGTGGCCCGTTCCCACGAGAAAGGTTTCAACTTCGAGAACCGCTACTCCAGCCTCACCTACCACGAGAAGGACGGTGGTGTGGATAATCTCTCCGAAGGTAAAGACGACGAGGAGGAGCCCGACGAAGCCCTCGACTGGGTGGCTTTTAAGACGCAGTTCTTCAGTGCCGTACTCATCGCTCAGTACGACTTCCGTCACGCTCGGCTGCAGTCGGTCATGGGCAATAAGAACGAGGGTTGGCTCAAACACTATAGTGCCGAGATGGAGACGGCTTTCGACCCCTCGGGCCATGAGCCTACACGCATGCAGATGTATCTGGGCCCCAACGATTATCACTGCCTGCAGGACCACAACGACCTATGCCTCGATGCCGACCAGGACCTCGAACTGGAGGATATCGTCTATCTGGGCTGGCCCATCGTGCGCTGGGTCAACAGGTTCTTCATCATCTATCTCTTTGACTGGCTCACGGGCATGGGGCTGCATATGGGACTTGTCCTCTTCCTCCTGACCCTCATCATCAAGACCCTCGTCTATCCCACCACACGAAAGAGCTTCCTCTCCTCGGCCCGCATGCGTGTCCTTAAGCCCAAGATTGACGAGCTCAATGCCAAGTATCCCCGCCAGGAAGATGCCATGAAGAAGCAGCAGGAGATGATGCAGATATACAGTCAGTACGGCGTCAGCCCCATGGGTGGCTGTCTGCCCATGCTGATACAGTTCCCCATCTGGGTGGCCCTCTTCAACTTCATCCCCAACGCCATCGAGATGCGCGGACAGAGCTTCCTCTGGGCCGAGGACCTATCCTCCTACGATGCCCTCATACACTGGGATACCCCCATCTGGCTCATCGGTGACCACATCAGCATCTTCTGTGTCCTCTTCTGCGCCGTCCAGATCATCAATACCTGGATATCCATGAAGCAGCAGGCTCCCGCCATGTCCAAGGAGCAGGAGCAGCAGATGAAGATGATGAAGTGGATGATGTACCTCATGCCCGTCATGTTCTTCTTCATGTTCAACGATTACAGCAGCGGACTCAGCTACTACTACTTCATCTCTGGTCTGATGACTATACTCACTATGTGGTACCTGCGTGCCACGACCGACTATGCCAAGCTCTTGGCCAAGCTGGAGGCATACAAGGCCAAGCATGCCCACGACCCGCACAAAGTCTCGGGCATGGCAGCGCGTCTCGAAGCCCTGCAGCGTCAGGCCGAGGAGATGGAACGTCAACGCAAGAAATAACCTCATCACATGAATATCTTGAAACTTCTCTCCGCAACAGCACTCCTTCAGGTCCTCACACCGCTCTGCACACAGGCTCAGGACCAGGCCTTCATCGGCCGCCATCAGATTACGCTGACCTCCGACCGCATGACTCCCGAAGCCCTCTGGGCCATGGGACGCATAGGTGCCTATGCCGTTTCGCCAGACGGTCGTCGGGTAGCCTATCAGGTCAGCTACTACGACGTGCCGCAGAACCGTAGTCATACCTTATTATATATGATGAACCTGGACGGTACGGCGCAGTGTCAGCTCACCACGGCCACCACCAGCGAGAGCGACCCCGCCTGGATCTGTGGCGGTGAGCGTCTGGCTTACCTCAGCGGAGGCAACCTCTGGAGCATGCTCCCCGATGGTAGCGACCGTCGTCAGCATACCCACAAGGGCGACCTCGAGGGCTTCCGCTTCTCGCCCGATGGTACCCAGGTGTGCTACATCGCTCAGGTGCCTTCCACCACCAGCATCGCTGCCAAGGAGGCCGACCTGCCTCTGGCGACAGGACGTGTCATCAACGACATGAACTACAAGCATTGGGACCAGTACGTAGAGACCATTCCGCATCTCTTCGTCGCCCCCTTCGACCTCGAACAGGGCCTTGGTACTCCCACGGATATCCTCGAGGGCGAGCCTTACGAGTCGCCCGTCCTGCCATTCGGTGGCACGGAACAGTTTGCGTGGAGTCCCGACAGTAAGCAGATAGCCTATACCAGTCGCAAGAAGGTGGGTGTGGCCTACGCCATCTCTACTGATACCGACATCTACCTCTATGATGTGCAGCGTCGCACCACGCAGAATGTGTGTAAGTTGGGAGGCTACGACGAACCTGCCGTCAATCCCACCCTCTCCATGGCCAACCAGACCATCAATGTCAATCCCGACGCCAACGTGGGTTACGACCAGGATCCCCTCTTCAGCCCCGATGGCACCAAGCTGGCCTGGAAGAGCATGCAGCGTGATGGCTATGAGAGCGACCGGCTGCGTTTGTGTGTCCTCGACCTCAAGACGACACAGAAGACCTACGTTACCGAGTCCTTCGAGAGCGGTGTCGATGCCTTCTGCTGGGCCCCCGACAACCAGACCCTTTACTTCATCGGTGTCTGGCACGCTCGCAGCATGGTCTATAAGACCAACCTCAAGGGCGAGGTGACACCCCTCACCACAGGCGACTTCGACTATGCCGACCTCGCCGTAGTCCCTGGTGGTAAGCAACTCGTCGTCAAGCGTCATAGCATTTCGGCTCCCGATGACCTCTACACCCTCACGCCCATCAAGCGAGGAGGCGTCGTCACGGCCCAGATCACGCATGAGAACGACCATATACTCGATCAACTCGCCCTGGGCGAGGTACGCGAGCGCACCGTACGCACCACGGATGACAAGGACATGCTGTGCTGGGTTATCTACCCATCCCACTTCGACCCAGCCAAGAAATATCCTACGCTGCTCTTCTGCGAAGGCGGCCCCCAGAGTCCTGTCAGTCAGTTCTGGAGCTACCGTTGGAACTTCCAGATTATGGCAGCCAACGGCTATATCATCATCGCCCCCAACCGTCGCGGCTTGCCTGGCTTCGGCATGGAGTGGCTTGAGGAGATCAGTGGCGACTACACGGGGCAGTGTATGCGCGACTACCTCTCCGCCATAGATGACATCGCCAAGGAATCCTATGTGGACCGCGACCACCTTGGTTGCATAGGTGCCTCCTTCGGCGGCTACAGCGTTTACTGGCTCGCTGGAAACCACGACAAGCGCTTCAAGGCCTTCATCGCCCACGATGGTATCTTCAACACCCAGCAGCAGTACTACGAGACCGAGGAGATGTGGTTCCCCAACTGGGACCTCGGCGGAGCGCCCGAGAACAATTTCAAGGCCTTCACCACCAGCCCCCATCTCTATGTGGACCGTTGGGATACCCCCATCCTCTGCATCCACGGCGAGAAGGACTTCCGCATCCTTCACTCCCAGGGTCAGGCCGCATTCTCTGCAGCACGCATGCACGGCGTCGATGCCCAGCTGCTTCTCTTCCCCGACGAGAACCATTGGGTGCTCCATCCCCAGAATGGCATCCTCTGGCAGCGCACCTTCTTCCGCTGGCTCGACAAATACCTCAAACCTTGAAGCCTTGAACTTTTGAACCTTTTGAACCTCTTATTATGACCCAAATCATTCAACAGAAGCTTAGCGACAAAGCTTGGGCCCGCTGGACAGCCCTCGTACTCATTGCCAGCATGATGTTCTTCGCCTACATGTTTGTGGACGTGCTCTCACCCCTCAAATCCCTCATCGAGCAGCAGCGAGGATGGAGCAGCAGCACCTTCGGTACCTACGCCGCAGGCGAGTACATACTCAACGTTTTTGGTTTCCTCATCATCGCAGGTATCATTCTCGACAAGATGGGCGTCAAGTTCACGGGTATCCTCAGTGCTTCTCTCATGCTCGTGGGTGCCTGCATCAAACTCTACGCTGTCAGCGACTGGTTTGCAGGCTCGGCTTTCGAGACGTGGCTCAACTCGTGGTGGGTCGATTTCCCCGGAAGCGCCAAACTGGCTGCCTTCGGTTTCATGATTTTCGGTTGTGGCTGCGAGATGGCCGGCACCACCGTCAGCAAGGCTATTGCACGCTGGTTTGAAGGCAAGGAGATGGCCCTCGCCATGGGTCTGGAGATGGCTATTGCCCGTCTGGGTGTCTTCGCCGTCATGTGGCTCTCGCCTCTGCTGGCCGGAAGCATCAACCCCACTGTCGTCAAGCCTATGGCTTTCTGCACCGTCCTGCTCCTCATAGGTCTCATCACCTTCACGTGCTTCACCTTCCTCGATCGCAAGCTCGACCAGCAGGAGATAGCTCTCGGCGAGAAGAGTGAGCAGGTAGCTTCCGATGAGGAGTTCCACATCAAGGACCTCGGTCAGATCTTCACCAGCAAGATGTTCTGGCTCGTTGCCCTCCTCTGCGTCCTCTACTACAGTGCCATCTTCCCCTTCCAGCGCTATGCTCCCAACTTCCTCGAGGAGACGCTCAACATCGACAATGCCACTGCATCGGGTCTCTTCAGTTTCTTCCCCATCCTGGCCATGGTCCTCACCCCCTTCCTGGGTGCGTTCATAGACAAGAAAGGCCACGGAGCCACCATGCTCATGGTGGGTGCCCTCGTGATGGTGGCTTGTCATATGTCGTTCGCTTTCCTGTTGCCCATCATCCCCTCCAAGACTTTTGCTCTAGTCGTCATCCTAATCCTGGGTGTCAGCTTCTCGCTCGTCCCCGCTGCTCTCTGGCCCAGTGTGCCCAAGATCATCGACCCCAAGGTGCTGGGTAGCGCCTACTGCCTCATTTTCTGGGTGCAGAACATAGGTCTCTGTCTCGTTCCCGTTCTCATCGGTGTCGTTCGTGAGGCAACGGGCAACTATCAGGTACCCATGATCATCTTCGCCTCCTTTGGCGTCGTTGCTTTCTTCTTCTCCATCCTCCTCAAGATCGAGGACCGTCGCAAGCACTACAACCTCGAACTCCCCAACATCAAGAACTAAGAAGCATGATGACCATTCTCTTTGTCCTCCTCGTCTGCTGCCTCCTCGTGGGGTGCAGCGGCGATGGACAGATACACCACTGCATCGCGCCCTGTCCGGTCGGAGAGGACTTCGTGGCCCTGCAGGATTGTACTGTACCTGCTGCCTTTGCCAGCGATGATTTCAACTGGATGGGCGGCAACCTCACCTTGAGCGTCTATAGTGAAGACCTCTACGATGCTGTCGAGGTGACGCAGATGACAGTAGGCGACACCCTCGTATATGATTGTGACACCCTTGTCGTAGAGACCCTTGTATGGGAAGGTAACATCCTCACCGTCAATGGCGGGCTGGAGCAGGGTGGAGCATGGCTGCAGGCTCATGAGGGCGGTACCTACCGTGCCATACAGTTCGACGACCATTCCCTCTACACCTTGCAGTGCGAGGCCCATCTGCCTCTGTCTCAGGATTTTGTCGTTATCGACTGCGGTGCCAACCCCACCGACCCCTCAGACACCATCCGAGATGGACAGAAACTCTATCTCGAGTCCCTGCCAGACTACAAACGCCACTTCTCCTATCTCGACACGCGCGTCCTCATCCAGAACGGTGAGATTACGCAGATTCAGCGTCACTGGATTCCGTAGGACTCGGCAAAGGGATAACTGACAAGACCTGTACAAGAAGAAGAGGTAAGCGCTGTGTTGCGTTTACCTCTTCTTCTTCTTTCGTGAGGGTGCCTAGTCGGACTCGAACCGACGACATTCAGAACCACAATCTGACGCTCTAACCAACTGA
>R18__coassemble_1289_pt1 | contig 42804 bp, 27 predicted proteins | sample R18__metabat2_high_PE_031 | metagenome-assembled genome bin R18 | reverse complement strand
CATCAACGAACAGGATTATTCCTGGATACACGTAGCGTTGTGAAACGCTGTTATTTGAATGGTTAGACGATTCCAGTCCCATTATCCGACCATTTTACGGCGCCCTCGCCCAAAAAAAACTCATTTTCGTCTGCCGGTGGAAAAATCTCGCGAAAGTAGGCTGCACCTCGGGATTAAAAGAAAAAACCTTCGGATTTTCTTTGTACTCCGCTCGGTTTGCACTACCTTTGCGCCCGAAAAACGCACAGTCTCATGACACCACTCCCCACGAACGCAGACATCGAGATCATCCAGGTCAATATCTCGGGCGACGACAAACCCGGCCTCACAGCAGCCCTTACCGGCATCATAGCCCGCTACGATGCCGACATCCTCGACATAGGTCAGGCCAACATACACCGCTCGCTCACCATGGGCATCCTCTTCAAGACCACCACCCAGCGCAGCGGCTTCCTCATGAAGGACCTCCTCTTCGAGGCCTCCCGGCTGGGCGTCATGATACGCTTCACACCCATCACCGCCGACGAGTACGAGGCCTGGGTGCGTAGGCAGGGGCATGGCCGCTACATCGTCACCCTCCTGGGACGCGTCCTCACCGCCGCCGAGATCTCGCAGGTCACCTCGGTCGTCGCCGCCCACGACCTCAACATCGATGCCATCAAACGCCTCAGTGGCCGCATGTCGCTCCAGGGCATCGACGACGCTGCTGCCAAGAGTTGCATCGAACTCTCTGTGCGCGGACATATCGGCGAAGCCGAGTGGCTCAGCTTCCGCCACGACCTCATGGCCCTCTCGCGCAAAGGCTTCGACATCTCGTTCCAGAAGGACGACATCTATCGCCGTTCGCGTCGCCTCATCTGCTTCGACATGGACTCCACCCTCGTGCATACCGAGTGCATCGACGAGCTGGCCGAGCGTGCCGGTGTGGGCGACCAGGTGCGTGCCATCACCGAGAGTGCCATGCGTGGCGAGATAGACTTCACCGAGAGCTTCACCCGTCGTGTCGCCCTGCTGCGTGGCCTCGACGAGAGCGTCATGCAGGACATCGCTCAGCGCCTCCCCTTCAATGAGGGCCTGGAACGCATGATGACCATCCTCAAGCGTGTAGGCTTCAAGACGGCCATCCTCAGTGGTGGTTTCACTTACTTCGCCCGCTATCTGCAGCAGCGCTTCGGCTTCGATTATGTCTATGCCAACGAGCTCGAGATAGAGGACGGACACCTCACGGGTCGTTACCTCGGCGATGTGGTGGACGGCCGCCGCAAGGCCGAGCTGCTGCGTCTCCTCTGTCAGGTGGAGGGCATCCATCTGGAGCAGGCTGTCGCCGTGGGCGATGGCGCCAACGACCTCCCCATGATCTCCCTGGCAGGCCTCGGCATAGCCTACCATGCCAAACCCAAGGTGCAGGCTACTGCCGAACAGAACCTCTCCACCATAGGCCTGGACGGCATCCTCTATTTCCTGGGTCTCAAGGACTCCGAGATAGGGTAATTCGTGGAGCTGGCGGGAATCGAACCCGCGTCCAAACAGGGAAATCCTATGCTTTCTACACGCTTATCTCAGTCTGGATTTTCGTGCAGCGGCAAGACCTGAGCCACCAACCACTGCCTTATCCTCTGTGAGTTTCGCCGTCGCTGCGAGGCCAGCGGTGGCTATCCCCAATGTTGCTGCACCACTTTGCCAGAGCGCTTTGGGGCGTAGTCTCTGAGTGATGTCTCGTCTGCGCACCTGATGCCCAGATAAGCCGATCTACTATACTTCGATCAAGCTGCGAGAGCGTAGTTGTTTTCGCCAGATAATTCTGTGGAAGCCATTGATTAAAGAGAGCGACCAGCGACTCTCTGCGTGCTTACATAACATCTCGTCCTGCTGTCAAATCCATGTCAGCCCCAGACGGTGCCGGAGTGCCGCGCGCACCCCTCAGTAAATTCTCGGTGGCAAAGGTACGGACTTTTTCCGAGACAAGCATCATCGGGACCAAAAAAATGCATTTTTGGCCCCTTGCGAGGCCTAAATTGCAAAAAAGAGCGATGAAATATGATTTTTTTTGGCGTCCTTTGCAATAATTACGCGCGTCGAGCGTTATTTATATATAAGACCACGTGTAACGCAACCCAGAAAGCCATGGTGAGAACAGACACTATAGAGACCCCCATTACCGACCACATGAGCGCTGCCGAACGCTGCATCAAACGCGCCTTCGACGTGGCAGCATCGGCCTTCCTGCTCCTCGTCCTCTCCCCCTTCATCCTCGGCATAGCCCTGGTGCAGAAGGTGCGTCGAGGCGGACCGGTCTTCTACCGACAGGAACGCATAGGCTACAAAGAACGCCCCTTCATGATCCTCAAGTTCAGGACCATGGACCGCGACTACGAGGAAGACGGCGTGCCCGTACTCACCGCACACACCGACCCCGACAGTCAGCCTGCCATGGACTACTGGCTGCGCGAGCATCATGTAGATGAGCTGCCCCAGCTGTGGAACATCCTGGTGGGCGACATGAGCTTCGTTGGGCCCCGCCCCGAGCGTCGCTACTTCATCGACCAGATCATGGAGCAGAACTCCGACTACCAATACATCTACCTCATGCGTCCAGGTGCCACTTCCATGGCCACCATCTACAACGGCTACACCGACACCATGGACAAGATGCTCATCCGTCTGCAGATGGACCTGGACTACCTGCAGAAACGCTCGCTCGGCACCGACGCCAAGATTCTGTGGACCACACTGTGCTGGACGCTAAACGCTAAAATGAAATAACACACCATCACCGATATGAGTTCAAGAAGTTTAAAAAGTTCAAGAAGTTCAAGAAGTTCAAGAAGTTTGAGAAGACTAAGTATTGCCTTGCTCATGTGTTGCCTCTGGGCGGCTTTTGCTGCGCCAGCCATGGCACAGTCCATGACAGACGACCAACTCATCAAGTACGTCCTGCAGGAGAAGGAGAAGGGGACGAGCCAGGAGAAGATCGTGGCCAACCTCACCCGCCGTGGCGTCACCATAGACCAGCTGCGCCGCGTGAAGAAGAAAGTGGAGGCCGAGCAGAAACAGCTGGGCGCTCGCGACCTGACCACCGACGGCAAGGCCACCACCAATCGCACACGCAGTCAGCGCGAAGTGGACGCCGACCGCCAGCACCAGCGCGAGAACTACATGGTGCGCTCCGACCGTGAGGACAAAGAGTGGCGCTACCTGGACCGCAATGACAAAGCCGACATGCTGGGCGGCGAGATGGGAGTCTTCGACCTCGACTCGCTGGACTACTACAGCCACCGCTACAAGGACAACCAGGTCTTCGGCCGCAACATCTTCTCGCAGGAGAACCTCTCCTTCGAGCCCAACGTCAACATCGCCACGCCGCAGAACTACTGCCTCGGTGCTGGCGACGTGGTGTATATCGACATCTGGGGAGCCTCGCAGCAGACCATAGAGAGCACCATCTCGCCCGACGGTACCGTGGTCATCGAGGGCGTGGGACCCGTCAAACTCATGGGCATGACGGTGCAGGCCGCGAGTCAGTACCTCAAGGAGAAACTCGGAGCCTACTATGCCGACTGCAGCATCTCGCTCACCGTAGGCGACACGCGCAGCATCATCGTACAGGTGCTGGGCGAGGTGGTCATGCCCGGTACCTACACCATCAGCAGTCTGGCCACAGCCTTCAACGCCCTGTATGCTGCAGGGGGTATCAGCGACATCGGTACGCTGCGCGACATCAAGGTCTATCGTGCCGGACGTGTGGTGGCCCATATCGACGTGTATGACTACCTCATCAACGGCAACAGCAAGGGCAACGTGAGTCTGCAGGACAACGACGTCATCGTGGTGGGCCCCTACGACTGCCTGGTGGAGGTGCGCGGCAAGGTGAAACGCCCCATGTTCTACGAGATGCGTGGCACCGAGAGCCTGCAGCAACTGCTGACCTACGCGGGCGGGTACACGGGCGACGCCTATACCAAAAATGTGCGCGTCGTGCGCAAGGCCGGCGAGGAGTACTCCATCCACACCGTGGAGGAGTTCGAGATGAATGGCTTCACCCTTTGCGACGGTGACTCGGTGACGGTGGATAGCGTCATCGCCCGCTTCAGCAACATGGTGGAGGTGCGCGGCGCCGTCAAACATGCGGGACAGTTCCAGATGAATGGCAGCATACAGACCGTGCGTGACCTCATCACCAAGGCCGAGGGCCTGCGCGAAGATGCCTTGACCCAACGTGCCGTCATGCACCGCGAGAAGGACGACCTCACGCTGGAGATGGTGTCGCTCGACCTCCAGGGCATCCTGGACGGCTCGGCACCCGATGTGGCCCTGCGCAAGAACGACGTCCTCTTCGTGCCCAGCAAGATAGACATGACGGGCGAGCAGACGCTCCGCATCGCCGGCGAGGTCAACTTCCCCGGCACCTACCAGTTTGCGTCCAACACCACCGTCAAGGACCTCATCCTGCAGGCTGGTGGACTGACACGCGCTGCCTCCACGTCCAAGATCGACGTCTTCCGCCGCCAGTACGACCCCACGGCTGCATCGGCCGACAGCATCATCTCGCAGACCTTCTCGTTCCGCCTCGACAACGGCTTCCTCCTCGATGACTCGGTATTCTACCTCCAGCCCTACGACGAGGTGCAGGTGCGCAAGAGCCCGGCCTACAGCGAACAGGAGAACGTGACCATCACCGGTTCGGTGAACTTCGACGGACAGTATGCCATGACGAGCAAGGCCTTCAAGCTGAGCGACCTGGTGAAGCTGGCTGGCGGCCTCAATGCCTATGCCTACGCCAAGGGTGCACGTCTGGTGCGACAGATGACCGCCGAGGAACGCGAGCAACAGGAGAAGTCGCTCAAGCGCTCGCAGATAGCCATGTACGAGGCCCAGCTGGAGGCCGAGGACAAGACCTACGACCGACATCTGGCCGACACGCTGCTGGAGATGAAGATGGACCTGGGCTACACCTACGATGTGGCCATCAACCTGGAGACCGCCCTGGCCCAGCCTGGTGGTCCCGAAGATATCGTGCTGCGTGCCAACGACCAGCTCGTCGTGCCCCAGTTCACCAACACCGTCAAGATCTCGGGCGAGGTGATGTACCCCATCTCCATTAACTACGTCAAGGGCAAGAGTCTGAGCTACTACATCAACCGTGCGGGTGGCTACAGCAAGAAAGCCAGTAAGTCGCAGACCTATGCCATCTACCAGAACGGTTCGGTGGACAAGCTGGGACGCTACGACGGTGGTTCGGGCATCGAGCCCGGCTGCGAGATCGTGGTGCCCACCAAGCAGAAGAAGCAAGGCATGAGCACCGCCGAGATATCCGTCCTCGGTACCTCCGCCGCCAGCCTCACCACCATGATTGTCGCACTCATTAACCTGCTGCAGTAACCATGAAAGACAAGAATACACTGGACCTGAAGGAAGTCTGGCGCACCATCGTCGCCAAGAGGAAGACATACTACAAAGTCCTGGTCATCGTGCTGGCTCTGGCCGCGCTGTGGATCTTCCCCCAGCCGCGCTACTACAAATGCACGGTGAAGCTGGCACCCGAGTCGAGCGAGCAGAGCACGATGAGCAGCGTGAGCTCCATCGCTTCGTCGTTCGGCATCAACCTGGGCGGACAGAGCACCGCCGATGCCATCTACCCCGAGCTGTACCCCGATGTGATGAAATCCACCGACTTCACCCTCATGTTGGCACAGGTGCGCGTGAAGTCCCTGAAGGGTGACATCGATACCACCTACTTCAACTACCTGCAGAAGCACCAGAAGATCTCGTTCTGGCAGATGCCCCTGCGCGCTGCACGCCGGCTGCGCAAGAAGCTGTTCCCGCCCGAGGTGGTGAAGAACCCCAATGCCACCCAGGGTCAGCTGGACCCCTTCTGGCTGAGTCGCGACGAGCGGGCCATGCTGGAACTGGTGGCGGCCAACGTGGCCTGCAGCGTGGACAAGAAGAACGAGGTCATCTCCATCACCGTCACCGACCAGGACAAACTCATCTGCGCCTGCATGGCCGACTCGGCCAGCGCGCTATTGCAGAAGTACATCACCGACTACCGCACCAACAAGGCACGGGTGGATGTGGAGTATTTCCGTCGCATCTCCGACGAGGCACGCGAGGCCTACGAGCAGGTGTGCCGACAGTATGCCGCCTACACCGACTCGCATCGCAACCCCGTGCTCAACACCGTCAACGTGCGCTCCATGGAGCTGGAGAACGACATGCAGACCAAGTACCAGGAATACACCTCGCTGCAGCTGCAACTGCACAGCGCCGAGTCCAAGCTGCAGGAGTGTACCCCAGCCTTCATGACCCTGGAGCGCGCCTCCATCCCCGTGAAGCCGGCAGGACCCAAACGCATGCTCTTCTGTCTGGGCATGCTGGTGCTGGGCTTCGTGGGTACGACACTCTACATCCTGCGTAAGGAGATTTTTGGTGCCTGAGGATCAACGGTCAAACGGTCGCCAGATGCAGCAGGAGTCCATGAAAGGGAAAGTTGTCAATGGCCTGAAATGGGGCCTGATAGACAACCTGGCCAACCAAGGCATCACCTTCCTGGTGGGGCTGGTGCTGGCTCGTCTGCTCTCGCCCGTGGAGTTCGGCATCCTGGGCATCATCACCATCTTCATCAACCTCAGCATCACCATCATTGACGGCGGCCTGGCCACAGCGTTGATACGTAAACCCGACTCCACCGACAGCGACTACAACACGGTGTTCTACTCCAACGTGGGCATCTCGCTCATGCTCATGTTGCTGGTCTTCGGCCTGGCACCTACCATAGCCACCTTCTTCGGTCAGCCCCTCCTTGGACCCACGCTGAGGGTGATGACCCTGGTGCTGCTCATCAACGCCTGCTCCATCATACAGAAGACCCTGCTGGTGAAGAAGATGGACTTCCGCACCCAGGCCTTCGTCTCGCTGGTCAGCTCGCTGGGCAGTGGCGCCATAGGCATAGGCATGGCTCTCTCGGGCTACGGCGTGTGGTCGCTGGTGTGCCAGCAACTCTCGCGCCAGACGTTCCTCACGCTGGGACTGTGGCTCACCTCGCACTGGCATCCGCGTCTGGTGTTCTCGCGCGAGGGCTTCTGCGACCTCTTTGGCTTTGGCTCCAAGCTGCTGCTGGCCAACGTCATCAACTCCATCTGGAAGGACATCTTCCTGGCTGTCATAGGCAAGATGTACTCCACACGCGACCTGGGCTACTACACCCGGGCCGACCAGTTCAACCAGATCTTCAGTACCAACATGGGACAGGTGCTGCAGAAGATCTCGCTGCCCTCGCTGAGCGAGTTGCAGAACGAGGCAGAACGCCTGCGTGCCTCCTTCCGCAAGATGATGCGCTTCACCGCCATGGGCAATTTCGCCGCCGTGTTCGGCCTGGCAGCCATGGCCGAGCCCGTCATCGTCTTCATCCTGGGCCAGCAGTGGCGACCCTCGGTCCATCTGCTGCAGATCATCAGCCTCTACGGTGCCATCTATCCCCTCCACCAGCTGAACCTGAATGTCCTCAGCGTGAAGAAACGCAGCGACCGCTTCCTGAGGTTGGAGATCATCAAGAAATGTTTCTTCGTGCCCGTCATCCTCGTCGGCTTCTTCTTCAGGCTGGAGGTGATGCTGTGGGCGGCAGTGGTCTATTACTACTTCGAGTTCTTCCTCAACGGCTGGTACTCCAAGGACCTCATCGGCTACGGCACGCTACAGCAGGTGCGCGACCTGTGCCCCATCTACCTCATCTCGGCCGGCGTCTCGGTCGTGCTGTGGACGCTGACCCTCACGGGATGGACCGAGTGGCTCGTCATTGTGGCACAGCTGGCTGCGGCCTGCGTGCTCTATCCCCTGGTATATCGCCTCTCGGGCATCGTGGAATACGTGGAACTCCGGGACTTCTGTCTCTCTAAAATCCGAAGGAGATGAAAGGCAACAGATACGACTGGCTCCTGCTGGTGATGGTGGCCTTGCTCATCTTCGGCAACGTGGGCAACGGTGCCCAACCCATCCGCCTGATGATCCTCGCCGTAGCGCCCGTGATGATGGTGGATGCCGTGCGACGTCCCCATGCGTCGCTGAGATACTACGCCTTCGAGTGCTTCTTCCTGGCAGCGTGGTGGCTGTGGGCTGCGGCCTTCTACTTCATGGCCGAGGACCCCAGCGAGAGCCTCAAGCACCTGGTCTATCTGGCCATACATATCCTGGGACTGCTGGAGGTGCTGTGGGCTGCCTCCAAGGCCACCAATCCCCAGCACTACCTCAAGTACGGCTGGCTCCTCATGCTGGCCTGCAGCATACCCATCGCACTCAGCGAGTTCCTCACCGACACGCATCTGGCCACGTCGCTGTGGGACTCGGGTGCCTCGGTGGAGATAGGAGGCGTGAAGGTGATGCGACCCTTTGCTGCCGTTACCTTCGGCAACCTCAACACCTACAACACTGTGCTGTGCATGGCGTTCCCCAGCCTGTTCTTCTGCAACCTCTTCCCCAAGAACAAGCCCGACAAGGTGCTGGGCCTCCTCCTCATGCTGTGTGTGGTGCTCATCGTGGTGGCCAACTCGTCGCGCGCCGCCATCATGTGCATGGCTGTGATGATGATGGCCTTCGTCTATTGCTACTACAAGACAGGGCGCAACCGCGTGCTGCTCATCACCGTCATCACCCTCGTGATCATCGCCTTGGTCTATTTTCTCTTTGACGTCTTCTTCCTCATCGTGGCACGTTTTGCCGACCAAGGTGTGGCAGACGACGGTCGTATGGAGAACATCGTGAAAGGACTGTCGGCACTGATGTCGCGCGGCGGACTGGGCATAGGTATCGGCAACTACGAGCCGGTGATGAACAACGAGTACCGTGTGCTGTATGCCGCCCCCCACAACTTCTTCCTCGAGATAGCCGTGGTGTATGGCATCCCCGTCTTCTGTGGTTTCGTGTGGATGATGGTGAGGGCGTTCCGTCGTGGACTGCAGGGGACGACCTTCAATCGCGACATGCTGCTGCTCTGCTCCTTCGCCTGCGTCTTTGCCTGCATCATCGACAGTCAGTATGTGATGAAAGCCCACACCTGGATGTTCCTGGCCACGATGCTAGTCTATACCGACCGCAGATACAATAGGGAAGAAATTTAAAGGTTCAAAAGTTCAAAGGTTCAAAAGTTCAAAGGTTCAAAAGTTCAAAGGTTCAAAAGTTCAAAAGTTCAAAGGTTCAAAAGTTTAAGAGTTTAACGTACCGCGCAGCCCAGCCGTTGGCCGTTGACTACTACTACTTTCGAAAGTCGAACGTCTTCGAAAGTCGAACGTCTCCAAAAGTTAACAAAAACAAGCACCATGACAAAAACGTTCATAGACCTCTACTATCTGATGCATCCCCTCACGGAGAAACCGCTGCTGCAGCGTTTCCGCATCTACTCGGTGGGGCGTTTCCTGGTGCGTCTGGCAGCGAATATCGTGCTTCCTGTGCATTACAGACTCACAGCAGGCAAACGCTACTGCGTCTCGCCCGACTCCGATTTTGTGGTCACGCTGACGAGCTTCCCGCTGAGGACTGGCAAGCTGTGGCTCACCATCGAGACACTGCTGCGCCAGACATACCGTCCCCGAGAGATCTGTCTGTGGCTGTCGAGGGAGCAGTACCCCGAGGGTAAGGCCAGTCTGCCCAGGAGGTTGCTGAAACAGCAGGAGAGAGGACTGCATATCTTCTTTGTCCCCAACGACTACCGCTCACACAAGAAGTACTACACCATCCTGCAGCAACAACAGACGGCCGTGGTCATGGTCGATGACGACATCTTCTACACGCCCGACTTGCTGGAACGACTCCACGACGAGCATCTCAAACATCCGCGCGATGTCATCGCGCCCTACACCCATCGCATACGCTACGACGAGAAAGGCGAGGTGATGCCCTACTCGCAGTGGCAGTTCCACTACACGGGAGGCGACGACCTGTTCTTCGGCAGCGGCGGAGGCACATGCTTCCCCGTGGGTAGCCTCTACAAGGATGTGTGCCACATAGAACACGCGTTGCAGACCTGTCCCGTGGCCGATGACATCTGGCTGAATGCCCAGGTACGTCTGGCCGGGACACACATACGCAGACTGCCTGCCCCCAAACCCTACCGCTTCATCAACATCATGCGTCGCAAGAACATCAACCTGTGCGACGAGAACATCGAGATAGGTCGCCGCAACGACGACCAGTTGGAGCACCTGATAGCACTCTACCAGACCCTGGAGGGTCGTAACCCCTTTGCACCATGCGTAGAATAGTCTCTGCTGTTTGTCTTGCACTGGTGGCAACGACGGCCTTGCATGCCGCGGATGAGCTGTTCCGTAACGGACGGACAGACTACACCATCGTGGTGGATGCCGACGCTCCCGACGAGGTGCGCGCCTGTGCCGAGGAACTGCAAGAGTATGTGCGGTTGCTCTCGGGGGCAGAGATGCCCATCACCACGCAGATGACGGGGAAGGATGTGCGACTGCGGGTGACGACACAGCAGGGCGAGGGCTACCATTATTATAAGGAGGGCAGTCGGCTGGTCATCGAGGGCGGTGGCAAGCGAGGCCTGCTGTATGGCATCTATGCCTTCCTGGAGCAGGAGATGGGGGTGAGGTGGCTGACTCCCGACGAGACCTGGCTGCCCCGACTGAAGAAATACCGGCTGAGAGACCTCGACGTGGCTGCCCAGCCCGCCTTCGACTACCGCATGATCTACACCTACGATGCCCTGCACAGCGACGAGTGGTGTGCCCACAACGGAGTGAACCAGCAGGATGGGTGCGTAAAGAACCGACTGGGAGGCATGGAGGCATGGTGGGGCATGCACACCTTCCACCAACTGGTGCCCACCGAGACCTACTACGACAAGCACCCCGAGTTCTTCGGCCTCTGGGAAGGCAAGCGCATCGACGACGGACAGCTGTGTCTGACCAATGCCAGGATGCTGGACACCCTGGTGACAGCGTTAGAACGTAAAATGGCCGAGGAACCCGACTACTGGGTGTATGACGTGTCGCAGAACGACAACCTGAAGTATTGTCAGTGTGACGCCTGTACGGCTTTGGCCGAGCAGTATGGCGGCCAGAGTGGCCTGATGATATGGTTCGTGAATCAGGTGGCAGCCCGCATAGGCAAGACACATCCCGAGAAGTATGTAGGCACCTTCGCCTACCGCTATACACGCGAGGTGCCGCGAGACATACGTCCCGCCCCCAACGTGGCCGTGCGCCTCTGCTCGTTCGAGTGCTGCTTCGCCCACAACCTCGACGACTGCCAACGCAATACGCAGTTCGTGCAGGACCTGAAGGGATGGCACGCACTCACGCAGAACCTCTATGTCTATGACTACTGCGTGGGTTTCAAGCAGTACATCGCACCGTTGCCCTATTTCCGTCCCTTGCAGAATAGGCTGCAGCGTTTCCGGCAGGAGGGCGTGAAGGGCGTGCTGGAGCTGGGCGCCTATGACACCCCGTGGAGTGACTTCTCCGAGCTGAAGAACTGGGTGATGGCCAAGCTGCTGTGGAACCCCAGTGCCGACGTGGATTCCCTGGCCCAGATCTTCATCGAGAAGTACTATGGCAAGGCGGCCAAGCCGGTGCAGAAGTTCTACCTGCTCACCCAGCAACTGCCACAACCCGAGACACATTTCACCATCTATTGCGACTACAAGAACAGTGCCTTCACAGCCGATTACATGACACGCGCCATGCAACTGGCTGACGATGCCGTGGCGGCAGCAGGCAAGGACACCGTGCTGCTGCAACGCGTGAACAGAGTCGTGGCTCAGGCCCTCTTCCTGCAGGTGATGCACCATCCCGTCACGGCACCAGCGGATGGGACACTGGAGCGGCTGAGGACCATCCTCAGCGACGACCCCACCTACCTGATGGAGCACCGCCAGACGCTGGACGACCTGCTGCGGCACTGGACCTATATATGACTGGCAAGGCTTGGCGTGCTCGTGACTGCCGCTGTTGCAGTGCTCGTGCTGGGAGGACTATTCAGACGAAAATTTCATAAAAAGTGATACGATTATGAATCTGGGCTATTTGTACGGAAAAATCATGAAGAAGGTGCGTGGTAAATGTCTGCTGAACACCACGCTGGGAGAGGGAACGACGGTCTATTCGGGCACCGACCTGATAGGATGTCGCGTAGGGCGCTACACCTACGTGGGCTATGACTGTCACATGGACCAGACACAGATAGGGAGCTTCTGCAGCATCTCCGACCATGTCTTCGTGGGCGGTGCCGAGCATCCCATGTACTGGGCTTCCACCTCGCCCATGTTCTTGAATGTGGGAGGCAGCGGCGTGTCCAAGCGTCTGGCCAACAAGGAGGTGGAGATGTACAAGCAGACGGTGATAGGCAACGACGTGTGGATAGGACATGGCGTCACCATCAAGTCGGGCGTGACCGTAGGTGACGGAGCTGTCATCGGCAGCGGCGCCGTGGTGACGACCGATGTGCCTCCCTATGCCATCGTGGCCGGAGTACCTGGCAAGGTGATTAAGTATCGCTTTGCGCCGGAGCTGATACAGAAATTTCTGGAGTCTAAGTGGTGGGAATTGCCCGACGAGACACTGCGCAAAGTGGGTCATCTGATAGATGAGCCGGAAGCGTTCGTCGCAGCCTTGCAGTCATAGGAATCTGCCAGAGATTCTGGTGATTGCTATGCTGATGACTTTGTAGGCATACCTGATGGCATACAGTCCTACGTAGGTGCTTAAACCGTAGGACTGCATCGACTTGGTGTGGTCCCGGATGATCTGCAGGTGACTCTTGAGTCCCGCATTGCTGGCGCCGCCCGTGCGCATGGTGACGAAGTCCTTCTCGATGTAGAGCGTACGCACGCGACATACGAAGATGAGGCGGAAGAGCTGGTCGAAGTCGGCTGCCACCTTGTACTCCAGACGGTACTTGCCGTAGGTGGAGTAGAGCTCCTTGAGGCAGTAGAACGAGGGGTGGGCAGGCATGAAGCCCAGACGCATGAGGATGGGGCGGAAATGCTTGCTGCGGTAGTAGCGTACGGGGCGGTGTATATTGGAGGGCTTGACGTAGTGTACGTCGCCATACACAGCCTCCAAGAGCGGGGTGGTGGTGAAGGTCTTCACGATGGTGGCGAGGATGTCGTCGCTCGTGTAGAAGTCATCGCTGTTGAGGATGCCGATGATGTCGCCCGTGGCACGGTCTATGCCCTTGTTCATGGCGTCGTAGATGCCACTGTCGGCCTCACTCACTGCCTTCAGCCTGTCGCCGAAACGCTCCTGATAGCTGTTCACGATGTCCATGGTGCCGTCGGTGGAGAGACCGTCGCAGAGCACCACCTCGTAGTCCTGGTAGGTCTGGGCGAGAATGCTCTCGAGGGTGTCGGCAATGGTGGCGGCGCTGTTGTAGGTGGCCACGATGATGGATATCTTGATCTTGCCGTGGTTGAAGTCGGGGCGAGAGTAGGTGAGGCTGCGGTACAACTCAACGTGGTTGGAGGTGTCGGGCAGGTCCTCAATGTCCTGCAGCGCAGTGATATCGGCACACGACGCACACGCCGTCTTATGCCTGCTGGCCACGTAGATGACGAGGGCATAGAGGCAGATGTCGCCGAGCAGGATAAACTCGTGCCACACACCGAGATGCAGCAGCAAGGCATTGACACCGAGCAGGGCGACGAAGAGCAGGAGGACACTACACAGCGTGGCATGAGCAGAGAGCCCCGTCTGCATGAGGACATGGTGGAGATGGGTCTCGTCGGCACAGAAGAGGGGACGACCCTTGGCACTGCGCAGTATGGCCACCCGCACCACATCGATGACGGGCAAGAAGATGAGGCTGATGGAGATGAGCAGCGAGTCCTCGCGGTACTCGAAGCCTCCGTTGGTCATCTGGTATTTGATGGCGAGGTAGGCGATGACATAACCCAGCAGCTGACTGCCTGTGTCGCCCATGAAGATCTTGTTGCGTCCCGCCCGTCCAAAGAGGTTGAAGAGCAGGAAGGCCAGGACACCTCCGGCCAGACTCACGCAGGTGACAGTGAAGATGGAGGCCTCCAACTGGTGGTAGAGGATGCCGAAAGCCAGCAAGATCAGCAACGACAGCGAACCGGCCAGACCATCGATTCGGTCCAGGGCCTTGGTGGCGTTGACGATGCCGAGGATGGCGAGGATGGTTATGATGTAGCCCAGCCACATAGGTATCTCATAGACACCGAAGAGCCCGTGCAAGTTGCTGATATAGAGGTTGCAGAGGGGCATGATGAGGGCCGCCATGGTCTGGATGACGAAGCGCACCTTACGGTCCAGGCCGTAGATGTCATCGAGGATGCCAATGGTGTAGATGCACACCGCACCCAGTATCATGCAGATGGTGGAGGTCTGCAGACGCAGTCCGTCCGAGTCGAAGCCGTAGATGAAGCGGAAACCTATCGTCACGCCCAGCATCATGCAGGGCAGGAAGACGATGCCACCCATGTGGGGCACGGCTGTGGCGAGAGCCTTGCGACGTGTGGGGATATCCCTCGTCTGTGTCTTGTAGCATATGCGGCACACGATGGGGATGACGCATAGGGCAGCAAGAAAAGTGGCAGCAAAAATCAGGAGATATTCAGATGCATTCATGGGTGGAACGCCACAACTTTTGTATTTTGCGCGGCAAAGGTAGTGCAAACCGAGCGGAATACAAAGAAAATCCGAAGGTTTTTTCTTTTATTCCCGAGGTGCAGCCTACTTTGGTTGCTGAGCTGGTTGAAGTACGCTTTAGCAGAGGTAGTGAAAAAGGTTAGAGGTTAGAGGTTAGAGAAATTTGCATTTCAAACAAAAAAAGAGCATTTTCGACCTGACAGACAAAAAAACTCTAGCCTCTAACCTCTAACCTCTAACCTTTTTCCTTACCTTTGCACAGCGTAAGGTGGGTTCTATAAATTCTTGTCTCAGTGATTTTGGTTTTGCATAGAGCAGATTGCTGCGCAGAGCGAGGGAGCATAGCGAGCTATGTGACCGAGTGATAAACAGCAAGATGCCTACGCAGAGACAAAAGCACAGACAAGTTTTTCGGACTCACCATAAGATAAAAACGAAGAATTTATAGAACACACCGTAAGCACAAGGCCTCGCATGAAGATAGCCATCCTCACTCCCATCTATCCCTACCGTACGGTAGGCAACTGCTTTACCCCCGTGGTGCATTATTTTGCCAGGGAATGGGCAGCACAGGGACACGAGGTGGAGGTTTTTCACATCACCACACGATACCCCGACGCGCTGTATCGCTTCTGTCGCCTCACCGAGAAGAGCCTGGTGTCGTGGCTCGGTTTCCTGGTTCCCACAGCACCTCACGAGGAGTTCGACGAACGCATAGAGGGCATCCTGGTGCATCACCTCAACTGCGTGAAGGTCATCCCCCATTCGCGTGTTAGGGCATCCCGTCTCGCCCAACTTACCGAGCGCATAGAGGCCGTGATAGGCGATGCCGTGCCCGATGTCTTCATCGCTCACTGGGACAACCCGCAGCTCGATCTGCTCTACCGCCTCAAGCAGCACTACCACCGTCCCACCTTCCTCACCCTGCACTCGGGCGAGCAGTATTTCCGACGCATCTACGGCAGCAGTCTCCGTCCCATGATGCAGAGCCTGGATGGCTTAGGTTTCCGAAGCATGGCGGCCAAGCGCCATTTCGAGTCGCTGTTTTGGCCCGTAGAACATGCCTTCTACGCCTTCTCGGGTGTCTCCCAGTCCATTGTCGATATGCCTCAACGGGAGCGAGACGGGCAGAGCGTCTCGCGTCTGGTCTTCGTGGGCTCGTTGATCAAGCGTAAATTTCCCGAGGAGATCATACCCGCAGCCATGCGTGTGTGGGGTCAGGACAATTTTGCTGTGACCTACGTGGGCGAGGGCAAGGAGAGAGGCAACATCGTGGCCCACTACGGCACCATGCTGGGCGATCGACTCACCTTCACGGGCAAGATAGAGCGCAGCCGCATCGTAGAGCATCTGGACCGCAGCGACATCTTCGTGATGATCTCCAGGACCGAGGTCTTCGGGCTGGTCTATCTCGAGGCTATGTCGCGAGGGTGCATCACGGTGGCATCGCGAGGTGAGGGCATAGACGGCATCATCGTGGATGGTCAGAATGGTTTCCTGTGCGAGGCAGGCAATGTGGAGGAGTTGGCCGCGGTCTTCGAGCGTATCCAGCAGATGACGCCAGCCCAGCGCAAGCGCATCTCGGACAACGCCATCCAGACAGCACGCGACTTCACCGACCAGAAAGTGGCGGCGAAGTACCTGGATGCTGTGGAGCAGCTGATGAGGTAGGCTAATCAGTATTTCCTGAACGAGAGGGTGTTCTCGGCGTTGCGCAGCACGAGGTTGTCACCATCGAGGGTCACGATGCGGAAACGTCCGTCATCGGTCACGCCGTATTTGTGCAGGTAGGTGAAGGCCACGAGCGAGTCGGTGTTGGAGTGGTTCTCGTAGGCCTCGGTGAGGATGAGGCTGTCGCCCCGATGTTCGTAGCGGCAGAGGCAGGCGTAGGTATATTCTGGGTCGGTGGAGTAGCGGTGCATCTGCAGCAGCTCGCGCTTCACGGTGTAGAACATCTGACTCGTCTTGTCGGCTTTCACCTCGCCTGTGGTATTGTCGGTCATGCTGGTGAGTTGCCAATTGCCTGCCAAGTCACCAGCCGTCTCCATCTTGTTGCACGAGACGAGCAACGTCAGTGCCAAGAGAATACCGTATGTACAACATGTTCGTTTCATAGTATGACCTTTAGTCCCTTACTCTAACCTCTAACCCTTTAACGCTTCGCTTGGTTCAAACGCTTCGCTTGGTTCAAACAACTTGAACAACTTGAACTACTTGAACCAATTAATCATTAAACCTCTAACCTCCCCTAAAACCACCCCGTCTTGCGGATGGTCAGGCCGATGCCGTTGCTCTTGCTCAGCAGGTCGCCGGTGTTCAGTCCCCACTGCCCCGTCACGGAGAAGCCCTTACCCCAACGGGGTGTCCAGGTCAGCTCGGCCAGCAGGTAGTTCTCGTCCAGCGGGTCCACGGTGGGGACGTTGTAGGTGCCCCATGTGCGCAGGTGGGTGTATTTGAGACGGTAGTGTAGCGTCGGCAGCGGGTCGCCCTCAATGCCCACATGCAGTGCGCGAACGCGGTTGTAGTAGAACATGAGGACACCGTCGGTGTTGTAGATGGGCGAGAGGAGGAGGGGATTACCCAGGGCCTGTCCCCAGTGTTGCCACGCTCCGTAGATGTGGTTGTTGTAGTAGTTGTCCCTGCCGCTCATCTGGATGGGTAGCACATCGCTGGCATCGTGGTAGAGACCACCCGTCTGGTCGTCGGTACGCAGGTACTCCACCACGGCATGGCTCACCACGGGGTTGCGTGGCAGCTCGGCCTCCAGCCCCCACAACATGTCCTTCCAGCCATACTGGAAGAAGAGTTGCGAGTGGTCGTCGAAGTAGTGCTGGGCATAGCCTCGCAGGCTCCAGCCCTTGCCCTGATACTTCAGGTCGAAATGCCAGGCTCCCAGCTGGTTGCCCGCCACGTTGCTGTAGTCGCCGTCGTTCACGTCGTTGCCACCTGGGATGAAGGCATCCCAGAACGCCCGTGCGTTGTTGCCCAAGTCCACATCGTTCAGGGTCTCGCCGCTGTCGGTGCGTGCCTTGATGTTGTAGCCATGACCGCCGAACTGCGCCATCATCTCGAAGCCTATCGTTGCCGTCAGGGGAAACACCTTCTCGTTGCCTATGCGGCAGAAGCCCGCCTTGCTGTGGAAGAGCGAGCCCCGCGTATAGACATTGCCCGTGCTGACCCAGTCGCTCTGCCACTGACTGTCGGTGTACATACCGTAGGCCAGATGCCCCTTGAGGGCTATCCAGTCGCCTGCGAAATGCCACACCCACCACTTGGGCAGTTCCAGCCGCACCTGTGGGATGGGACGGGCGTTGTTGGACAGTGCCATGGCTCCCGTGCTCAGCTCGTCGTCCAGCAGGTCCTGGTGATACTCCTTCACGCCCAGAGTCACACGGAAATTCTTCCACTGCACACTGCCGTAGAGTTGCTGCACCATGAAATGGGAGGTGAAATTCACGGGTACGACGAGGTCGATGCCGTAGCCGTATTTCCAGTGGAAGGCCGAGTCCATCTCGGCATCGCGGAAGATGCCTCCGCGCAGGTAGCCCCAGTTGGGCTTGGTCGAGGACACCCCGAAGCGGTTGGCCGAGAACCACAGCGGAGCCTCGTCGCCAGTCGACAGCACGCCTGCCAGCTCGGTATCGTAGCGCAGACCGTCGGCGAGGTTATGTCGCTGCGCCCACACCGACGCGGTGGCACACAGCAGCAGGAGGGTGATGAGGTGATGACGTGGGTTCATGTCTTTTAGGTCAACTTTTGGAGCGTTGAACTCTTGAACTCGGTTCCTGAGCCTGTCGAAGGATGAACTCTTGAACTCTTGAACTCTTGAACTCTTACTTGGCGTAGCTCACTGCGCGTGTCTCGCGGATGACGGTGATCTTCACCTGACCCGGGTAGGTCATTTCGTTCTGTATCTTGGTGGCTATCTCGCTGCTCAGACTCTCGGTCTGCTTGTCGTCTATCTGGTCGGCACCCACGATGACGCGCAGCTCTCGACCGGCCTGGATGGCGTAGGTCTTGGTCACGCCGGGGTAGCTCATGGCGATGTTCTCCAGGTCCTTCAGCCTCTTGATGTAGGCCTCCACGATCTCGCGGCGGGCACCGGGACGGGCACCGCTGATGGCATCGCACACCTGCACGATGGGGGCGATGAGCGATGTCATCTCCGTCTCGTCGTGGTGGGCAGCGATGGCGTTGCAGATGTCGGGCTTCTCCTTATACAGCTCGGCCAGCTTGCCGCCGTAGAGTGCGTGTGGTAGTTCGGGCTCCTCGTCGGGCACCTTGCCTATATCGTGCAGCAGTCCGGCACGCTTGGCCTTCTTGGGGTTCAGTCCCAGCTCGCTGGCCATCACGGCGCAGAGGTTGGCTGTCTCGCGTGCATGCTGCAGCAGGTTCTGACCGTAGGACGAGCGGTATTTCATCTTACCTATGATGCGGATGAGCTCGGGGTGCACACCGTGTATGCCGAGGTCTATGGCAGTGCGCTTGCCCGTCTCGATGATCTCCTCTTCCACCTGCTTCTTCACCTTGGCCACCACCTCCTCGATGCGGGCGGGATGGATGCGACCGTCTGCCACCAACTGGTGCAGGGCCAGACGGCATATCTCGCGGCGCACGGGGTCGAAGGCCGAGATGACGATGGCCTCGGGGGTGTCATCTACGACAATCTCCGTACCTGTAGCGGCCTCCAGGGCGCGTATGTTGCGACCCTCACGCCCGATGACACGGCCCTTCACGTCGTCGTTGTCGATGTGGAACACCGTCACGCTGTTCTCCACGGCAGCCTCGGTGGCCACGCGCTGTATGGTCTGGATGACGATGCGTTTGGCCTCCTTGTTGGCCGTGATCTTGGCCTCGTCCATGATCTCGTTGATGTAGCTGGCGGCATTGGTCTTGGCCTCGTCCTTCAGTGTCTCCACCAGACGCTCGCGGGCCTCTTCGGCGCTCATGCCGCTGATTTTCTCCAGCTGGATGCGCTCCTGGGCGATCATGCTGTCCAGTCGCTGCTTCAGTTCCTCCTCGTGCTTCTGCACCAGGGCCTGCTGCTGTTCCAGACGTTTGCGCTCGTTGTCCTGCTCCATCTTGTGGCGCGTCAGTTCGTCCTGACGCTGATTCAGAGCCATCTCGCGCTGCTTCAGTCTGTTCTCGTTCTGCTGGATCTGCTGGTTGCGCTGTTGCACCTCCTTCTCCAGCTCTGCCTTCTTGTTCAGGAATTTCTCCTTCACCTCCAGCATCTTCTTCTGTTTGATGACCTCGGCCTCTTTCTGTGCCTCGTCATTCATCTCTTTCAGTTTGGTGGGACGTATCTTCACGTGCCAAACCACTTGGTAGATAACTACGATCAGGGCCACTGCCGCCGATACGATTGCGATGATTGGATTCATAGTGTGTTGTTGTTCAGAAAAATATAAAAAAGCACCATACTCTGCGTCGGTCCGCCTCGTGGCAGACTGTGGCAAAGTGGTGCAAGAATTCGGGGTCTCGGGGCTGTCGGCAGGGCAGGATGGGGTGCTATTTCAGTACCTCCTCTATCTCGCCCGACAGGTTGCTCAGGGTGTCCATGATGGGTGTCAGGTTTCCCTCCACCTGTGCTTTCTGCATGATGTAGGCTATCTCTATGAGACTCATCTGCAGGAAGTTCAGCGGTGTCTTGTTGGGGAAATGGTTGGCATAGAAGGTGTACCGCTGGTTGATGAGTTTCTCAGCGTTGCGGTAGTATTCCTCCTCCGACCTGTCAATCGTCATGTTGTAGGTCGTCGTCCCCAGTTTCAGGGTGATGTCCAGTTTGTCACTGACCTCCATAGTGGCATATCGTGCTCAGCCGCGCTTTCAGGGCTCCATGCTCTTCAGCGTGACGATGCATTTATCTACTTCTCGCACCAGTCTGGCCATCCGCTGTTTGGCGCTCTGTAGGTCGGTGTCGCCTATCTCCAGCATCTTGGCCATTTTCAGGTTGTTGTATTGGGCTGTCAATGCCTCGTTCTTGGCTCTGAGGTCCAGCACTTCTTCCTCGCGGCGCACCGCACGAGCCTCCATCTCATCGTACTCCTTCCGCAGTGTCTGGAATTTGTAGATGAGCCGGCGCACGTTGGTCTGCAGCATCGTGATGGTTTTCTCTTCCTCGGGAGTCATTTTCTAGCCCTGTGTATTGATTTTTTTTGCTTATACGGCCGCAAAGGTACGAAAAAGTCAACGGTCAACAGTCAACAGTCAACATAAATTTTGCATTTTGCCCCGAAATTGAGGCATTTTTTCATGGGACGCCCGCACCGCGCAGCCCTGTCGTTGACCTATTTCGCCTTTTCGTCCTCGATGTTGGGTCGTTTCTCCTTCTTGGCCAGCATCACCACGGTGTGGACGTACTCGGTCATCCAGGCCTCGCTGAAACCCAGCTGCTGCTGGTACTTGCGTATCTGATAGACGGTGCGACGCACACCATCGTCCTTCCACTCGTCCTTGGTCAGCACGTCGTGCACGGTCTTCTCGGTCATGGTACGCAGGGCGCTGCGCAGGAACGAGGGCAGACGGAACTTCCACTGCATGAGGTTGCTCATCACCATCATGAGGTCCTGGCTGAAGCCCTGGAACTGCAGCATATAGCCCTGCACGTCCTGCAGACGGTGGCAGCGTTTCTTCACGCTGGTGTCTATCTCGGTGTTGAAGGAGTCGGAGGTGTGGTAGATCTCCGTCATCATCTTGGCGCACTGTTTCTTCTCGCCCAGGCCCAGCTTGTTGTTGATGGTGGGCACCTTCAGTGTCATCTTGAAGGTGCGCAGGTCGGGCAGTGCAGCCAGGTTGGTGATGCCCACCTGTGCGGCTATGCTGGCCTGCAGATAGACCCGTATCAGCGTCATGAAATCCTCCATGCCGCCCACTCGTATCTCTTCGTTCTTTTTCTTCGAAAATCCAAACATAAGGGTGTATTTTTCTGGTTTACGGCGGCAAAGGTAGTGCAAACCGAGCGGAGTACAAAGAAAAAATCACAATTTTTGCTTTGTACTCCCGAGGTGCAGCCTACTTTCGCGCCATGAAGGATATGTTTTCGGGGCGCACATTGTGTGAACATGAAAAGATGTACCATTATATATTATGCGCATGCGCGTGCGACCAAAAAAAAGGTCCGCACACGCTCGGTGTGCGGACCCTGTTATGTGCTTCCCTTGTTCCCCTCCCTTGTGGGGAGGGGGCGGGGAGAGGTCGCTTCTTACTTCAGCATCTTCTTGCCGTTCACGATCACGATGCCACGGTAGTTGGCACCTACGCGCTGACCGGCCAGGTTGTAGATGGCGATGTTGGCGTTGGCGTTCTCGTTGCCTGCGATGGTCTCTACTGCTGTGGGAGCAGTGGTACCCATGTACTTAATGTTCCAGTTGGTGAAGATGGTCCAGTCGTCGGCGATGTAGCCTTCGTCCTTCTTCACACCGATGGTGAGTTCGCCATCAGCGCCCACCTCTGCCACGAACGAGTTGGGATAGAGCTCGCTGGCGAAGTAGGTGGAAGCACCCTCCATGGAGTTGGGCACGTAGAAGGGATGACCCTCGTTGATCCAGCTGATGCCGGTGCTGATCTCCACGTCGCCCGTACCGATGGCCTCGGCCTGCCAGCCTTCTACCACGCTCTTCAGCGGGGTGCCGAACTCGCCCACGCTGCTCACGCCGAATGCCTTGGCATACTTGAGAGCGGCGATGCTGTCGTTGAGGTTGGCGTTGCTGCCCGGACGGTAGTAGCCCTGGAGCTCTACGAGGTAGAAGCCCTCATACAGGCCTTCGATCTTCTGCGATACGTTGATGCTGCTGTCGTTCCAGCACTCCAGCTCGGCGTAGTCGGCAGCCCAGTTGTTGCCGCTGCCCACGTTGTTGTCGATGGTCCAGCCGTCGGCACCGTAGCTACCCTCCACGGGATCGGTGTAGTTGAAGTTGTAGATGACATACTGAGCCTCCCAAGGATTCTCCTCGGTAGCGTTCTGTCCGTCGTAGAGCACATACTTGGTCCAGCCCTTCTTCAGCACGCTGATCTCGGCGGTCACGGCTTCGTTGTCGGCGAAGAGAACGGGGTTCTCCAGCTTGTCGGCGATGGTAGCCAGCAGCATGGGGAATGCCTCGTCGCTGCTCTCTACGGCGTCGATGAGGGTCTCGCCATAGGTGTTGTACTTCTTCGTCAACTCGGCACCGCGGGTGTTACCGTCGGTGATGTAGGCAATCACCTCGTCAATCTCGGCGATGAGGGCGTTGGCCTCGTCACCGGTCTTGAGGTTACCCATGTCATCCACCTTGGCCATCACGGTAGTGTACTGGCTCTCGCCTTCGGCGGTCACGAAACCGTTGGTATATACGCCTTCCAGTTCCTGGGCCTTCTCCTCGATGAGTTCGTAGTATTCCTCGATACCCTCGCCGATGTAGGTCATGGTGAAGTTATCCCAGAGGATCCACTCGGAGGTACTCGTGCACTTCACACCAATCTCCAGGTCGCCACCCTTGTGGACGATCTTCACGGTGTTCTGGTAGTAGGGCTCGCCGGTGATGGGGTTCACCTCGTCGAAGTACTTCTTGGCACCCTCCATGGAGTTGGGTACATAGAAATCCTCGCCGTTGGGGCCTTCGCCCACGTGCTTGGTGTCATAGGGCCATTGGCCGTCGGAATCGGCGCCGTCATCTACGTTGCCATAGATGGGAGTCAGGGCATACTCGTCGGTGATGAGCTTGAAGGTGTTGGTGCTGGAGCCAGCATAGAGCGTCATGGTCTTGTCGCTGCCGTCCATGCGGATGAAGCCCTGCACGCCTACCTGGTAAACGCCGGCGGGCATGTTGGCGATGGTCTGTGAGAAGTCGAAGGCAGTGTGGTAGGCCTCGATGTTGTGGTAGGTAGCCGAGAGCTCGGTGATAGCACCGCTCTTGATGGTCCAGCCAGGGATGTTGGTGGCACCGCTGCCCTCGCTGAAGTCGGCATTCTCGATGAGGAGGGTGAGGTCGTCACCGGGGTTCACGTTACCCTCGGCGATGAAGTCGCGGATCTTCTGGTTCAGCTCGGTCTTGGCAGCAGCGATCTCCTCGCTGGTGTACAGACCTTCGTCGTATGCGGGCTGCAGGGTCTCCTCGCGCCACTCGGCCAGGATGTCGGACAGCTCGGGCCACTGGTCGCCCACTTCGCTCTCCAGGGATTCTACCTTGTTGATGAATTCCAGGAAGCTGGCGTAGTCGGCCTGCGAGTTCTTGAGGGCTGTGGTGGCCTCCTTCAGTGTGGTGTTGGCAGCCAGCAGGGTCTCGCTGTCTGTCTCACCGGCAGCCACGAGAGCCTGAGCGGCATCGAGAGCCACGGTGAAGGCGTTCACAATCTCCACATAGGCGGGAACGTAGATGTCGTACTCCTGAGCAGCCTTGATGGTCTCCTTCAGCATAGCCATCTCGGGGCTATCGGTGGTCATGCCGTAGAAGAAGATCTGGAAGTTGTCGGCAGCAATCCAGTTGGCCTCGGCGCTCTCGGTCTTCAGACCGAAGGTCATCGAGTCGGAACCGTCGTTGATGAAGGTCACGCTGAAGTGCTCGGGCTTGCCGTTGCCGGTAGCCACGGCTGTGGTGGCGCCAAATTGTCCTGCCTGGATGAAGAGGTTCACACCCTGGACGGGGGAACGGCCGCTGTACTGGTCGTTGGCGATGGCGTCGCAGTGGAGCACATACTTACCTGCGGGCAGACCATAGACGGTCTGTTCCAGGGTACCGTCGCCCACTACGCTGTTGAAGGAGCCGTCGGCGGTCCAAGCCTCGATGAACTGGCTGATGCTGGAGCCGTATTCTCCGGACACGCAGGTGCCGCCCGTGTTGTCGTAGCTGGCGCTCTGGTAGCCTAGGTTGGTGCAGTTGGTGCCCTTCACGAAGGTGCAGAGCCAGCCCGAGATGTCGCCCGTAGAGAAGTCGGGGTTCACCAGGCAGTCGGTGGTCACGTCGAGGGGGTTGTCTTCGCTGGCGTCAGCCCATGCAGCCTCGAAGGTGGCGCGGTTCACAGCCACCTTCAGGCTCGTCAGGGCAGCATTCAGCTCCTCCAGGGTGGCGTTGGCATTGTTGTACGTATTACCGGCAGCGTCGAGGACAGCCTGGTCCACGGCCAGACCACCGTCGATGGCCTCCTGAGTAGATACGAGCAGCTCATAGAGCTCCACGCGGGTATCGTAGTTGGCCACTTCGTTCAGGTAGTCGTCGGCGGGGATGAGTTCCCAGTCGATGGCAGCGAACTCGTTGTCCTCGGTGAGGTTACACTTTACCACGGTGCTACCGCCTACGAGCACACCATCCTCATATTCGATGGGGCCTTCGGTGGCGTCCCAGCCGAAATACTGGGTAGCAGCATTGGGGTAGTAGGCATCCTGCGGGTCGGTCTGGATGCGATAGTATTCGCCCACCTTGGTCACCGTCCACAGCAGACCACGCTTCTGGTTGTTGTAGTCGATGAAGGAACTTTCCTCGCTGTCGCGGAAGATGTAGGTGTCCGAGACGGTGTAGGCCGTTGTGCGGTTCGCGGTACCTGTGGCGGTGAACGAGCCGTTCAGCTTCATGGTGAGTCCGGCGAAGTCACCTGCAGTCAGAGTTTTTGTCTCCGTGGCGATGGTCACGATGAGTGCGTCGTGCTCGGGGTCGTCGGCGCAGTAGGTGAAGCTGGCTTGGGTGGCCCAGCTGTTACCGCCAGCGAGGAACTGTTCGTTGTCCACGTTGCGGAGATAGTAGTTGCCACCATCCACGAATTCGCCTGCCTCGGTAGGTTTCTGAGGCACTGTGGGTGCTTCCCACTGTGCCCAAGCATTACCGCTCAGCAGCGAGGCACCGATGAGTGCCAACACAGAGAGTAAGTTGTGTTTCATAAACGCTTGTTTTTTTGGGGTTAATAAATAGGGTTGGTTAAATAGGTTGATAAATAGGTTGATAAATAGGTTGATAATAATGTCGCGAGTGGGTGTTTTTGTGTCCTAAAGTGCCCCGAAAGGCCGTGTTTTTTGTCTTTTCGTGCACAAATATAGACATTATTTCACAAACGCGTGTCGCCCGCGCACAAAAAAAGCCAGTATTTAACATTATTTAACAAAAAGACAGGATCCGCACACGCTCGGTGTGCGGACCCTGCTATGTACATCCCTTGTCCCCTTCCTCGTGGGGAGGGGTCGGGGAGAGGCCGCTTCTTACTTCAGCATCTTCTTGCCGTTCACGATCACGATGCCACGGTAGTTGGCACCTACGCGCTGACCGGCCAGGTTGTAGCGGATGGCGTTAGCATTGGCGTTGGCGTTGGCTGCGTTGACCTCTTCCACTCCTGTGGGAGCCTCGGTGCCGAGGAAGAAGAGGTGTACGTTGTCGAAGTAGATCCAGTCGTTGCTGTAGCATACCTCGGGCTTGGTGACACCCATGCGGATGGCCTCGGCTCCGGCCTGGAACTGCACGGTGTTGTTCACGTAGCGACCGTCGGCGAAGTAGAGCTGGGCACTTGTGCCGTTGTTGGGAGCCCAGATCTTGTCGTTGTTCACCGTCTTCTGCAGACCGCTCAGCTCGTTGCCCTTGGTCTCGTCGTTGATGACTACCTGGGTCAGGTCAATCCAGTCATACAGCGGCGTCGTCTTGTCGCCGGCAAAGAGGAAGGCATTCACCTGGCAGGTGTCGGCCAGCAGGGCATTCACAGCATCGTCGCTCGAGCCTACGCGGTAGTAGCCGTCGATGGTGAGGCTGTAGTAGCCCTCCTTCAGGCCCACAAACTCCTGGTAGAGGCAGAAGGTACCGCTGTTCCAGCACTCATAGCCGCCGGCGTTGCTCACCACGTTGCCCGTCTGCTTCTCCAGCTCCAGCGTCCAACCCTCGGGGGTGGCGTAGTTGCTGCAGGTCGTCTCGAAGTCGGCATTCACGAACACCTCCGTCACGTCGATGGGGTTGTCCTCGCTGGCTGTCTCTATGTCATCGCGCGACATGAGGTAGGGCACCCAGCCGTTGACCAGCTCGGTGAGCCAGCTCTCTATCTGCTCGTTGCTCTCGAAGTATTCCTCTGCCACGGCCGTGTTCACGGCATCCAGCAGTCCCAGATAGTCCTCGCCCGTGTAGCTGTGGTCGGGATCCAGGGCCTCCATCTTCAGGTTGTAGGTCTCCACCACGCTGTAGAGCTTGGCCACCAGTGTGGCGCTCTCCTCGGCGTAGGCTATGGCGGCCTTCAAGGCCTCGATGGCAGCCGTCTTCACGGCCTCATCCTTCACGTCATAGGCCATCTCGCCCTGCTCGCAGGCAGCGGCAATCTTCTCGTCGGCCATAGCCACGCCGCAGGTGTTCATCGACAGGGCTTGCTCTATGAGGGCGGCGATCTCGTCGTCCAGAGCGCTGGCACTCACGCCGTTGTAGAACACCTCGAAGCCCTGCCAGATGACCCAGCAGTTGTCGCCCAGACCTTCCACGCCACGTACGCCGAAGGTGAGGTCACCGCCGTTGTTGATCACAGACGACGACACCTCCACCTCGAAGCACTCGGCATTCTCGTAGTTGTTGAACCATGCCCAGGCACCCTCCATGGAGTTGGGTACATACAGCTCCGACTCGTCGGCGGCCGAGATGGTTGCATCGTTGCTATTGAGCGACACGGCGTTGGCCACAGAGGCCACGTTCAGCATGGAGCTCTGCTTGGCACCGGCAAAGAGGAAGGCATACTCGCCCGTCTCGCCGTTGACGAAGGCATCGTAGTTCGTCTGGTTGTCCGACTCGCGGTAGAGGGCCTTGGTGCGGATGGTATATTTACCCTTGGGCAGCTCTGTCAGCACGCGGGACACCTCGAAGGTGGTGTTCCATACCTCGGCTGTGTAGCTGCGGCTCTTGTAGGCATCGCTGTTGCTGGTCCATCCCAGTCCCTGCAGTGTGGCGTTGTCCTGCTCGGCCAGGGGGAAGTCCAGGTTGTCGAAGAGCATGGTCAGCTCTATGGGCTCGTCCAGCGTCTCGCCCTTCTCGGCGGCAGCCTGCCAGGCCTGGCGCACCTCGTCCTTATACAGTTCGTGGGCGCTCTGCAGCACGCTGGCATACATCTCCATCTTGTCGGTCAGTTCCTCGCCGCTCAGTTCGCACTCGCCGTAGATGTTCTCGCACTCCTCCAGGAAATCCTCGGCATAGCTCACAAAGTTGCCGTAGGCGGGCGACTCGATCTCGGCGTATTTCTCTATGTCAGCGGGGATGGTGGTGTTCACGAAGGTGTAGAAAGCCTGATAGACGGCAATCTCCGTGTCGGCCTTGGCCTTCACCTCCTGAATCTTGGTCTGTGCGGCCACGTTGGCCTCGCTGTCCTCGCTCAGTCCGTCCACCAGCACCATGGCCTCGTCATAGACGCTCTTCACCTCAGCGCGCAGGCTATTGCTGTAGTAGTGTTCGGCATCCTCATCGAGGTAGTAGGACAGCTCCTTGCAAGCCTTGCGCAGCATGGTCAGCGAGGGATCCTCGTCGCCCACGCCCAGATAGTAGAGGCGGAACTTGTCCACAGCGACCCACGATGTCGTGGCAGTGCCGGGCTGGTAGTCCATACCCATCTTCAGGTCGCCACCCACGTGCATGAAGTCGAAGCTCACATGCTCCAGATGGGTGGAGAAGCCCTGCTCCTGGCGCACACCGTTGGTGTAGGCATAGAGGTAGCCTCCCAGGCCGATACCCACCAGTTCCAGACGATACATACCCACGGGCAGGTCCTCGATCACCTGATGGGCATCCTGGGTAGCATCGATACCGCCGCTCTTCCAGAACTCCAGCCATCCGCCGGTGTCCAGACCCACCTCATCGGTGGTCTCCCACGTGCCGTCGGGGTTCTCCACCTCGATGTAGTGGGGGTTGTTGTTCTGTGTCTTGGCATAGGAGCCTGTCAGCGTCCAGCCCGAGGTGCTCTTGCTGTCGAAGTCGGGGTTCACGATGAACAGAGAGGTGAAATCCACGGGGTTGTCCTCGCTGGCATCCTTGCCCAGCTCGGTCACCATCTGCGCCTTCAGGGCAGCGATGGCCTTCAGTACATCTTCCTCGGTGGCGTCGGCATCATCCAGCACGGCCAGGATGTTGGCATCCACCGTCAGTCCGGCATTCTCGGCCTCGTTGATGAGCGTCAGCAGCGTCTGCTTCTTGCCGTTCACCAGGTTCCAGGAGTCGAAGTCGCTCTTCGTCACCACCAGCCACTCGATGTGGGCATCCTCCTCGGTGGGGTCCACGTCGGCCCATACGCCCACGCCCTGACCTATCTCACCGCCATCCTTATCATAATCCACGCGCGTGGGCACCTGACCCAGGAACAGCTCCTTGGTGTCGTCGGCATTGATGGTGTAGCTGCCATCGCCCACGGGGTTGAAGTTCCAGACGATGCACCAGCCCGACTGTCCGTTGTAGTCGATGTAGGTGTTGCTGTCGCCTTCGCGTCCCAGGATCTGCTGGCTCTTGCTGCCTTCCCAGAAATAGATGGTCCAGCTCGTCTCGTCGGCACCGCAGGTGAGTCGGATGGGCAGACCTGTAGTGCTGAGGGCTCCGTGTGTGCCCCATGTGGTGCCGCCGCACAGGAACTGTCCTGCGCCGCAGTTGTACAGATAGACGGTGTCCGTCTCGCTGCTCACCACGTCCGAGGCGGGAGGTGCAGGAGCCGTCCAGGTTGTTTGTGCCACGGCGGCCACACACATCATGGCCACGGCACTCATTGCGAGTAGAAATCTCTTCATAGCAATTTGGTTTATAAAATAAGGTTAATAGTGTGTTTTCGTCTCGATTGCGCTGCAAAGATAGTGAAAAAGGTTAGAGGTTAGAGGTTAGAGGTTAGAGTTTTTTTCTCCACCGGCCGAAAAATGCACATTTTTTCCTCCAAAAGGCAAAATTCCCTAACCTCTAACCTCTAACCTTTTTCCGTACCTTTGCTAAAGCGTACTTCGACCAGCTCAGCAACCAAAGTAGGCTGCACCTCGGGAATAAAAGTAAAAATCTCGATTTTTCCTTTGTATTCCGCTCGGTTTGCACTACCTTTGCTAAAGCGAAAGTAGGCTGCACCTCGGGAATAAAAGTAAAAATTTCGATTTTTCCTTTGTATTCCGCTCGGTTTGCACTACCTTTGCCGCACTTTTTATACAAAGTTCCGCCGTTGACTGTTGACCTGACGATGCAAACTCCGAAGGGGTGACATAACCAAAGCCCTGTAGGGGCGACATAAATTAGGCGGGGGTGTGAACCCCCGTATTGTGGGATTCTCCCACAAAATGAGCCCTGTAGGGGCGACATAATATACAGGGGGTGTAAACCCCCGTCACCCAACAATGATAACAGGAACATATATACACAACAATACATTTCCCCATGACGGGGGTTCACACCCCCTGTATATTATGCCGCCCCTACAGGGCTCATATGATTGGGGCATGTCGTACCGGGGGTTATACCCCCGTCTAGATTATGTCGCCCTTACAGGGCTTAGATTAAGTCACCCCTCTGGGGTTGACCGTTGACCCTAGACCAAAGACCATAAACAACATATTATGTCCAAAGAACTCAAAGAACTCACCAAGCGCAGCGAGAACTACTCGCAATGGTACAACGACCTCGTCGTCAAGGCCGACCTCGCCGAACAGAGCGACGTGCGCGGATGCATGGTCATCAAACCCTATGGCTATGCCATCTGGGAGAAGATGCAACGCATCCTCGATGACATGTTCAAGGCCACGGGCGTGCAGAACGCCTACTTCCCCCTGCTCATCCCCAAGAGCTTCCTCAGCCGCGAGGCCGAGCACGTGGAAGGCTTCGCCAAGGAGTGTGCCGTTGTCACCCACTACCGCCTCAAGACCAACGACACCCACGACGGCGTCGTCGTCGATCCCGAGGCCCGTCTGGAGGAAGAGCTCATCATACGACCCACCTCCGAGACCATCATCTGGAACACCTACAAGAACTGGATCCACTCCTACCGCGACCTCCCCGTCCTCTGCAACCAGTGGTGCAACGTCATGCGCTGGGAGATGCGCACACGCCTCTTCCTCCGCACCGCCGAGTTCCTCTGGCAGGAAGGCCACACCGCCCACGCCACACGCGAGGAAGCCGAAGAACGCGCCCAGCAGATGCTCCGCGTCTATGCCGACTTTGCCGAGCGCTACATGGCCGTGCCCGTGGTACAGGGCGTCAAGAGCGAGACAGAACGCTTCGCCGGAGCCCTCGACACCTACACCATCGAGGCCATGATGCAGGACGGCAAGGCCCTCCAGTCCGGCACCTCCCACTTCCTGGGGCAGAACTTCGGACGCGCCTTCGACGTACAGTTCATCAATAAAGACAACCAGATGGACTACGCCTGGGCCACCTCCTGGGGCGTCTCCACCCGACTCATGGGCGCCCTCATCATGACCCACTCCGACGACAACGGACTCGTCCTGCCACCCCTCCTGGCCCCCATACAGGTGGTCATCGTGCCCATCTACAAGGGCCCCGAACAGCTGGCCCAGCTCGACGCCAAGCTCCTCGACATCGCCGCCCAGCTCCGCGCACTCGGCATCAGCGTCAAGTACGACAACAACGACCAGAAACGACCCGGCTTCAAGTTTGCCGACTACGAACTCAAGGGCGTGCCCGTACGCCTCGTCATGGGCGGCCGCGACCTGGAGTCCGACACCATAGAGGTCATGCGACGCGACACGCTGGAGAAGGAGACACGCTCCTGCCAGGACATCGCCGCCTACGTGCAGCAACTCCTCCAGGACATCCAGCAGAACATCTACCGCAAGGCCCTCGCCTTCCGCGACGCACATATCTACGAGTGCGACGACTACGAAGAGTTCAAGGAGCGCGTCAAGGACGGCGGCTTCTTCCTCTGCCACTGGGACGGCACGGCCGAGACCGAGGCACGCATCAAGGAAGAGACCCAGGCCACCATACGCTGCGTCCCCTTCGGTGTGGAACAGACACCCGGCACCGACATGGTCAGCGGCAAGCCCGCCAAGTACCGCGTCCTCATCGCCAGGTCCTACTGAGGCCCACGCCTCGACCCCATTCAGTGGTGCGATCTGTCGCTGGCATCATTCTTTTCCCGCAATTGTCACATCCGATGCGAGAGGAAAGTCCGGGCAACACAGGGTACTCCGCTACCTAACCGATAGCAGCCTGCGAGGGCTGGCAAGTGCAGAAGAAAATAACCGCCGTACCCGGAAGCTTGAACCGCTTCCGCCACGGTAAGGGTGAGAAGGTGGGGCAAGAGCCCACCAGACGTATGGCGACATACGCGCTGTGCACACCGGAGGTTGAAAGTTCGCGTAAACTGGCGCACACAAAGAGAGGGCGACCCGTCCGAGCCAGAGGGTAGAACGATGGAGACTGGGGGTGACCCCAGTCCTAGATAAATGACAGATGCCGACATCTCGTCACTCCTTTCTTCGAGATGCCGGAACAGAACCCGGCTTACAGCACCACTGAACCTACACATCCGCCCCCACACACACCGTGGACGGGCGGATGTCCTTTTATCGCCCCCTCACCAATCCTCCTCATTGGGGTACGGATCTGTCTCGTTACGCTCATCGTGGTACCTATCATCGCGGTCGTCCCAGTAGTCGAACCCGAACATCCCGTCATCGGGAGACGTACCCTCGTAGTCCTCCTCCTCGCGTGCACGGTTGCGCGACGAGCTCCGAGCCTTCTTTGCCTGCTGCCCCTGCCTCTGCACGTTCGACTTGGCCTTCCCTCCTTTCCTGCCCTCAGCCTCCCACACAGAATCCCTCGCCCGCACCATCGAATCCAGCCTCGCCCACACCTTCTGCAACGAATCCATCTCGCTCTTCTCCCTCTCCACTCTCTCCTGCCTCTCCTCCCAATACGCATCGTTCCTCCTCTGCCTCTCCTTCTCGCACTTCACCATCGCGCACACCCCGCCCACCACGACGAGGACCAGACTTATATAATATAAGGTAGTATGGGTGTCAATGTATCTCATGATGTGTATCCACTACTGTCCAACAAAAGTTTGGAAAACGGTCTTTGAAATAATAGAAATATAGTCTATTACGCAGGTTTTTGCTCAATTGACTGTTTTTCTGAGCAGAACTCAGTTCAACAACTACGTTCGCTAATGTTTTCGGCTACAAAGTAAGGGAAAAATCTGCCGAGGAGCAAATTTTTCCATGGAAAAGTGCAAAAATCTATGGATTTTTACACAATGTTGTGTTTTTTTGGGGTGGGAGAGGAGTGTTGTGAGGGGGTGGAATGGATAGCACGGATGGGAGTCGGTAGTGATTTTGCACCTTCAGGGTTTACGCCTGCTGACCGGCATGGCATCGTGGCGTATTTGCGTTACAAACCACAAAATGCGTGCTCCCCTGTCCCATTTGTGGCTTTTTTAATGTTTTTTTGCACTTTTTTGCACTTTTTCGGAAAAAAACTCTAACCTCTAACCTCTAACCTCTAACCTTTTTCACTACCTTTGCAGTGTCCCAATTCCCACGCCGGGCCTCTGGCTTTGGCATCTCTTCGTCAGAGTCCGATTGGCCCACTTTAACGGGATAGTAGTGATGACAAATATGCAAAAAGAACTGAGCAAAGAAAAACAAAGCAGTCAACAAAAAGGAACACAAACAGAAGGCTGCCATTCCCGTACTCTGAAATTCTCTTCTTACCCTGTTTGCACTTTCTGTGGTGCTCCAATGGAGGAAGAAGATGCATTCTGTGTGGAATGTGGTGGTGCAGTCTCTGGAAGACCATGTCCGAAATGTGGTACGATAAGTCATCGGAGTTTTTGTCCTCGATGCAATGCACCCATTGATGAACTTGCTATGCAAGCCCTGGAAGAGGCTCAAAGAGATCCACGCTTCCAAAGGGCGTGTAAACTTGCCCAGGAACTTGCCGAGATAGAAGATGCTATAGCCAAGTTGGATGAGCAGGACGAGAATACTGTAGAATCTTTGACCCGAGAGCTTGATGAGGCAGATCGTGCTTTGGCGATGCGTTATCAACACCTTTGTGAGGTTGTGAAACTCGAGGTATCAGACAAGGTAGATGACAAGGTAGATGGCAATACAGATGCCTGCAAAGTGGAGACCAAAGAGAAGAAGAGCGCCGGGCCATTGCAGTTCTCTTTTGGTACTTGCGACAAGAAGAAAGCCATTGAACTGTACAAGGAAAAGGTGCAACAACTCAATGCAGAGCTCTCGTCCATGATTCCTGATCCATCAACCCCCGTAGAGATACAACGCAACTATTTGTCGGCCCGCAAGATGCCGGTATATACGACATCAACCATACGTAGTCCTCAAGGATGGGTTTGCAACTTCTGCGGATGTACGCATAGCCAGCCAAGTGAATGTTCCAGGCCAGAGTTGGGTGGCACCTGGCTATACCAAGAATCAACTATTGTTACAAAACATTACGAATAAAGAATATGGAAGAGTCTCTAAAGCCCAAAACTCCGATCGTAAATATTGAAGGCTCCCTGAAGCCAAAGGCTGCAACTAGTAGTGCAGAGGGTTCGCTCAAGCCCTCTGCTGTGGAAGGGTCGCTGAAGCCAAGGACCACGACAGGTGGCGCAGAGGGTTCGCTCAAGCCCTCTGCTGTGGAAGGGTCGTTGAAACCAAAGTTGCCTCAGATAAAGACTGGAGCAGGTAATGCAGTCCAGATGAACAACGACCGTACCGGCCGAGTGAATGAGGACGCACGACTTGATGGGACCAGCATATATATTGATGACAAGAAATACAAGGTAGTAAAACTCATCTCGGAGAGCAGTACCGAAGCCCAGATTTATCTTGTTGAGGCTAATGGAAAGAAGTATGCCTTCAAGCATTACTATTCAAGCATGCCTCTTAGGGAGGATAATATAGAAATTCTCGGCAGGATAAGCCGTCTGAACGGAATGACTCCTACCCTGGTTGTTCCGGTCTATTGTTTCGGACAATATAGTCAGTCAAAGCAAAGATTCCTCTCTTTCAAGGAAGGAGATAGGCCAGTAGGCGGCAGCCGTTGCTTCGAATTGATGGCGTACGGAGAAGGGGGCAATCTTGATGATTACTGTATCAAAGGCGACCAAGAGCGTTTCCGTAATATGGCAATCCTCCTTGCATCAAGTATTGACTTGCTCCATCAGAAGCAGATACTCCATCGTGACATCAAACCTGCCAACTACTTCTTTCTCGACAAGGAGAAGAGGCAACCTGTAGTTACTGACTTCGGACTTGCTTCGCTATGCAATTCTGATGGGACGATTGAAACAAAAGACTATTTCAACTCTCCTGTATATGCGGCACCAGAGATGTATCTGACACCTCCTGGCCTTGAGGCAATATACCATATCAGTACGAAATCAGACTTCTATGCACTTGGGCTTGTCCTTGTCTCAATATGGATGGGACATGATGCTTTCCTCAAACATTATGTCGGAGGTGACGAATTCGGTTTCCGTGCCAAGAAGGCAAAGGGTAAGTTGCCAATACCAGAGGACCTCGATGAGCGCAACCGTTCGCTTCTTATGGCTCTTCTTGACAACGACGACCAGACACGTGCCTCTTTCGAAGAGATTTCTGAATGGGCAGAGGGCAAGACCAACCCGTTTGCAGCTCGTCTGGGTAAGACCAAGGCTCTCGATGAGGATGCTTTCAGTATCATTTACGACCGTTCGCACAACATCGTGGCCCACTCGACAGAGGAGTTGGCACATTTGCTCCTTACCAGGCAGTCGCTCGGTCAAGACTATCTCTACAATGGATACTTGTCTCAGGAGTTCAGCCGACTCAAGCATCCTGAGCTTGTGTCCATGGTTGGGCAGGTGACTGAGAAGTTCCCGAAAGACAAGGTAGCAGGTCTCTTCTCGTTTGCCATGAAGCTTGATGCTAATGTGCCTTACATCGATGTGGAAGGTAATGAGATGGCAGGTCTTCAGGAGATAGCAAAGGCTATCAACAACAACTTCGACAAGTACCTCTCTACCCTTACCAATCCGTTCGACTATCTGTATATGTATCTCCAGGCACATGGAGGCAAAGTCCAGGCAGACAAACTCCTCAAGGGGATGCAGAAGAAAGAGACACGAAGAAGTGCGCTCCAACGTTTCATCAGCGAGATTGATCCTAAGGCGCCTTTCCGTATCGTTACCCTTGATGGCATTGTTCGACTTTGCTATGATGTAGATGCTGTCATCAACGTGTGGACCGAAGGATTCTCTGATGAGTCATGGTCCGACCTCACAGACGATGGATTCGAAGCTTGGTTGAGTGTCAATAATCCTATTGCACTGGGAAGAGTGAATGATGCTTTGGAACGACTTGAAGAATATTCCGATGAAGATAATTTTTCGAAGCAGAAAGTTGTGCTTTATAATCTGAACCCGGAATGTTGCGACTACTTCGGTGATCTTGATCCCGAAACAACCGACCGTTGCTTCACCATTGAAGACCTCTGCCGTCAGTTCAATATATGGCTTGTCGGATATGACACGTCTGAAGAAGACACAGACTGGTTTGACACTTGCGACAGGAGTCTTAATGATCTGGCCAACTTCGCAGGGGGTGGCCTTCATGTCTATCTGGATTCTAAACTTAAGTATCAGAAGCAGATAGACCTGATTGAAAAAATGACAGATGTCTATTCCGACGAGAACACAAAGAAGTATGCTCCAAACAACTGGCAGATATGCTGCTACAAGACTCTGATGGCTCTGGGTCACCGTCCGTTCTATATCTTCCGTGACAGAGAGAACCAACCTGTCTATACCCTCGGTGATCTCGGCAAGATACCTGTCAAAGAACAGAGGGAGCACCTGAGAAACTGGGGCCTTGGCAACTGGCTCACAATACTCTTCCACGAAGACCCTACAAGAAAGTTTACGCGTAAATATGCCTTCGAAGGTGAGGTAAAGAATTACCTGGCTTGTTTAGCACGCATTGATAGCGACAACAACTATGTGAAACGCTTCTATTCTGCGAAAGTGGAGGCCGAGAAATACACGAACAATGCCAAGTCGAGTACTAAGCGTTTCACCCTTGCTCTGGCAGTAGCAGGCGTGGGTGTAATAGCTCTGCTTGCTGCCGCCATCGGACTTCTGGTATGGGGCCTTCCACTCGAAGGATGGAACCCGATGACATTCATTGCATTTCCAGCTGCCTTTGTTGTCGCCGCAATTGCTTTCGTCGTGACATCTCTTCGTGCCGATGACGCAGGTTGCATTGCGGGTATTATTGCAGGCGCTATCCTTGGTGCTCTGACATATGCGTTGTTCTGGGCTATCGGCCGGTTCGCTCTTCCATACATTGCCTATGTTCTGGGTGCCCTATTGCTGGCTTATGCTGTACATATTGCATACCAGTCATTTAGGGATCGCAGAGATGTCTCTGGCAGATTTTCAGAAGTCTTGTCACCTGGATTTATGGAATTGACTCTCGAACCTCTGCATTATGCATTTGTCGAGGAAGAAGGCAAGTGCTTCGATTCTTCAATAGGGGATAAATCACGCGAATGTGTAAGCACGTGCAAGGGCGCATACAAAGCGGTCTTCAAGCGTGGCGTTATTGGCACTATCCTTGGTCTCCTCACGAGCATAGGCTTCTATGGTTACAGCCCTGCATTTAACGACAATGTCCACGAGTATGTCAACCGTAAGGCTCATGAACAGACAGTTGTTGCCGATTCTCTCGCAACCGACACTACAACTGCAGAGCCCGTAGTGGAACCGGTCAAGAAGAAAGCAAAAGCAAAAAAGACACAAAAGACACAAAAGAAATCAACCGCTACAAGCCCTACAACTACCACTACTGACATTCCCGAGACAAACACCTCTTCCACTCAGCAAGAGGTAGAAAAAGAGGATGGACAGCAATCAGCCGATACAAAAACTGGGTTCAGTTTGGAGCCTATAGACATCGATGACATTCCTCGGGCAGAATAACAAGTAGCATAACACGAATAAAAAGGCAAAAAATAAATATCATGAAGATATGTCGTCATTGTAATCGCGAGAACCGCGAAGCAGCTCTCTATTGCAAATGGTGTGGCAAACCCATGGCAACTCAGGATGTCCAGAATCAGCAGTCACCTGTTGCGGCAAATAGCAATCGTGCCTCAGCTCAACCTGCCAAATCAAACATCCTGCCCGAACTTGTCGGCATGCAAGACGTCAAAGTTCAGTTGGAGGAGTTTGTCGAGAAGTGCAAGGTCATCCGTCGTTTCAAGTCATTTGGGAGTTCAGAGATGACAAATATCCTTATCACCGGCAATAGCGGCAGCGGTAAGACCTATCTCGCAGAATGTATAGATGCTTATCTCCGCAAGGAAGGTATTACAACCAAGCCAATGATGAAACTGGCAGATTCCGCAGAACTGGCTACATTCTGTAAGTCTGACAATTGGGATGAAAATGTCAGATCGGTGCACGGTGGCATCCTGTTTATTGACAAGGCAGAGAACTATATGGATGCAGATGGTTGCGACGATGACATCAAGACCATTTTCGACAATCTCGAAATCTGGGGCGGTAAGGTCATTGTCATCCTTGCGGGACTCACGGTAGAGACGTGTGGGTACATGGCCTCGCATAATGCAGAGCGCAGCCGTTTTGCCTTGCATCTCCACCTCCGGGACTACTCTATTGAGGAATTACGTGACATCGCGCTATACAGCCTGCGCAAGGAGGGAATAACACTCACGACAGAAACCACAGACAAACTGGTTGGCGTCATCAAGAACAAGAAGCGTAATGCCGACGAGCCACTTCAGAATGCGCTACTGGCAAAGAAACTTGCCCTCGACATGGCGGTATCTCTCAAGATGCGTGACAGGAACGGTACGGTAGTCGTGCCAGACGACCTCAAACACACGCCATACGTCCGCAAGACCAAGGATGAGATACTGGCTACCCTTGACAACTTCGTCGGAATAGATGAGATACGTCAGGCGCTCATAGAGATGATTGACACGCTCGACGACAATGCCCGTCGCAATCCCGATGGCAAGCGGGTGATAAAGGATCATTATCGCTTCGTCGGAAACCCCGGAACAGGCAAGACCACCATAGCCCGTGTCTTTGCCGACATCCTCAGCGCACTCGATGTGTTGCCTGTCGGTCAGCTTATCGAGGTCTCACGCAAGGACCTCGTAGCCGGTTATGTGGGGCAGACAGCGCCTCTTGTCGAATCTGTATTCGAAAAGGCCATGGGGGGTGTCCTCTTTATTGACGAGGCATATTCGCTCAAACAAGGTGACAACGATTCTTTCGGCCAGGAGGCTATCGACACGCTACTCAAACTTGCAGAGGACAACCGCGGAAAGATTGTCTGCATAGTTGCAGGATACAGCAAGGAGATGAATGACTTCATGAAGACAAACAGCGGACTGGAGTCTCGCTTCAACATGGAGATACATTTCCGCGATTATAATGGAGATGAACTTGCTGAGATATTCCGCAGACGAGTGAAGGCTGAGGGTATGCAATTGAGTGCAGATGCAGAAGCTATGCTCAATGAATATTTCGGGGGGATATACAATCGCAGGACTCCACAGTTTGGTAATGCCCGTGAGGTGCGTAACATATTTGACCGAACTATGAAGAATCAGTCACAGAGGCTCCGCAAGCAAAGGCTTGCAGCCACAGACGATTCGCCGAGCGATTTGTACACTATAGTGTCGGCAGATATTGCAGGTGATGATTACGGAAAGGCACTGAGCATGGATGACTGCCTTGCCCACCTTGACGGACTTGTAGGACTTGACAGGGTGAAGAGAGAGGTCCGCCAGCTTGCTCAGGAAATCAACATCAACATGCAGAGACGCAATCGGCACGGCAACCTTAGCGAAACGAGTCTCGACCATTATGTGTTCAGCGGTAATCCCGGTACGGGCAAGACTACCGTAGCACGACTGATGGCGCAGGTGTTCCATTCTCTCAAGCTGCTCCCTACCGACAACCTCGTAGAGGTGACTCGGACAGAGCTTGTTGCCCCATTTGTCGGTCAGACCGCACCAAAGACTACGGCCGTGGTTCAGAGTGCCTTAGGCGGTATCCTGTTCATAGACGAAGCCTACACGCTCGCTAATGGAGGCGAAAATGACTTCGGCCAGGAAGCTATCGATACGCTCCTCAAGCTTCTGCTTGACTACAAGGGAAAGTTCATATGCATCATTGCAGGATATACGGCCAATATGGAACAGTTCCTGGACTCAAACCCAGGCTTGAAATCTCGCTTCTCAAAGAAGATTGAGTTTGACGACTACGATCCACCTGCACTCATGGAGATTTTCAAGCGCAAGGTTGCCAAAGAACAATTCCAGCTGACTCCCGAGGCTGAGGCAAAGGCCCTTGAGGTACTTTCTGCCAAGTACAATCTGCGAGACAAGAACTTCGGGAATGCCCGTGAGGTAGGCAATTATTTCGACAGAGTCAAGGCCAGACAGGCAGACCGTCTCACAAAGCTCTCAAAAGACCACACTGTCGATGAGAAAGAATTCGATATAATCCACCAATCAGACACTACAGAATAAGCAATATGGCAACACTTACTTTATGCCCTAAGTGCAAGGCAATGATCGAAGGTGACAGCTTGTTTTGCGACCAATGCGGAGAGGAACTTATGGTGTGTTCTTCTTGTGAGGGATTCAAGAGAGGGAAGAGGTGCAACACATGTGGTAGCCAGCTCATTACTGCACGCCAGAAGGCTTCTGCACAACCTGCTCAGCCACTGCAGCCTGTTGTCAGTCAGCCAGTAGCGGCGAACCCCGTTCCTCCAGTAAGTTCTATAGAGGCTTCACTGAAGCCAAGAGAATCGCCAGCCGTCAGTGCCCAACCACTTCCCGAACCGGGCCATGTCACATGTCCGCAGATAGGAAGAATCAGACTGAGTCCGGGGCTTCATCTTGGACGTGAGAACAGCCCTTATGCCGAATATCTCCTACCATACAGACAGATATCACGTCGTCATGCTCTGTTCAACAAGAATGGCAACGAGTGGACCGTGACAGATCTCGGTTCTTCGTGCGGCACGATGGTCAATGGACAGCCATGCATACCTAATGTGCCTGTATCATTCAAGGTCGGTGACATCATCACATTCTATGACCTCAACTTTACGGTTTCAGATTAAAAAGTATTACGAAAATGAAACTCAAGGTCCAACTGATATCCGACAAGGGACTTGTCCGCAATCATAACGAGGACGAGGCACTTGTCTGTGGGTATTTCTACCGGGACGAGTCTTTCAGTGGAGAATTTGACACAGCAGTCTATTCGCGGTTTACGGCTATTGTCGCTGATGGTATGGGAGGCACTGCTGGTGGTGAATTCGCCAGTGACCTGTCGCTCGTCAGTTTTGATGATTTTATCCGTGACCTGCCAGATGAGCTGAGCCCTGTTGACGTTCGTGAAAGAGTTGAACAATGGGTAGAAAGTTTCCAGAAAGAAATAATTGCCAAAGGTATTGAACTGCCTCAGTTTCGCGACATGGGCACAACCTTTGTCGGCATGTTCTGCTACGAAGACCATCTCTACAGTATAAATGTAGGGGACAGCAGACTATATCGTTGGCGTGAAGGCAAACTCATGCCTTTCAGCATCGACCATTCGATGCGTAACCTCAAGAATGATGATTCCATCCCCGCCAATCTCATGTACAATTGTTTCGGAGGTGGGGGAGGAGATGCATTCGCAGACCTGGCCGACATATCAACTGAATGGGAAGTTGGTGACGTCTGGATAATTTGTTCCGATGGACTGTCTGACCTGGTAGATGATGCAAAGATAGAATCGTTGGTACCCCTACGCTCCGCTACATCTCTTGTGGATGCCGCCAAGGAAGCTGGAGGCCGTGATAATATAACAGTTGTCCTGATCGAAATCATCTGAAAAACGTGGAATTTATAGAACACACCTTAAATCATACTTCTATGAAACGAATTGCTTTATTCTTTGTGCTTACATTAGCATTCATACTGGGGTCATACTCACAGGTCTATCGTGTGGATTGTGTGCCATACGCGAGGGCCAATGCCTATCCTTGCGATACGAATGGAGAAATAAGTAGCCAAAGACACATGGGCTACGTTTACCAGGACAGCATCATAAATGTTGTCAAGGTCATCGACAAGGGGTATGACAGCCAAGCGTTGTTCAAGGGTGAGGACGGCTATTATCGCGTCAATGTGAGAGAACTCATATTCGACGCGAGCAATCCAGAAGGGACAACAGATGAAGTCACCCCCTTGCAGAAAGAAGAGGATTACTTTGTCAAATTAAAGAATAATCCCACCTGGAATAAACACAGCGACCTTGGGCACTTCATCTGTAGTGATACTTTCCTCTACATCATCTTTGGACTTATTCTGGGCGCATGGCTTTTGCTGAAATTATTTGACATGATAATACCTAAGATTTCAGTTGTCTTAGTATCAATGGCACTCCTGACAGCAGGTATTATTGGCGAAATCATTTTGGCTAATCATCTTGGCACAGATGCGGTATGGTTCTGTATCGACGAGTCTTTCTCATGGTGGACAAGGTTGCTTTTCACTCTACTCCTTGCCATCGTTTTGGGTCTTCAATTCATGATGCTTTTCACTTTCTCATCAGACTTAGAAGCATATTATGATACAGAAGTATCCAACAAATACACAATCATATCTGTCGTCCTATGCTTTCCTATGTTGATTGCCGCAGCATTACTTGGCGACTGGCTCGCTGACAAACAAGGATGGGACAGGACATCAGAAGACATTTTTGTGCTAGCGGCATGGTTGTCGTTACCTCTCGCACTACTCAGCGTTTCTGCCATCAAGAACTTCAAGGGGCTCGGAGTCATGGGCGGAACAATATACACGGTATTCTGCATGATCTATGCCGTGGGTCTCATAATTGGGGTCATATTCTTTGCCGTTGCTTTCTTCAAGAACTTCATCAAGTTCTTTATCGCAATGGCTTTGGTGGCTTCGCTGGGCGCAAAGACTGTTAAGGGCACAGATGGTCACACATATGTAGAAGACCGTAATGGAGACTATAAAGACAGCAACGGTACAAGATACAGACGTCAATTTTAATGTGAATAGCAAGATAGGGCAGAGCGAATGGGAACGCCCTGAAGGGGCAACATCACTACCGACACCCATCCGTCAAATCGGATGTTTTACGCATGCGAACGGAACATCCCATGCCTTTAGGTATGGGACAATAACGCCAACGATGCACGCCCCCTACATGGCTTTATAGGGCGCTGCCTTTCGGCAACGCC
>R18__coassemble_1288_pt1 | contig 43010 bp, 28 predicted proteins | sample R18__metabat2_high_PE_031 | metagenome-assembled genome bin R18 | reverse complement strand
CGTCAGAGGCGAGACGCGAGGTATCCCAGAGGAGGCCTGGGGCGGGCACAGTGGGGTCGAAGGTGACAGTGCCGCTAAGGGTGATGGTGCCGTCGCCAGTGAAGACCTGGTAGTTGCCTTGGGCCCATTCGCCTGCGAGGCGTGTCATGACGAAGGTGGGGGAGGTAAGGCGTGTGGCTCCGCTTACCTTGATGTTGTCTATGGCGTTGGTGGTGGTTCCGCGGGCGCGAATGTTGAGCTGTCCGCCGCGCGAGACGGTGAGGGAACCAGCCACGGTGATGGTTCCAGTGACTGAGGGACTCTTGCCGGGACGGAGGGTGCCCCCGCTGGCGATGGTGACGTTCTGTACCTGACCTGCGCCGATGAGGGTGCCACCTTTCTGTACGGTGATGGTGCCAGAGGTGATTGGGGCGGCGGTGTTCTCGGCGTCGAGGGTACCCTGGACGACGGTGATGGCTCCTGTGCCTGCACCAGTAAGGGTGAGTTTGCCTGTGCCGTATTTGTTGAATGGTACGCTGAAGGTGCCGGCGTAGGTGGCATCGGTGTCCTTATACCCTATGTTCCAGGTGCCCGAGGTGATGTTCGCGGCGGTGTTGGAGCCTTCGAGGGCGCCTATCTTGTGGGTGCCGCTGTTGTTGTAAACGTAGCCGTCTCCGGTGAGGCGAAGGGTAGCGTTGGGCATGTTGAGGGTGCCGGCCAGACGTACTTCACCGCTGGTGGCCTCGAGGGTGCCTTGGAACTGTGCTGCGTTGGGGGCGAAGTCGCCGCGGACGTAGGGGAAGTTGAATTTGAGGGTGCCCTGCCCCAGGAGGGTGGGCTTGAGGCTGCAGCGTTGTCCGCCGTTGAGGGTGAGGGTCTTGCCTGCAGCGATGTTGATTTTGTTGGGCAGGGTGGGGATGGTGGAGGTGGAGTTGCAGTTGAAGACGGTGAGGGAGGCATTGCCGATGACGTCGATCTGGCCCGTGCCAAAGCTGGAACGCCAGGTGCCGTGGGCTATGGTGCCTGCGGCGAGTTCGAGTCCACCGCTGAAGGTATTGGCGCCGTCGTAGGTGAAGTTCAGTTGTCCGTTGCCGCTCTTGACGAGGCGTCCTGTTCCGCGGATGAGTCCTTTGAGGGCGGTGGTGCCAGAGGCAATCTGGATGGTGGCTGTGTCGGTGAGGAGGACTGCGCGGTTGGTGGAGGTGCTGGCGTTGTTGATGACGAGGGTGGCGTGGCCCATCTGAAGGAGGGATCCAGCACCTATAGAGGAAGGCATGCCGGTGTCCATGAGGTCGCTGACGGTGAGGGTGCCGCCGAGGAGGTAGGTGGTGCCGGTGTAGTCGTTCTTGGCGGTCTTCATGTTGACCTTCCCTGGTCCGTAGAAGGTGACGTCGCCACTGCCCGAGATGCCTCCGTCGCCTTGGAGGACGAGGGCTTTTGTGTCGTTGGCGAAGAGGACGCCGCCTACGGGCATGAGTTCGGGTATGGTGATGGTGGTGGTCTGGGCGTTGTCGTCGAAGGTGATGGTGTCGCCTGCAACGAAGGTGGTGGGTTGTCCGTTGAGGAGGAAGTTGGGTGTCTGGTAGTCCCAGGTACCGCTTTCGCTACCGGTCCAGACGATGCCACTCTGAGGAGCGCGTTGTGAGGCGATGACGAGGCAGATGGTGTTGTCCTGGACCTGGAAGGAGTAGGCGTAGCCCGTCATGCCGCGTGCCTTGAGGCAGGAGAGGTCGGCGGTGAGGGTGCCTGTGTAGCGGATGAGGGGGTAGGTGCCTGGAGTGCGCTGGGGGAAGACGATGTCGAGGGTGAGGTCGGAGGTGGTGATGGTGAGGTCTCCGTTGATAAGGAGAAGGTCGGCAGGGTCGTTGTACTGGATGAAGAGGCGCTGATCCACGGCGAGGTTGCCTTGGACCGTCATGGTACCGTGGGGCTGGAGGATGCCTTCGGCGTAGTTGAGGGCGCCCTCGAAGGTGATGCCTCTGAGTAGGGTGGGTGAGCCAGCAAGGATACCTCGTGCGCGGAGCTCTACGGCGGCATCAATGGTGGTGTCGGAGGCGAGGGTGCCCTCGGATATATATACGGTGCCGTCGGTGACGAAGGGCTCGTGGAGGAAGAGCGTGCCCTGTTGCGATTTCCAGAGATTGGTGCTTGAGCTATTTGAGCTATTTGAACTTTTGAACTTTTGAACCCTTAAGGAATCACCTACGGTGAGTTCCTGTCCCAGCACGGGCATGGCGTAGATGTTGCGGCAGGAGGTGTCGAGGGTGACTGTGGCGTTGCCGAGGGTTAGGTCGAGGACCTGGTTGTCGGCATCGGCTTGCATGAGGGGAGGGAGAGGAGGACGCGGCATGTCGTAGCCGAGGTAAAAGAAGGGCATAGGGGTTTGGTAGTAGCCTTTACAGAGCATCTGTCCGTGGTAGGCGGGGTCCTGAAGGAGGCAGTAGATGTAGTGGTCGGTGGCGGCGTATTCGGTGGAGTAGCCCGTGAAGCCATCCACGACGCCGTTGGTGAGGTGTTTGAGAATGACTTCTTCGCGCCAGTCGCCGATGATGTCACCCCAGAAGGCAGCGCGGGCACCGTATTCGCTGTTGACCTGCCAGTTGTTCTCTTTGGCACATTCCAGGAGGCGGCCACCGCCGTATTTGGCGATGTAGAAGTTGGCTCCGTTGCCATCTGTTGCTGCTTCGTATTCACGTCCGAGGTCGGCGTCCCACCAGAGGGCTTCTGTGGGGAAGTAGGCCGTCTTGCCCGTGGCATTGCCGTTGGCGTCGTAGATGGCGTTGCCGTTCATGGTGGAGAACATCTCCCATCCTTTGCTTTCAGGAAGCATGTCGTAGCAGTCGCCTCGCCCCACGTCTCCGACGCCACTGAGGTACCATTTCTTGATGGCTTGGCCGTCGGCGGCCTGGTAGAGAATCTGTCCGAGCATGTCGCCCGCGTTCTGCTGGATAGCGAAGGTCTCCAGTCCAGGGAGTTCGGGATTGATGTCGGTGGTGCGGAAGCGGTCGCCGTGCGCGATACCTGCGTTGAAGAGAACTTTTCCGGTGTGATCCATGGTCCATCCGCCTTCAATCATCTCGTCGCAGCCGTCGCCGTCTACGTCGCCTACACGGATGCTGTGGAAGGATCCACTGCCGCAGGCGTATTGGAAGATGTCGCGGAGCTGGCCGGCTTGTCCGCCGGAGAAGTCATACTGGAAGCCTTCGCAATAGTAGTGGTGGGAGCCGTCGGTGGTGCGGGTGTGCCATTCCATGCCGAGACCGGGGTGGATGCCGTCGAAGTAGCAGATGCCGAATTTTCCTACGTGCATATTGTATTCGTCGCCCATGAGGGAGGCTTTGTTGGTGCGGTTGTAGTAGGTGTTGTAGGTCATTTCCAAGCTGGCCTGTTCTGCTCCGGTGAGACCATCGATGACGGTGAGGTATCGGGGCGGGTTCTTGGTGCTTTGTGAGGAGTAGTCGATGATGCCATCTCCGTCGGTGTCTCCCGTTGTCTTACCGCCCACATAGAGACCCCAGCTATTGTTGTTTTTGTCCCAGAAGCGGGTGCCGTCGCTGGACTGTATGAGAACTTCTCCGACGCCGTCGCAGTCGAAGTCCCAGGCCATGACTTGGTCGTCTTGTCCGTTGCCTATGCTTTCGTTGGGCCCCATGTCCACGGTCCAGAGGTAGGTGCCATCGCGGAGGTAGGCTTCGATTTTGTGGGAGCCGCCGTTGAGGGGGTTGCGGTCCACGACGTAGTCCATCTCGCCGTCGCCGTCGAGGTCGCAGGGCCAGATGTATTTGGTGGCGTAGTCGGCGTTGGCGAGGGGACCTCCGGTGTAGCGTATGTCCACGAAGATGCAGCGGGCGGAGTAGGTGTGGAAGGTGAAAGGCGTGCTGGGAGCGCTCTCCACGCCGTCGGTGAGGGTAGTGACGGTGATTTGACTGCCGTTGGGGACCTTGGAGGTGGTGGTCTGAAGGTTGGTGAGACTGAGGGGGGTGGCGTTGAGGAGGGTGCCGCCGACATAGACGTTGTAGCGGATGTCCTCGGGTTCTTGGGCCAGTCGTCGCCATGTGATGTTGACCTTGGTGCCGTTGCTGACGGCTACGACGCCACGTCCGAGGGACTGGGCGAGGCGCTGGGCGCGAATGGGTTCGGAGACGATGCCATCGAGAAGTGCCACGCAGAGGAAAATGTGGAGAAGACGGTTCATGGATTGAGGGGGTAGGGTAGAACTCGGCAACTCTGCCGAGCAGGGATAAAATTAGACGGGGATTTAGAATTGCTCGAGGTAGGCGATACGTTTAGCGGTGTCGGGGTGGGTGGAGAAGAGGCTGCTGAGGAGACTGGTGAAGGAGGAGGTGAGGGCTTGGGGATGGATGATGAAGAGTTGGGCTACGTCCTGACGAGGGATGTCGGCCAGGGCGGGGTCGCCCGAGATCTTGCGCAGGGCGGAAGCGAGGGCAAGAGGGTTGCCGCAGAGTTCGGCTCCGCCAGCATCGGCCATGTATTCGCGATTGCGACTGATGGCGAAGCGGGTGAGGAGGGTGAAGAAGTAGCCCACGATGGCGAGGACGGCGGCGATGGCGAAGACGATGATGATGCTGACGCCGCTGTCGCGGTTGTTGCGGCTGCGTTTGTTGTCTCCATAGATGCAAATGTTGTAGAGGGTGCGGATGGTGAGGGTCATGAGGGTGGACATTATGCCCACGAAGACGATGGAGACGATAAGGAGCCGCGTATCGTTGTTGCGTATGTGGGTGAGTTCGTGGCCGATGACACCCGCCAACTCGTCGTCATTGAGGCGCTCGCAGATGCCCGTGGTGACGGTGACGGTGTAGGAGTTGTTGTCGATACCTGAGGCGAAGGCGTTGAGTTGGGGGTCGTCGATGACGTTAATCTTGGGCATGGGCATGCCGCAGGTCATGGTGAGGTTCTCCACGATGTTATAGACACGAGGGTTCTCGCGGCGCTCGAGGGGGCGAGCTCTTGTGGCGTGGCGCACCATGGCGGTGTTGGTGAAATAGGAGATGGCGAACCATCCTCCCGTGATGGCAAGGACCCAGGGGAGGACGGTGAGCATGGTGGCATTGACGGCATCCCAGTCGAGGTAGGTAGTCTTGTCGGCTTCGAAATACGTAAGGATGGCGACGAAGGCATAGATGAGTCCGAAGAGGATGCAGGGGAAAAGGATGAGGAGGAGCAGGCTTTTGGTATTATTGCGGGCCTGCTGGCTGTAGATACCTACGTACTGCATGTCAGAAGGTAATCTGTGGAGCTTGCACTATGGCGGCGCGTTCGGAGGAGGCTATCTCGAACATGGGCTCGGTGTGGAAACCGAACATGCCGGCGAGGAGGTTGTTGGGGAAGGTCTGTACGGAGGTATTGAGTTCTCGGGTAGCGGAGTTGAAGTAGCGGCGTGTTGCAGCGAGTTTGTTCTCGATGTCGGCCACCTCGGTCTGCAGCTGGAGGAAGTTGGTGTTGGCTTTGAGGTCGGGATAGGCTTCCACGGCGACTTTGAGTCCGGCGAGGGCGTTGGAGAGTGCGTTCTCGGCAGCAATTTTGTCGTTGATGGTGGCGGCGCTCATGGCAGCGGTGCGGGCAGCGGTGACCTGTTCGAGTACGGTCTTCTCGTGGCCGGCGTAACCTTTGACGGTGGCAACGAGTTGGGGTACGAGGTCATGGCGCTGACGTAGCTGGACGTCGATGTTGGCGAAAGCGTTCTCGCGGTTATTGCGCAGACGCACGAGTGTGTTGTAGATGGATACGAGCCATACCACGAGGATGATAGCGATGATAATGAGAATGATGGTGGTTGTCATAGGGTTTTGGGTTTTAAGGGTTTAAAAAGTTTAAGGGTTCAAGGGTTGACCAACGGTCTTCCTCAGACGCAACTCGGCAGAATGAATGCGAGCATTCTTCTGCGCTCGCTACACCTTCGGTTCATCCTTCGACAGGCTTAGGAACCGATGTTCAATGGGCAAAGGCTGGGCTGGGCTGCGCGGTGGGAACGACGAGACCGATCTCACTGCACGGAACGGCAGCCTTAGGTCAGCGGTGGCGATGCTGGTGTTGGAAGATAGCTTTGTTGTGGCGAGAGACCTCGGGCGACTGACGTTGGTTGTGGACGTCGGTGGGGTCGAGTTTACGGCCTACGTAGAGGTGGCAGGTACCGAGTGTGTAGCTGTAGGCGATGACGCCGTGGAAACCAGAGGCACGCATGGTGGAGCACCATTTGGCGGGGGTGGCGAAGTGCTGGACGGAGGCTGGAAGGTAGCGGTAGGCGGCTTTGTCGCCCGAAATGAGACCTCCTATGAAGGGCACGATGTGGCAGAAGTAGAGTCGGTAGAGGGGTCGGAAGAGGATGTTCTTGGGCATGGAGAGTTCGAGAATGACGACCTTGCCGCCGACCTGTAGTACGCGGTATATCTCCTGCAGGGCGTGGTGTGGATGTTGGAAGTTGCGCACGCCGAAGGCCACGGTGACGTGGTCGAAGGTGTCATCGTCGAAGGGGAGGTGGGTGACGTCGGCCTGCTGGGTGTGGATGCGGTCGTCGAGGTGGGCTCGGCGTATTTTCTCATCCATGACCTGGAGCATGGGACGGGAGATGTCCACGGCTTCGATGTGGGTCTGCGGGTTGGCGCAACGGGCCATGGCGAGACTCATGTCGCCCGTGCCGCAGGCTACGTCGAGAATGTGCTGGGTCTGCGCCTTGTGTATGATGTGGTAGAGGGCATGGTGGCGCCAGCGGTAGTCGCGACCGAAGGATAGGAGATGGTTGAGGCGGTCGTAGGTGGGGGCTATGGAGTCGAAGTTGTAGGGCATGGAGAGAATTTCAGGGGTTCAATGGTTCAAGAGTTAGGGCTGGAAGTTGCGTGAGGCGAAGGGGAGCGAGGTGCGGAGTGCAGTGTGCCAGTATTCCCAGCTGTGACCGCCGTTGCGGACGCGGAATTCGCAAGGGATGTGGTTGTCGCGCATGAGACGGTAGAATTCGGTGGACTGGAAGAGAAGGTAGTCATCGTCGCCCACATCGATGAACCAACGGAGGGTGCGCAACTGCGCTTTCTGCTCGTCGGTGGCGTTATGCAGGAAGGGGACGCAGGCGTTGTCGTGGACGGCATGGCTGACGCAGGTGCGTTTGTTGGTTGGGTCGGGGGTGGCGTCGTCGCTATCGAGCCAGCCGCTCATGATGTAGCAGGAGGAGAACATGTCGGGGTGGCGCTGGGCATAGACGCACGAGCCGCCGCCGCCCATGGAGAGGCCGCTGAGGGCGCGGTGGCCTTTGTCGCCTCCGGCATTGTAGCGTTGCTCGAAGGTGGGGAGGAGCTCCTCGTAGAAGAACTGGTGGTAGGGCCAGTCGGGCATGTCGAAGTAGCCGTTCCAGGTGTTGCGGGTGTCGGGACCACCGGCGTTGGGCATGATGATGACGAATGGACGTATCTCGCCAGCCTGCAGGAGCTCGTCGGCCACGATGTGCATCTGTCCTTTGCGTTCCCAGGCTTCGTAGGTGTCGGTGAGGCCGTGTAGGAGGTAGAGAACAGGGTAGTGGTTGGTGACGTCATAGCTTGTGGGGAGATAGACGTTGACACGCACGGTGGTGTTGAGGACCTTGCTCTGGATGCTGTCGGTGACGATGCGGGCGTGGGAGACTGTAGTGACGACGAGGAGGAAAGATAGAAGGCTTTTGCAGTGGTGCAAAACGCAGAGGAGGCGTTTCATGGGACTTAGTACTTGAGGGAGGTGTTGTCGAAATTGAGGGGGAGGAGGTCCTGCATGGAGGAGGCAATGAGAATCTGGTCGGTGCCGTAGAGAATGACACGGATGGGTTGCTGGAAGCGTACCTCGGCCTCGGTGAGGGCCTGGCGACAGATGCCGCAGGGGGCTACGGCGAGGGGGAGGAAGCCGTCGGCGTTCTGCGCGGCGATGGCGATGGCTACGGGGGGCACGTCGGGCTTGGCGGCTCCGGCAGCGAAGAAGGCGGAGCGTTCGGCACAGATGCCTGCGCCGAAGGCGGCATTTTCTTGGTTGCAGCCCACGAAGATGCTGCCGTCGCGCAGTAGCAGGGCAGCGCCTACGCCGAAGTGGGAGTAGGGTTGGTAGGCTACGGTGGTCATTGCCTTGGCACGGTCCACGAGTTGACGGTCGTCGTCAGTGAGCTCGTCGTAGGAAGCAGAGAGGAGTCGGGCTTGGATGATATAGTCTTTCATATTGCGGGCGCGCGTAATCGTGTGCTGTGGGCGGGATATACGTTAATATTGGTCGATGTAGCGGCAGATCCAGGCACCTACGTCGGTGGTGGTGCAGGGTGTGAGGCCCTCGACCTGGATGTCGGAGGTACGTATGTTCTGCTGCAGGGAGGCATCTACGGCCAAACGAATGAGCTGGGCTTCGTCCTTGAGGTGGAAGGAGTAGTCGAACATCATGGCTGCGGAGAGTATGGTGGCGAGGGGGTTGGCGATGTTCTTGCCTGCTGCCTGTGGCCACGAGCCGTGGATGGGCTCATAGACGGAGGTGTAGGTACCTATTGAGGCGCTGGGGAGGAGACCCATGGAACCGGTGATGCAAGAGCCTTCATCGGTGAGGATGTCGCCGAAGGTGTTCTCGGTGACCATGACGTCGAAGAATTTGGGTTCCTGAATCATGCGCATGGAGGCGTTGTCCACGAACATGTAGTCGGTGGTGATGTCGGACTCGTGCGCTGCCATCTCCTGTGCCACTTTGCGCCAAAGGCGAGAGGAGGCAAGGACGTTGGCCTTGTCCACAACGGTGAGGTGTTTGCTGCGCTGACGGGCGTAATCATAGGCCACCTTGAGGATTCGTTCTATCTCCTGACGAGTGTAGATGTCGGTGTCGTAGGCCATGTCGTCGCTCTCGTATTTCTCGCCGAAGTACATACCTCCGGTGAGTTCGCGTATGCAGATGAAGTCGGCGCCGCGCACGAGGTGGTCCTTTAGGGGCGATTTGTGAACGAGGCAGTCGAAGGTCTGTATGGGGCGTATGTTGGCAAAGAGCCCCAGCTGTTTGCGCATGGCCATGAGGCCGTTCTCGGGACGTACCTTGGCGGTGGGGTCGTTGTCGAAGCGGGGGTCGCCTACAGCTCCGTAGAGGACGGCGTCGCTCTCCATGCAGTGGCGGTGGGTTTCGGCGGGGTAGGGGTCGCCCACCTCGTTGATGGCATGGGCACCACAGATGGCGTAGGCGTATTCGAGTTGGTGCCCGAATTTGCGGCAGATGGCTTTGGTGACGTCGAGGGCTTGGTCTACGACTTCGGGGCCGATGCCGTCGCCGGGAAGTACAGCAAGTTTGATGTGCATAGAAAGGGGTTTAAGATGTCAACGGTCAGCGGCGGGCGGTGTGGCTGTCGTTCTCGTATGAGGTGATGTCGGTCTTATTGGAGAGGAGGAAGTCGATGTCGTCGAGTCCGTTGATGAGACAGTATTTCTTGTAGGCGTTGATTTCAAACTGTTCGTTGTGGCCCGTCGCGAGGTTGGTGACGGTCTGTGCAGGTAGGTCCACCTTCACGCGTGCCAGCGGCTGTGTCTGGACTGTGTGGAGAAGTTCCTGCTGGAAGGCCTCTGAGACGACGACGGGGAGGACGAAGCAGTTGAGAAGGTTGCCTCTGTGTATGTCGGCGAAGGAGGATGTTATGACCACCCTGACGCCGTAGCCTGCGATGGCCCATGCTGCGTGTTCGCGTGAGGAACCCGAACCCCAGTTGCGTCCGGCGATGATGATCTGGTGGATGCCAGGACTGGGCCGCTCGGCGTAGTTGGGGCTATTGAGGACGAAATGCTGATTGGGGGTCCCTTGAGCATCGTAGCGCAGGTCGTGCATGAAGACATTGCCGAAGAACTCGGGGTCGCGTGTCGTCGAGGCCATGAAGCGGGCGGGGATGATGAGGTCGGTGTTGCAGTTGTCGATGTCGATGGGGAGACAGGTGGACTCGATGACCTCGAACTTATGATGGCGGGGTTTTGTGTGGGGTGCATCGTCCTGCAGATGCAGTTTTCTGGCATCGGTGATGACGCCCGTCAGTGCCGATGCAGCCACGGTGAGGGGGCTGGCCAGTATGGTGCGGGAGCCGGGTCCCTGGCGCCCCACGAAGTTGCGGTTGGAGGTGGAGAGGCAGAGTTTCCCTGCCGGCACCTTGTCGGGGTTCATGGCCAGGCAGGCCGAGCAGGAGGGGAGGCGTAGCTCGAAGCCTGCAGCTTCGAGGACCTTATCGATGCCCTCATCGATGATTTGCTGACGGACGAGCCACGAGCCAGGTACGAGCCATGCTACGACTCCCGGTGCTTTGTGATGGCCATTGACGACGGAGGCGAAGGCGCGGAAGTCCTCGATGCGACCGTTGGTGCAGGCGCCGAGGAAGACGTAGTCGATGGGATGGCCTTCGAGCCTTGCACCCGGACGTAACTGCATGTAGTCAAGTTGGGCGAGGAAATCGTGGTGGAGGGTTTGGGGTACCTCTTCGAGTGTGGGTATGTGGCCGTCGATGGCGATGCCAGCCCCGGGGTTGGTGCCGTAGGTGATGCGCGGTGTGATGTCTTCGGCTCGGTAGGTGACCTCTTTGTCGAAGACGGCATCGTCGTCGCTGCGCAATGTCCTCCAGTAGGCTACGGCGCGGTCCCAATCGGCTCCCTTGGGGGCGTATTCGCGTGAGCGAAGGTAGGCGAAGGTGGTCTCATCTGGGGCGATTAGTCCTGCTCTGGAGCCCATCTCTATGGAGAGGTTGGAGAGAGTGAGTCGGCCTTCCATGGAGAGGCTGCGGATGGCCGAGCCGGCATATTCCACGGCATAACCCGTGGCTCCCGAGGTGGTCATCTGGGCCATGATGTAGAGGGCTACATCCTTGGCTGTCACACCGGGCTGGAGCTGTCCCTCTACGTTGATTCTCATGGTCTTTGGCTTCTGCTGCAGGATACACTGCGAGGCGAGGACCTGAGCCACCTCGCTGGTGCCAATACCCATGGCGAGGGCTCCCACGGCTCCGTGTGTGGAGGTGTGGGAGTCGCCGCATACGATGGTCATACCAGGCAGGGACAGACCTTTCTCGGGTCCGACGACATGGATGATGCCATTGTCCTTGCTGCCCATGCCAAAGTGGTTGATGCCAAACTCCTCGCAGTTGCGTCGGAGGGTCTCCACCTGCTCGCGCCCCTTGCGGTCGAGGATGTGTTGCTGCTGATCGGAGGGCGTGTTGTGGTCGGGCATGGCATAGACGGCACTGGGCCGCCATGCTGCGATGCCTTTGTCGCGCAGGGTGTCGAAGGCCTGTGGTGTGGTCACTTCGTGGCAGTAGAGGCGGTCGATGTAGAGTTGTGTGGGTCCGTCCTCCACACTCTTGACGATATGGGAATCCCAGATTTTGTCGAAGAGGGTTTTCATCGTGTCGTGTCCTGTGTGTTGAGGTGTTTTTTGTTAGTTGTTCTCGGGGCGCAGTCGGCGCACGGCTTCGGCGGTACGCCACATCTCGCTCTCGCGCATGGCTTTGAGTTCCTCTTCCAGCTTCTCGCGGTAGTCGGGCTGGGAGTTGCTGTCGATGCTGATCTGTGCCTCCTCGCCGCTCTTCACCTTGTTATAGACGCGCTGTACGACGGGCTTGATGGCATCGTGGAAGGGTCTCATCCAGTCGAGGGCTCCGCGCTGTGCTGTGGTGGAGCAGTTGGCGTACATCCAGTCCATGCCTTTGGCTGCGAAGAGGGGCATGAGGGACTGGGTGAGTTCCTCTACGGTCTCGTTGAAGGCTTCGGATGGAGAGTGGCCGTTCTCGCGCAGCACCTCGTACTGGGCCTGGAAGAGTCCCTGGATGGCTCCCATGAGCGAGCCGCGTTCGCCGGTGAGGTCGCTCGTTGCCTCGCGCAGGAAGGTGGTCTCGAAGAGGTATCCCGAACCTATGCCTATGCCGAAGGCCAGGACTTTCTCGAGTGCATGGCCTGTGGCATCCTGATGTACGGCGTAGGAGGCGTTGAGGCCGCGTCCCTCGAGGAACATGGAGCGCAGACTGGCGCCCGAACCTTTGGGTGCCACCATGATGACGTCGATGTCGGCGGGGGGCACGACACCCGTGCGGTCGTTCCAGGTGATGGCAAAGCCGTGGGAGAAGTAGAGTGCCTTGCCTGCTGTGAGGTAGGGTTTGATGGTGGGCCAGAGCTGCATCTGGGCAGCATCGGAGAGCAGCATGCATACGATGGTGCCGCGTTGGGCGGCTTCCTCGAGCGAGAAGAGGGTCTCGCCGGGCACCCAGCCGTCGGCAACGGCCTTGTCGTAGGTCTTGCCCTGACGCTGTCCGACGATGACGCGGAAGCCGTTGTCGCGCAGGTTGCAGGCCTGGCCGGGACCTTGTACGCCATAGCCTAATACGGCTATGGTCTCGTTTTTGAGGACTTCACGGGCTTTCTCGAGGGGAAATTCTTCGCGGGTTGTCACTTCTTCGATGCAACCGCCAAAATTCATTTTCATTGTGTTGTTGTGTTTTAGGTGTTATAGTTGTTGTCTTTTCTTTTCTCGTTCGGTGAGGAAACGGTCGAGGTGTTCCTCGGTGTCGCGGGTGATGCATATGCGTCCGGAGCGAACAAATTGCAGTACGGCTCCCGCTGCCTGTAGCTGCTCGTAGAGGTCGAGGATGGTGGTGGTGCGTCCCGTCTTTTCCATGGTGCAGTAGGTGGGGTTCACCTCGATGATGTGTCCTCCGTGGAAGCGGATAATCTGTGACACGTCGGGATTGCTGAGCATCACGGGTGTGGAGACTTTGATGAGGGCCGACTCGAGGAGGAAGAGTTCGTCGTCGGTGTAGTATCGGGCCTGAAGCACGTCGATGCGTTTCTCAATCTGCAGGGCGAGGGTTTTCACCATATCTTCGCTGCAGAGGCACGTGATGGTGTATTTGTGTATGCCTGGGATGGACGAGGAGCAGGCCGTGAGGCTCTCGATGTTGACTTGTCGGCGTGTGAAGATGGCCGAGATCTGGGAGAGCAGACCTGGTGTGTTCTCGGAATAGACCAAGAGTGTATATAGAGTGTCGGAGGGGTTCAAGGGTTCAAGTGGTTCAAGGGTTCAAGTGGTTCAAGGGAGTGAATTTAGGGTTTAGCGTTCCAGAATCATCTCATCTACGGTGGCTCCTGGTGGAGTCATGGGGAGGACGTCGTCTTCTTCCTTCACAGAACATTGCAGCAGGAAGGCCCCGGGGGTCTGGAGCATGCGCACGATGGCGGCGGGGAGATCGGCTCTGTTCGTGACGGTCTGGCTGGGGATGTCATAGGCCCGGGCGATGAGTTCGTAGTCGGGGTTGAGCATGGGGGTGAAACTGTAGTGTCCGTGGAAGAACATGGCCTGCCACTGACGCACATTGCCTAGGAAGTTGTTGTTGAGCAGGATAATCTTGACGGGTGCTTTCTGCTCCATGATGGTACCCAGCTCTTGTATGGTCATCTGCAGTCCACCATCGCCCACGACGAGGCATACCGTACGGTCGGGGGCTCCGAAGGTGGCTCCGATGGCTGCGGGCAGTCCAAATCCCATGGTGCCGCATCCGCCCGAGGTGACGAGACTGCGACCTCGAGAAAACTTGAAGTAGCGACATCCAATCATCTGGTTTTGACCCACATCGGTAACGAGGATGGCCTGATTGTTTGTAGCCTCTGTGACGGCGTTGACCACCTCGGCCATACGCAATGGTCCTGCGGTGGGGTGGATGTTGCTCTGGATAACCTTCTCGTACTCCTTATTATAATAAGGTGTGAAAGCGTGGATCCACTCGGTGTGTTTGTGTGTATCTATGCGTGCTGTCACGGCGGCAAGGGTCTGTTTGCAGTTGCCCAGGACGGAGACATTTGTGCGCACATTCTTGTTGAACTCGGAGGGGTCTATGTCGAAGTGAACAATCTTGGCCTGTCGGGCATAGGTGGCTATGTTGCCCGTGACGCGGTCGTCGAAGCGCATGCCTACGGCGATGAGCACGTCGCACTTGTTGGTCATCACGTTGGGAGCCAGGTTGCCGTGCATACCCAGCATGCCCATGTTGAGACGGTGGTGGGAGGGAAGGGCAGAGAGGCCCAAGAGTGTGCATCCGCATGGGGCGTCGAGCTTCTCGGCAAAGGCGATGAGCTCGTCTTGTGCGTTGCCCAGTTCCACGCCCTGTCCCACCAGGATGAGGGGGCGTTGCGCTGTGGCGATGACCTGGGCGGCGCGGCTCAGTTCATCCTCGTTGGGGGTAGGATCTGGGTCGTAGCTGCGTATGAAGTCAACCTTGAGTGGTTGGTAGTCGACGAGTGCGGTCTGGGCGTTCTTGGTGAAGTCCAGGACGACGGGGCCGGGTCGGCCGCTGCGGGCGATGTAGAAGGCGCGGCTCACGGCCCATCCCACATCTTCGGCGCGGCGTATTTGGTAACTCCATTTGGTAATGGGGCTGGTGATGTTCACCACGTCCACCTCCTGGAAGGCATCGGTTCCGAGGAAATCGGCTCCCACTTGTCCGCAGATGACGACGAGAGGTGTACTGTCTATCATGGCGTCGGCTACGCCCGTGATGGTGTTGGTGGCACCGGGACCGCTCGTGACGATGGCGCAGCCCACCTGCCCCGACACTCTGGCGAAGCCCTGAGCGGCGTGAATGGCTCCCTGTTCGTGGCGCACCAGAATGTGATTGAGCTGGTCTCTGTAGTCGTACAGAGCGTCGTACACCGGCATGATGGCCCCTCCTGGATAGCCGAAGAGTGTCTGGACTCCTTCGTTCAGCAGAGCCCTCATCAATGTCTCGGAACCAGTGATTTTCCCCATATATTTTTCGGGTATATAATCCTTAAAGTCTTAACGTTCTTACTCTTCCCCAATCATCCTCACTCCTCCCTTGTCGGCGCTGCTCACGCTCTGGGCATAGGCCTGCAGGGCTTTGCTCACCTTGCGGTGGCGCTTGAGGGGCATCATCTCGCGCTGGGAGAGTTCGGCATCGCTGAGGCGTACGTTGATGGAACGGTTGGGGATGTCGATGTCTATGATGTCGCCGTCGTGAATCTTGCCTATGTTGCCTCCGCTGGCTGCCTCGGGGCTGACGTGGCCGATGCTGAGCCCGCTCGTGCCCCCCGAGAATCTGCCATCGGTGACCAGGGCGCATTCCTTGCCCAGATGCATCGACTTGATGTAGGAGGTGGGGTAGAGCATCTCCTGCATGCCGGGACCGCCTTTGGGCCCTTCGTGGGTGATGACCACCACGTCGCCGCTCTTCACCTTACCGCCCAGGATTCCCTCGCAGGCATCTTCCTGGGAGTCGAAGACCACGGCGGGACCGGAGAAGCGCCAGATGCTCTTATCGACTCCTGCCGTCTTCACCACACAACCGTCCTGGGCAATGTTGCCGAAGAGTACGGCCAGTCCGCCGTCGCGTGTGTAGGCATGTTCGAAGTCGCGTATGCAGCCTGCTGTGCGGTCGGTGTCGAGACTTTCGTAGCGACAGTCCTGCACGCCTAGTTGGTTGCAGAACCCTCCGGCGGGAGCGCAGCTGTAGATGCGCAAGGCCTCGGGCCCTACGTCGCCATGCAGGATGGAGTATTTGGCGATGTCCTGGGCCAGTGTGGCACCGTTCACACGACGCACAGTCGTGTCGAGGAGGCCTCCCTTGGCCAGCTCGCCCAGTAGCCCCATCATGCCTCCCGCACGGCCGCAGTCCTGTACGCTGTAGCGCTGGGAGTTGGGGGCGAGTTTGCAGAGGAAAGGTGTGTGGCGCGAGAGAGCGTCGATGTCGGACATGGTGAAGTCCACCTCGGCCTCGCGGGCTACGGCCAGCAGATGGAGCACAGTGTTGGTGGATGCTCCCATGGCGATGTCCAGGGTCATGGCGTTGAGGAACGCCTGACGGGATGCGATAGAGCGTGGCAGCACCTCGCGGTTGTCGTTCTCGTAGTAGTCCAGGGCGTTGTGCACTATCTGGCGTGCGGCTTCCTTGAGCAGTTCGATGCGACCTTGGTGGGTGGCCAGGATGGTACCGTTGCCGGGGAGGGAGAGTCCGAGTGCCTCGGTGAGGTTGTTCATGGAGTTGGCGGTGAACATGCCCGAGCAGCATCCGCATCCGGGGCACGCACGGTTCTCTATCTCGGCGAGTTCATCGTCAGAGACGGTGACGTCGCCTCCTTTCACCATGGCGATGACGAGGTCGAGGTTCTCCCCTTTGTATCGTCCTGCCTCCATGGGGCCTCCCGAGACGAAGATGGTGGGGATGTTGAGTCGCATGCTGGCCATCAGCATGCCCGGGGTAATCTTGTCGCAGTTGGAGATGCACACGAGGGCATCGGCTTTGTGGGCATTGACCATATATTCCACCGAGTCGGCAATGATGTCGCGGCTGGGCAGCGAGTAGAGCATGCCGTCGTGGCCCATAGCTATGCCGTCGTCGATGGCTATGGTGTTGAATTCGGCGGCATAGCAGCCCAGTCGTTCTATCTCGGCCTTCACGATCTGTCCTGCCTCGTGCAGGTGGGTATGTCCTGGCACGAACTGGGTGAAGGAGTTGGCGATGGCTATGATGGGCTTGCCAAACTGCTCTCTCTTCATGCCGTTGGCCACCCAGAGGGCCCTGGCGCCGGCCATTCGTCGACCTTGTGTGCACACGTCGCTGCGCAGTGGATTCTTGTAGGTAGTCATTTCTCTATGATATTCAGCATTTTCATGGTGGCCTTGATGGCTGCCTCGGTCTGGTCGGCATCAAAGCCTCGTGTCTTGAAGATGTTGCCCTCGTACTGCCAGGTGATGATGGTCTGCACGAAGGCGTCTGTACGTCCGCCTGGGGGGATGCTCACGGCGTAGTTGGTGAGCATGGGGAAGGAGCGTTGCAGGGTGGTCTTGTAGATCTTGCGCAGGGCTCGTACGAAGGCGTCGTAGCCACCGTCGCCGCAGGCATATTCCTCATAGACCTTGCCGCATATCTCCAGCTTGAGGGCGCAGGTGGGTTTGAGGCTGCTGCAGAGCGCCACGTTGTAGGCCAGTAGTTTCACCTTGTCCTCCTCCACGGCATGCTTCAGCACATCGGCCACGATGTAGGGCAGGTCCTCTTGTGTCACCACTTGCTTCTTGTCGCCCAACTCGATGATGCGGGACGTCACCTTCCTCATTGCCTCATCGTCGAGCACGAGTCCCAGCGCCTCCAGGTTCTTCTTGATGTTGGCCTTGCCGCTGTTCTTGCCCAGTGCGTATTCGCGTTTGCGACCGAAACGTTCGGGGAGTAGTCGGCTGCAGTAGAGGTTGTTCTTGTTGTCGCCGTCAGCATGGACTCCTGCCACCTGTGTGAAAACATTCTCGCCCGTGATGGGTTGGTTGTTGCTCGTGGCTACGCCCGAGAAGGACTCCACCACCTGTGCCACCTCCACCAGACGGCGTTCGCTGATGCCAGTGCGACATCGGAGTTGGTCCTTGAGTACGGCCTGCACGCTGGCCAGGGGCGCGTTGCCGGCCCGTTCGCCCAGTCCGTTCACCGTGGTGTGGAGACCGTGAATACCTGCCACCACGGCGGCATAGACGTTGGCCACGGCCAGGTCGTAGTCATTGTGGGCATGGAAATCGAAGTGTAGGCTGGGATAGGAGGTTGTCATCTCGCCCACGAACGCGCTCACCTCGGTGGGTGTCAGCACGCCCAAGGTGTCGGGAAGCATGAAGCGCTGGATGGCCTTGCCCTGGAGAGCGCTGATGAGGTGGTGGACGTAGGCGGCCCCATACTTCATGCCGTTGCTCCAGTCCTCCAGATAGAGGTTCACGCTCAGTCCGCACTGGTGGGCATAGTCCAGAGTGGCGCAGATGTCGGCTATGTGCTGGTCGGGCGTCTTGTCTAGTTGCTCGGTGCAGTGTTTCTCGCTCCCCTTGGCCAACAGGTTCATCACCTTGCCTCCGCACTCGCATATCCAGTCCACCGAGATGCCGGCATCCACGAAACCCAGAATCTCGATGCGCTGCAGCAGACCTTTCTGCTCGGCCCACTTGCATATGCCCCTCGCCGAGTCCATCTCGCCATCCGACACTCGTGCCGATGCGATTTCCAGTCGGTCCACCTTCACCTGTGCCAGCAGCATCTTGGCGATGGCCATCTTCTCGTGGGGCAGGAAACTGACGCCGCTGGTCTGTTCGCCGTCGCGTAGCGTCGTGTCCATGATTTCTATGCGGTGCATCATCGTCATGTTTTTCGGGCGCAAAGGTAATGAAAAAGGTTAGAGGTTATAGGTTAGAGGTTAGAGTTTTTTTCTCCGGCATGCGAAAAATAGGCTTTTTTCTTGTATAAAATGTAAATTTATCTAACCTCTAACCTCTAGCCTCTAACCTTTTTTGTACTTTTGCAGCGCAAAAAATCTGTAATATATAAAAGCGTGAAAAAGTATATCCCCATCTGTGTGCTGGTCGTGGTGTTCGTGGCTCTCAAGTACGCCAACACTACCGATACCGACGACACCCCAATAGAACAAGTCGTGACGGAGCAGACCTCTGCAGAACCGACGGATCTGGTCTACCCCGACCTGCTAGAGCAACCCGTTCTCGGTTGCGATGATAACATCATAAACCACACGGGGTTCACGTTGTCGTACAACGACAAGACGAACTGCCCCAACTGGGTGGCGTGGCAACTCACGGCCGAGGAGGTGGCGACTTTGGCAGCGCAGCGCAGTAATGACTTCCGTGGCGATCCCGAGGTGGCACGCTCGCATAGGGTGGAGACCTATGACTACAAGAACTCGGGCTATGACCGGGGACACATGTGTCCCGCTGCCGACATGAAATGGGACGCCACGGCCATGAGTGACTGCTTCTACATGTCCAATATCTGTCCGCAGGAACCCACGCTGAACCAAAGATGGTGGGAGCACGTGGAGAGCGCCTGCCGCAGGTGGGCGGAGCGGGAAGGCTGCGTATATGTCTGCTGCGGACCCCTCTATAAGAAGAGTGTAAGGGTACGATATATCGGTCAGCAAGTGCGTGTGCGCGTACCGGATGGCTTCTTCAAGGTGGTCCTCTCGCTGCGACGCGGGGCAGAGAAAGCCATAGGCTTCATCTACAGTAACACCGAGGAACGTCAGACCATGGCCGATGCCGCCAGCGCCGTGGACGAGGTAGAGGCCCTCACAGGCTACGACTTCTTCGCCCAGGTCCCCGACACCCTCGAGTCTCGCCTGGAGCAGACCTATAACCTCACCGATTGGGACTGAACCCATCTTAAGGTGACAAGAATTTATAGAACCCACCTTAGAGAAACTACCGAATCATGAAGACTTTTACTGAGAATGCTCTGCATATCTTCGCCCAGTTGAATGCCATACCGAGGGCCTCGCATCATGAGGAACAGGTGGCCGACTTCCTCTGTCGTTATGCCGAGGGACTGGGGCTGGAGTACGACCGCGACGCAGAGAACTGTGTCGTCATACGCAAAGCCGCTACACCAGGACATGAGGCTGCACCGACCGTGGTGCTGCTCAATCACATGGATATGGTGGCAGTGGGCGATGGCAGTAGGCCTTTCGACCCCCTCGCCGATGGCATAGAAGCCTACACCGAGGATGGCTGGATGAAGGCCCGCGGCACCTCGCTCGGCGCCGACAATGGCATAGGGCTGAGCATGGCCCTCGCTGTGCTGGCCGACGACAGCCTCGTACACCCTGCCCTCGAGGTACTCACCACCACCAACGAAGAGGATGGTATGAGCGGCGCGGCAGGTCTCTCGACTACCTTCATCCACGGACGAAAGGTCATCAACCTCGACAGCGAGGACTACGATACCATCACCGTAGGGGCTGCCGGGGCCTATCTGCAGACGGCTACCATTCCCTTGCGCCCCTTGACCCCTCCACCCTCCTGCGACAAATTCTACAAGGTGGCTATCCGCGGTGGACTAGGCGGACACTCGGGCGTGGACATCAACAAGCACCGCATCAATGCGATATCCGAACTCTGCCATTTCCTGCGTGCACTGCGCGAGACAGACTGTGCATCGCTTTGCCTGGCAGAGATATGTGGCGGCGATGCCAATGCCTCCATACCCAGTCACTGTGCCGCCATCGTGGGCATCAGCAGCGCCGAGTGCGAGTCGTTCGAGGCCTTGGTGCGCCTGCACGAAGAAAGGATACGAAGCATGTATGATGAGCCCCTTGTCGGGCTCACCGTTGAGGAGACAGCACCACGGCCTCTCATCACCTCGTGCGACATTCTGTACGTGGTGGACCATATCCCCTGCGGTGTCTTGCGCATGCGCGACGACATGCCAGGGACGGTCATGACGAGCAACAACATAGGCATTATACGCACCGAGACCGGCAGCATCCATGTCTCGTGCCATACGCGCAGCTTCAGCGATGAGGAGATGGTGCGTACGGCAGAGGATATCTCGCGGCACTTCGAGGAGGCGGGCGCTGATGTCTGCGTCGTGATGAACACCCCGGGATGGCAGGAGAATACCGACTCGGCATACCTTGCTCTCGTGGACCAGGCCTTCGTGGATGTCCTTCATTTCTCGCCCCGCAAGGTGGCCATGCACTTCGTGCTAGAGGCAGGCTACTATGTGCAGAAATATCCTGGCATAGAGATTGCCTGCATCGGTCCCCGCATCGTAGAACCCCATTCCACCAAGGAGCGCGTAGAACTCTCCACCGTGGATGACATCTGTCGCGTCCTCGTAGTCCTCCTTTCTCGTCTCGCATAAACCAGTACATCCACATGAAACGCATATTTATTTTCGTTCTCCTCGTCGTCATCGCATGCGTACCTAAAGCCCAAGCCCAGGCCGATGATGTCGGTTCGTGGCTCAGTATTCAGGCCAATAAATCGCTGAACCGCTGCTATGCCATGGCACGTCTGGAGTATCGTGCCTATGACAACCTCGGTGCCACCGAGTGCTACTTCGTCATGGCTGGCGGGGGATACAATTTCACCAAATGGCTCAAGGCCGACCTTAGCTATGAGTTCTGGAAGTTGCCCTCGTCGGCTGGCGCCACGAAGCACAAAGGCGTGGCTGTCGTCACGGGTAGCCTCTCGCAGGGTGCTCTGACTCTGGCCTGGCGCGAGAAGTACGAGATATCGTTCGATGCAGATGGCAGTATTGGACATACATTACGCTCGCGTCTGCGTGCTCAATACCGCTTTGGTAAAGTGCCCATTACACCCTATGTGATGTATGAGTTCTTTAATGGTTTCGGCGGTAGGGGCTGGGTACGTTCGCTGCACTATGCCGGCACCGAGATACGTCTGGGGCGTCATAGCGCACTCGACGTTTTCTATATGTACAACCTCCATCCCCAGACCGGTGGCGGCACCACGGGTTGCCATACCTTTGGGGTGGGCTATAGCTTCAGTTTCTAATATGGAATACCTGTCGCAGGAATGTTACGACCAACTCGTGGCCGAACTTCGACACATGATTAACGTGGAGCTGATCAAGGTGGAGAACGACATCGCAGAGGCTGCCGCACAGGGCGACCGCAGCGAGAACTACGAATACCATGCTGCCAAACGGGCTCAGGGCAAGCTCCTTGGCCGCATACGTTTCAGGCAACGGGTGCTGGAGAATGCCCGTGTCCTGGACACCTCGCTCCTCGATGCCGACGTGGCCGGACTGTTCCGGCGTGTTGTCATCACCAATCTGGCCACCCACACCCAGATGACCTACACCATCGTCAATCCCCACGAAGCCAACCTGAGGGAAGGCAAGATATCGGTGCAGTCGCCCATCGCCCAGGCCCTACTGGGCAAGCACGTAGGCGATGTCGTCGAGGCCCACGTCCCTGCTGGCGTCATCCAGTTGCAGATTGACAACATCACTATCGAATAAAGCAATTTATAGAGTACATCACATACTATGAACTGGTCAGGAATCATTTTAGGTGCAGCAACCTTTCTGCTGATAGGTATCTTTCATCCCATCGTCATCAAGGCCGAGTACCATTGGGGCAAAGGCTGCTGGTGGTTCTTTGTCCTCGGTGGCGTGGCGTTCTGTGTGACGTCGATGCTGGTGGACGACGTGGTGCTGGCAGCCGTGCTTGGCGTGGCGGGCTTCAGCGCTTTCTGGTCTGTACACGAGCTCTTCGAACAGGAGAAACGCGTACAGAAGGGGTGGTTCCCGCGTAACCCCAAACGGATGGGTCTTCTCGTAGCCTCTCTGGTGCTGGTGCAGGCTGCCCAGGCCGAGTACCATACCCAGGTGCTGCGCGACGCCAAGGGCAACATCACCGCACTGCGTACCTACAAGGACCAAGTGCTGATGATGGAGACCAGCTTTGACGACGGCAAGGAGACGGTGCGCATGCTTCAGCAGGATGACACCTACAGCACCGAGGAGCATACCACACGCTGTGCTACATGCCTGCTCGGGCTGGGCGACCTCGACCTGACAGGACAGGCGCATCCGCACCGTCCACACTTCTCGACGCTCACCACACACGGTGCCCCCACGGTGACCGAGGGACGCTGGTCGCCCTCGCTTCAGAAGCCCATCTGCTACAACGACGGCGTGGTACGCACCTACCGTCTGGCCCTTCCCGTGGACTACAGCTATTACAGCAGCTATTACGGCAGCAACCCCGACCTCGTCCGTGCCTCGTGGGACCAGATCATCACCTTCTGCAACGAGATATACATGCGCGAGATAGGTGTCTGCTTCGAACTGGTGGACGACGACAATCTGATAATAGGCAGCGACGACGAGTTCTTCACCACTGAGAATGCCAACAGCATCTACAGCCAGGTGACGGGCAAACTGAGCGAGTACTACGGCTCGGAGAACTACGACATAGGCGTGCTGCTGCACTACATCACCAACTACAGCGGTCTCTCGAGCAAGTATGGTGCCTACCGCCATACGGGCAAGGCGGCCAGCGTAGCCATCGCATCGCCCACCACCATCGCCCACGAGATAGGACACCTGTTCGGCGCCAGCCACACCTTCAGCAGCAACAGCGGCAACAGCATCGCCGTGGAACCCGACGACGGTACCTCACTGATGAGTTATGGCTCGCCGCGCGACTTCTTCAACCTCGCTTCTATCTACGAGATACGCGAGAACCTCGTGGCCGACCTGCCCTATGTCAACGAACAAGGCGAAACCCTGGGCACGACGAGTGGCTCGTTCAACAACTTCGTGCACGGTACCTACACAGGCAACCGCCCCCCTTGCATCGACCATACCTTGCTGCCCGACACCATCATCGTGCCTAAGGGCTCGTGGGTGGGCTTCGACGTCGCTGCCACTGACCTCGAGAACGACCCACTGCACTACTTCATCCACCAGGCCGACTGGGCAACACCATCCACTTCCAAAGCCAAATTCATAGCCAAGGCAGCCAAGGAGACACCTTTCCTGACGTGGGCCCCGTCGTACTCGACCGATAAGTACGACCCCACCTGGCTGGCGAAGGATGCCTACTCCGATCCTCCCAGCACGGGTACCTACACCCTCTGGTTGGCTGCCTGTGACGGCGACTGGACGAGCAGCGCGCCCCACGCCGTCAACTACGACATACACGAGATGACGGTCATCGTGCGTAGCAGCGAGAGCCCCACACGGCTCACCACCGACTTTGCCACCTCCTACACGGGCAACCAGTGGCTGCAACTCACGTGGGACAACGACAACCAGATTTTCCCCAAGTCCTCGACACGAGTCAGGGTAACGCTGAGTACCGATGCCGGAAAGACCTATCCCATCCTCCTCAAGGACACCGTGCCCAACTGGCGCACCTGCTATGTCTTACTCCCTGGCAATGTCAACACCGACAAGGCTGTGGTACGCATCGAGGTTCTGCGCCGACAGACCGACGGCACCTACCTACCCTCGGGGGCCTACCATACCTCGCAGGTGGAACCCTACACAGGCGGCTTTACCCTCGTTCCCTCTTCCGATGACCCTGGAGAGGAACCCCAGGTGACGGAACCCGACGATGACGACGAGGAGGAGGGCGAGTATGTCACGGCACCGGCACTGACGCTTCCCTACGAGGCCTATCCGCTTAAACGCCGGGTCCTCATAGAGCCTTTCATCGGTCTGGACTGCGGCAATGCGCCGACGGGAATGGCCAATCTGAGCAGCGTCTTGGCCCGCTATGACGATAGCGACTACATCGCTGCCACCCAGCATTTCTACTCGGGCTACCTGCAGCTGGATGCCAGCCGCAGCATCGCCACAGCCTTCGAGATTACCGCCTCGCCCCGCATCATGGTGGCCCGCGACGGCTACGACCAGCGCTACATGAGCACACCGGCCTTCTATCCCAACCAGAGCATGATAGAGTCGGGCCTCAAGCGCAACCTGGCCAACAGCGTTCCCGTCTATCTCACCCTCGAGGGTACCACCTACGATGCCTCCACACGCAAACTCAAGGTCACCGTGTCGGGCTTCTGCTCCACCAGCATCCCCGACCCATGTCTCAGCGTGTGTCTCCTAGAGGACGGTATCTACGCCTATCAGTCGGGCCAAGGCTACATCACTCACGACCACGTCGTGAGGACATACCTCTCCGACGAACTGGGCGAGACGCTCAATCTATATGCCGACGGACATTTCACGCGGCGGTTCACCTACACCCTGCCTGCTTCGCTCAACTCCTACAGTGTCAATCCCGATCAGGTCAAGGTACTGGCCTTTGTGCATACCGGGCAACCTTTCCGCACCCAGAAAAACTACGAATTGAGCGAGGTGTGGAACGCCACCGCGGCTCCTGTCATGGACTTCGTCGCTGGGGCCACCTATCGGTCTGACCCGCTCAATCTACGTATGGAGGTCCAGCAAGGTGACACCTACCTCGGTACTATGTGTCTGCCCTACGGCGTGGACCTGCCCGAAGGTGTTGTGGCCTATGAGGTCGAAGCATCGGGAAGGGCTGTGGAACTCTCGACCCGAAGCATAGCACCCCTGCAGACTGTACTCCTCACCTCCACAGACAGCGTGGTGGCGCTGACCCCGAACACATCGCTCACCGCAACGCCTGCGAGCGACACGAATGGCTTGAGTGGTGAGTTCCATTCGCGCATGCTGGAGAGCGGCGAGCACTGTCTCTCCTTGGGCATCAATGCCGAGGGCGAGGCCGCCTGGGTGCCGACAGGACAATCTCCTACCACCTCGGGCAGTACCTACTACTGTCCGGCAGGTTCCTATGTCCCCGCAGGACGAGGTCATCTGGATGGTACTGCCGAGCTGCCGCTCACCTTGGCACGCCACAGTCAGGCCACGCTCACCGTGACGCAGGCCCACTGGGGCACGTTCGTTGCCCCCTATCCTTGCATCCTCGAGGACGGCACGCGAGCCTATACGGCCGATGTCGTCGACGATGTCATCACCTTCACCGAGGTGACAGAAAGTACCATCCCTGCCAACACGCCCGTTGTCGTTTACAAAGATGTCTCGATCACCTACACCAAAACCTACGAAGGCATCGCACCTGCTGGTGTCACTACCTGCACAAAGGGTATTCTTACAGGAGTGTTCCAAAAGGTGACGGACATCCCCGAGACAGCCGATGGGAAGACCAATTATGTGCTGCAGAACGGTAATAGTGGCGTGGGGTTCTATCAGGTGAACGGCAGCGCTTCGCTCAACCCCAACCGAGCCTATATGTCGGTACCTACCGTGGCAGGCATCAAGGGCTTTGTGGGCTTTGATGTCATCACGGGTGTGGATGCAATAAGGGTCAACGCTCAAAGGTTGGCAGATGTTTATAACCTGGCTGGACAGAGAGTGAACGCAAACTACAAAGGCGTTGTCATCATGAACGGCAAGAAGGTCTTAATCAAGTAAACCATGAAGAATACCACGAAACGAAATTATATACAGCCACATACCTCAGCCTTCTACATCACGTCACGCCATGCCATTCTCGGTGTCTCCGACCTTCTCGACACGATGAACGAGAAGGGCCAGAACACCAATGATGCCGACAACAACCTCTCCAAACGTGGTCGCGGCGACATTTGGGACTCCGACAACCAGGGATGGTGATGTATTCTATTTCTGTACGGAGAGCGTGACGGGACCGAAGAGGCCGTAGGATTTGTAGGGCTGATTGGCCTGCGGACCGGCGATGACCCATGTCTTGCGAGAGTCCTCGGGGAGGGATGCGTCATAGACGAGGCGGTTGTACCACGAACTGGTGACATCTACTTCCAAGGTGTTGCTGCCAGGGCGGAGAGCGGAGGTGATGTCGCAGGTGTAGGGCTCAGACCACAGTGTCTCGATGTCTTGTCCGCCCAGGCGCACCATGGCAATCTGATTGACCCGGCCCAACTGTAGCATGTAGCGGGCTTCGGGGTCTTTGTCATCGAGGTTGAGCGTGGTGGTGTAGGTGGCTGTGCCGCTGAAGGCCCGTCCCTCATCAGATACGTCGAGGTCTTTCCAGGGCAGCAGTTGTGTGGTAGTGATGGGCGCATCGATACCCCAGCCGGCTGGGAAAGTGACCTGCCAGGTGTTGGCGCTGAGGTCATGGCAAGCGGTCTCGGTAGATGCGGTCAAGTTGGCGTCGTAGGTCTTGTCGTGACGGAAGACGATGAAGAGGCACTGTCCTATGGCCATTTCCAGGTGGACCTGACTGTAGCCCTTCTCCTGACGTGAGGGAAGGGGACGGATGCTGCCGTTGGCAGGATTCCACAGTTCTACGTAACCCTCGTTGTGAAAGGTAACGTCTCCCGCGAAGGTTTCCTGTGCAGGCGGACAGACGAAGTACCAGTCGGCTCCTTTGGTGCGTCGGTGGAACCAGTATTTGCCCAGTCCCACCACATCGGGTGCTGTTTGGAGAGTTTGAAGCGCCTCGTTGATGCTCATGCCCGTCACCACCTTGCCTTGGCCCACGATGTGTATACCGTTTGGGCTCCGTGGCCACAGTGTTGCCACGGCATCGTCGTAGCGCTGCTGCTGATGGTTGTCGTTGGAGAGGGTGGCAAGGCCTGTGGGACGGTCGGCCACGAGGATGCCGCCGGCCTCTACCATTTGCTGCAGACGTTCCAGGGTTTCTGGATGCATGCGTCCAGGGGTGGGAATCCATAGAATGGGGTAGGCGATACCGTCGGGTGTGGTCCATGCCCCGTCCTCGATGTGCAGACGGGTGAGAAGGGCGTCGGGGTTGCAGTAGTCGAAGTGGTAGCCCTCGGGGAAATCCACCAACTGGAGCGGTTTCTGTCTGGGCTCGTCGCCGAGGTACCAGAGGACGCTCATGACGGGCAGACCGCGTTCAAGCATGTATGTGCAGCGAGCAAGGTGTCCCGTGAAGGCGGGCATGTGACGCCACCATGTCTGGCCCCGCAGGAAGGGACTGCCTATGCCACTGCCGAAGCTCGTGCCGGGGAAGTAGTCGGAGGCTCCAGGGTTGTGGGTGTAAGTGTGGAAGACGAAGTGTGTCATGCCGTCGAGGAGGTTCTGGTTGGCGACATCCTTGAACATCTGCCAGTGTTCGTCCCAGGTGAGGTCGAAACTGGTGAAACTCTCGGCCGAGACGCGCGGCTTGCCGTAGAGGTGGGCAGCCGAGGCGGTGGGACGTATGGGCTTGAACTCGCGGTTGTAGAGGAAATGGCTGTAGGGCTGCCAGAACTCACACATGGGTACGTCGGCGTATTTGTAGTATTCGAGCGGGTCGGCGGGGAGGATGTCTCCCGCGGCGGTCTCGTAGGAACAGGTGATGCCAGCCTCGTGGGCCTTGGTGGCCATCTCGTCAAAGAAATTATGGACATAGAGGTCGTTAAGGGTCACGCGCCAGTCGCAGAGGAAGCGTGCCGTGATCTCGGGGTTGTCGAGGACGTAGCCGAAGAGGGCGGGCATCCACGGCAGAAGATTGTAACCTGTGGCGCGCAGGAACTCTGAGGGCATGTGCTGGGTCCAGGTCTGTGTGACACATTCCCAGCTGTCGAGGAGCATGTTGCTGACCAGTCCCTGGAGGCTGCCCGAGGTGTACTTGCCTATGTAGTTGTCAAAGTGGAGGTCGGCTCCGCTGGGATCGAGTTTATTGCATTCCCATCCCGTGGCTTCTTTGGGTGCGGGCCCGTTGCGTCGCTGGGTGTTGACGTGTCCGATGCGCAGCACCGTCCAGTTGCCCTCTGGGGCTTCCCAGTGCAGTGTGCCGTCGATTCCCATCTTGTCGGTGATGTCGGTAATCGTGGCCCGACTGACGTAGGCCTCGGTGCTCTGCTGCACTTCGTTCTCGATCTGGAGTGCCGTGCGTGCCGTCCACCCCGCTTCGGCCTCCCAGTTGGGCTGACGGGCTGCGGCGAGGAGGCTGATTGCGCCGAGGTTCATGGGGTGCTTGTTGTGTATAGTGATGCGGTAGTGGCTGCAGGGTGTTGTCTCGGTGAGCGGGTAGGACATGGTGGGGCTGTCCTGCCAGTTGGCGTTGGGGCAGGCGGCCGAGAGAATCTCTGTGGCTGTGCCCTGGGCATCGATGGCCTCGACGCGGAAATGGACGTCGGGATTGCAGCAGAAAGCATGCTGAAAGCCGTTGATACTACTGGTCTGCAGCGTGCGTGCCACGGCAGGGTGGGGCAGTCGTATGTCGATAACGTGGGGTTGCATGGGGGAGTCTGACGTGGGAGCCTCGAAAGTGTAGTCTCCCGAGGTCCACAGGGGCGCCTCGCCTTCACCCAAAGGGGTGCGGAAGGCCAGCACCATGAGGTCGCGGTAGTCCTGGTCGGAAGGGGCAGCCTCGCCTCCTGCGGGGAGAGTCACCTCAATATTCGTTCCGCCCTGTATCTGTGTGGCGGTGTGAGCGAGGTTGCGCATGGTGTGGTCTAGGTCGATCCAGGGTCCTCCGCTCATGGACCATCCCGGACAGTTCTGCATGGTGAAACGCAGTCGCAGACGCTGTGCCTCGCAGGCGGTGAAGTGGACGAGGTCTTCCCACTTCTCGCTCAGACAATAGACGGGCTCCTTCACACCTTTCCAGTTGTCGGCGAATCCTCCACCGTGGAAGAACTGAACACCGGCTATGCCTGCCTGTGCTATGGCCTCGAGGTCGGCCGTGATGCCCTCGCGGTCTACGTTACCGTTGACGTAGTGAAACCATGTCTCGGGGCGGTACTGCTTGGATGGGTTGCGGAAAAGTTGTTCGTCGTGTCGGCCGAAGTCCTTGCGCAGTTCGGTGGTGTCTGGTACGGCCTGTGGTACGGGTTCGTGGAGGTAGTCGCCTTGGGTATGGCACGCTGCCAGGGTGAGAAGAATGGGCAGGTATTGCAGTTTCATGGTAGTGATGAGATGGCTTTGTCGTCTGCAAAAGTACGAAAAAGGTTATAGGTTAGATGTTAGAGGTTAGTGGAAATTTTGCCTTTCCCCCAGAAAAAAGCCTATTTTCGCCTGCCGAGTCAAAAAAAACGTCGTTTTTGTTGTGTATATTCCAAAAGTTATGCCTAACTTTGCAGCCGCAAAACGGAAAAGTACTCTCGAGGAGAGATGCTCGAGTGGCTGAAGAGGCACGCCTGGAAAGCGTGTAACCGTCAAAAGCGGTTCCGGGGTTCGAATCCCCGTCTCTCCGCGAAGAGCATGTTCTGGTTTTGTGCCTGGTACAGGAAACATGGGAAAGTCCTGTACGGCCAGCTCCCTTCGAATCCCCCAGGGCTTGACCGCAGCAAGGGTAGTTGGTTGTAGCGGCGCGATGCAGATAGCTTTCCCACCCGCCTCTTTAGCTCAGTTGGCCAGAGCACGTGATTTGTAATCTCGGGGTCGTTGGTTCGAATCCGACAAGAGGCTCAAGGGAATGAAGAAGGGACAGTTGCAGCTGTCCCTTTCCTTATTGATTGCCACCCGCTGTTGGCCTTTTTTATGATAATTGAAAACCATTACAATCCCGTCGTGTACCAGCGGCTGCGTGCGGTGTTCGACGCAGGCGCCTGGGAAACTCTGGTGCCGTTGCTTGAGGGGTTGAGCCATGCGCAGTTCCGCGCGGCAGGCCACATGTTGGCCGAACGCTTGCTGATGGATGTGGAGCCCGACACCTTCTGGATGGTGGTGGAACGTCTGGTGGCGTGGAATGCCAGGGCCATGCTCGTGACACTGGCCAAGGCTGCTGCACGAAGGTTGCAGGCGGGGACTCTGAGCGTGAGGGACGAGGGTGTGGCATGCCTCTCGCGTAGTCTTCAAGGTGGTGTGGCGGGGCAGGATGGACATCTGCTGGACCGTCGCAAACTCGTGGCCACGCTATTGCCGGCCATGTCCCGACCCGAGGATGTTGAGTCGTTGTTGCGTCTATTTGTCGTAGGCGATGACAGGGCCATGATCGACATGCTGCTGCAGGTGCGGGGTATGGCGGTGGCTTTTGTGTTGTTCAGGTTGCTAAGGAAAGAGGAGTCAGACACTGCCTACCTCACCACAGTGTGTCGCTCGTTGCTTCATCGCAGTGAGCGTATGGACGACCTATCGTTCAACCTGACGTTGCTCATCAAGGAGTTCTATGGTTTGCAGGGTGTGGGCGGCACCTTCTCGCTGCGTCTGCAACCCTACGAAATGGCGGGGGTGGACACAGACTACGCGGCTTTCAGTCGTCTTTTGTCGAGAGTATGAGTGTGGTGGCACCTATGCTGATGATGGTGCCATCGGAGATGCGTAGCCTGTCGTTGTCGCGCAGGATGGTGTCAGCCACAAAGGTGCCGGTACCCGAAGGGGCATCGCGCAGGACATATTCCAAGTCGCCTCGTTTGTTGTGCTGCACACGGATGATGCAGTGTGTGGTGTCCACGCTGGGGTCGGCGGTCTGGATAGGGTGGTCTATGTCGATACCCTTGACATAGCGGCCAAAGGTGTTGTCGCCCATGTGCAGCGGCATCTCCTGGCGGTAGTGGAAGACATTCTCCACCACGATAATCTTGCCGATGAAGGGGGTGGCATCGGAAGTGCCTGGACCACTCCGTGCAGGTACCTTGATGCCGAACTGGTGGTGGCACTCTGGGCAATCGAAGACGAGGGTCTGACCGGGACGATAACGTGTCTCGTCGAAGGTCAGGGTATGGTCACATTTGGGGCAGCGGACGCGTTTCATAGTTTGAGCACCCACGACGAAGTCAAATCGATATGCTCGGCGTGGACTTTCTTATTGAAACTGTAGGCGGCATGGGCCTGGTCAAAGTCCTCGATGACGACGCGGATGATCTCGCCGTTATCGAAGATGCGCGCCGAGTCGAAGCCCCTCGTTTGGAGGCGCTGGACAAAGTGCTCTGCATTGGACCTACTGATGGCACTGGCCAGGACGATGACGTAGTGGGGGGCTGGAGTGGCAGGTGCAGGGTCTGCGGCACAGGGCATGGGAGCCTCTGCGGAAGTCTCTGCGTTGCACGCAGAATGCGCAGGGTTCGCAGAAGAGCTCGTGCTTGGTATGCTCTGCATGGGACCCTCGAGCACCTGGGGGGCTTTTGCTGTCGTACAAAATGCAGAGCACGGTAGATGCACGCTGCCCAGCTCGACGTTGTCGCGCGAGGTGAGGGTGGGCGAGAGACTCTCGCCAGTGAAGAGGAAGGCCAGGAGAAGGCATGCAGCTGCTGTGGCTACGGCATGGAGGGCACTGCGACTGATGTGTATGGTGATGCCTCCCGTTGACGTTGGCTTTGGCGTCGCCCGCCTTTTATTACTACGCGCGTGACGCGTGAGACGAGGCATGGTGATGCTGTCAAGTCCGAAATACTCGAGCGAGGCGATGCCGGCGTGACAGGCCTCGAAGGAGAGGTTGCCGTCCTCGTCCTGGCTGAAGGTGCCTATGTTGCCAAACTCCACCTGTGACTCGGTGAGAATCTGACGGCGCAGGTCGAGGGTCCATGTCTGGATGAGGTGTTTGGCCTGGACGGAGCCCACCTGCTGGGCATGCTGCACAACACCCACGAGCAGTCCGTCGTCTTCTGTCATGCTGGCATGGAAACGAATCTGCCGCTGTGGTGGGAAGAAGAGATCTTCATCCTCCGAGCGTGTGGAGGGAATCTCCAGAACTACGAAAGCCCCGAATTGGGGAATGACAACGTAGTTGTGGTGGAGAAGGAGTCGTTGGATGTGATATGTAAGATTGTTCACGGCTGCAAAGGTACGAAAAAGTCGAGAGACGAGAGTCGAGAGTCAAGAGTTTTTTTCTCTAGCTGGGGAGAAAATAAGTTTTTTTTAGTGGAAAATGCAAATTTCTCTGACCTCTAGTCTAAATTTCTCTAACCTCTAACCTTTAATCTCTAACCTTTTTCATTACCTTTGCACACATGAACAACGAGACCACGGTATATAAAGCTTCGGCGGGGTCGGGCAAGACCTTTACACTGGCGGTGCATTACATCAAACTTCTCGTCCTGGCCGAGGGACCCGACGAGTACGCCCACATCCTGGGCGTGACGTTCACCAACAAGGCCACGACAGAGATGAAGGACCGCATCCTCACACAACTGTATGGCATAGGCCATGCGTTGGAGGCCAGCAAGGCCTACTACGATGCCCTCTGCAAGGTGTTGGGCGATGACGGAATGGTGCTCGAGGAGAGCGAGATACGCTGCCGTTGCCAGGCGGCACTTGGGGCTATCCTCCACGACTACGACCGCTTCCGAGTCATGACCATCGATGCTTTCTTCAGCCTCATCCTCCGCAGCCTCGCCCACGAGTTGGGCCTCAATGCCAACCTGCAGGTGGATCTGCGCGACAGCGAGGTGCTGGCCGATGCTGTGGACCGTCTGATGGGAAGGCTCCAGGACGAGCCCTCGCTCTATCCCATCGTCCGCGATATGGTGCAGCGACAGATCGACGAGAACGGAAAGTGGGACGTCACCGACGACATGAAGGACTTTGGCAAGCAAATCTTCGGCGAGGACTATACCCACTACCGCGGACTGATAGAAACGGTGACCGCCAATATCTCGGCAGTGAAGGATTTCAAGAAACAGATGCGTGCAAGGGAGAAGGAGGCCCGCGAGCGTGTGGGAAAATTGGCCGATGCCCTCGAACAGGTCCTCTGCCATCTGGAGCAGCATGGCATTCCTTGTGCGAGATTCTGCAGAGGCGCAGAGAGCGTGCGTACCCTGGTCTCTAATCTTCGCAAAAAAGGACCGAGCGCCGAGATCTCCGCGACAGTGAGGGACTTGGTCCACGACCCCACGAAACTACTCAGGAAAAACGACTTGAACGATGCCGTCATGCAGGATGCTGCCCGACAACTCAGCACTGCGGTAGACGAGGTTGTCCGAGCCTGCGACGACGAGATACGAGCATATAACAGCGCCGTGCTGGCACGCACGAATATCGACAACCTCTGTCTCCTGGGCGCGCTCGACAAAGAAGTGGCTGCCATCAACGATGAGGCTGCACGTTTCAACCTCTCCCGTACAGGTCGTCTCTTGCACGAGATGGTGCAGGGATGCGACGCTCCCTTTGTCTTCGAGAAGATGGGCGCCCTGCTGCACCACATCATGATAGATGAGTTTCAGGACACCTCGGGTTTGCAGTGGGACAACTTCAGGACCCTGCTGCTCGAGACCTATGCCCGTGGTGGCAACAACCTCATCGTGGGCGATGTCAAGCAGAGCATCTACCGCTGGCGCAACGGCGACTGGCGCATCCTGGGCCACATCGAGAGATACGGTGCCCTGGTTCCCCACGTAAAACCTCTCGATGTGAACTACCGCAGCGACCGACGTGTCATCACGTTCAATAATGCTTTCTTCAGCTCTGCTGCGGCCCAGCTGGATGCCATCACGGGCGATATCCAGGACAAGGTAGGCGAGACGTTCTCTTTCGCCACAGTCTATGCCGATGTGGAACAGCAGATTCCCGACTCACGCCCCGACAGAGGATATGTACGCATAGAAGTGCTGCAGAAGAGTACCTTCGATACCGAGTCCGTGCACCGTCTGGCCGACACCGTCAAGAGCCTGCATAGCAGGGGCTTGCCCTACGAGGAGATGTGCATCCTCGTGCGTTATAACCGCGAAGCTCAGACGGTGCTCGAGGGCTTTGCCGACGACCCCGACCTGCCTCCTGTGGTCAGCGACGAGGCCTTCCTGCTGCGCTCGAGCAGGCTCATTACCCTCCTTGTGGCCATGTTGCGCGTCATGGACACGGACGAGGAACTGTGTAGGAGTCTCCTGAGATTCAATGGCATCGACCCACAACGCATCGACCAGAACCACGACACATGGAGCACCCTGTCGCTCTATGAACTCGTGGAGACACTTTATGCCACCTTTGGCATGGGCGGACTCTGTCCCGACCAAGAAGCCTTCCTCTTTGCCTTTCTCGATGCCGTCACCGACTTTCAGCATACCGACTCGTCCAATGTCCATGCCTTCCTGCAGTTCTGGGACGAGACGCTGAGTACCAAATCCATCCCTGCCTCCAGGATTGAGGGTATCCGCATCCTCACCATCCACAAAGCCAAGGGACTGGAATACCACACACTCTTCGTGCCCTTTGCCAACTGGAAAATGTGCAGCGACAAAGAATTGCTGTGGTGTCAACCCGCTCAGGACCCTTACGCCAAGATGGGCGTCCTGCCTGTGAAGAGTCGGAGTCAAGCCGGCAAGAGTGTCTTCGAGCCTGAATACCTGCGCAACCGTCAGTTGCAGATGCTCGATGAGTTCAATGCCCTCTATGTGGCTCTGACGCGGGCCGAGCATAACCTCTACGTGTGGATCCCCGAGCAGGGCAAGAACGAGACCGCTCCCGGCGTACACCACATGCTCTTGGATTTCGTTGGCGAAGCGAGAGTCTATGAACAAGGCGAGCCCGTCTTGCCGGAAGCTTTTGCTGTCGTGCAAAATGAAGAGGAAAGGAGAGAGCGAGAGAGCAATCGCATGGAGTCACAGCCCGACGAGACTCCCGTAGGCATGAGCAGTCACGATGCCCACCTCACGTTTGTGCAGAGCAACCAGTCGAGGCAGTTTGTGGACACCCTCACTGCCGACGAACGCACTCCAGAGGATACCACTCGGGAACGCTACATCGCCGTAGGCACCCTGCTACACCGCGTCCTCGAACGCATAGAGACTACCAACGACGTGCCGCGCGTGCTGGATGACTTCGAACGCGAAGGACTAATCACAGCCACGTCTCCAGATACCGATGAGGGTGTCTGTGTCTCGCGGCACAGCGTGGAGACCGCCTTCGCCAAGGGGATGTCTCTACCCGAGGTGGCCGACTGGTTTTCGGGTCGTTGGCACACAATGAACGAGTGCACCATTCTCGTGCGCGACGATGACGGCATAGCCCGCTCACACCGTCCCGACCGCGTCATGATGAGTGCCGACGGGGGCGACATCGTCGTCGTGGACTTCAAGTTTGGCGACTATCGTCCCGAATACCAGGACCAAGTACTGCGTTACATGTCTCACCTGCAACGTATGTACCCCAAGAGCAAGGTGAGAGGTTATCTCTGGCTCGTCTATCACAGCCGTATCATAGAAGTGAAACAATGACGAAATTCCTATACTCAGTGGCCGAGTCGTTGCTCGAGAAGTTCGGCACAGATATGAGCCATGTCGTCGTGGTCTTCCCGGGACGCCGCGCAGGACTCTTCCTCGATCAAGCCCTCGTGCAGTGCAGCGCCGCCCCCGTATGGGCACCGTGCTACACCACCATCTCCGATCTCTTTCGCTCGCTCTCCAAGGATAGTGCTGTGGCCGACCATATCGAGGCCATCTGTCTGCTGCATAAGGTCTATGCAGAACATGTCAACAACCCCCTCGAGATAGACCGTTTCTTCAACTGGGGCGAGGTGCTGCTCAGCGACTTCGACGACGTGGACAAACACCTCGTGGATGCCCACAGTCTCTTCCGCAACATCGCCGACATCAAGGCTCTCGACGACACCTCCTTCCTCACGCCAGAGCAGGCCGACGCCCTCAAGTCCTTCTTCCGCGACTTCTCCGTAGTGGGCAACACCGAAGTCAAACAGCGTTTCCTACGCCTCTGGAACAAGATGGGCGACATCTACAAGGCCTACAAGGAACGCTTGCGCATGCATGGCATCCTTTATGAGGGAGCCCTCCAGCGAGAGGTGGTGGAACATCTCGGCAATGGCACCGAACTGCCAGCCAATATCACCTATGTCTTCGTCGGATTCAATGTCCTCAATGGTGTGGAGAAGGCCCTCTTCCACGAACTCAAACGACGTGGCCAGGCCCTCTTCTACTGGGACTACGACACCTATTACACTAGAGCCGTCCAGGGCGATAGACTCGATGGTGTGACGGCTGAGGCAGGATATTTCATGCGACAGAACCTCAAGGACTTTGCAGGCGAACTGCCAGCGACGTGCTTCAGCCATTTCCTCAACGACAAAGATATCCACTATGTCGCCGCCTCCAACGAGGTATCCCAGGCCAAGATGTTGCCACAGTGGTTGCATCAGCACCTCACTCCCACACCCTCCGACACCGCCGTGGTGCTCTGCAACGAACAATTGTTGCAGCCCGTGCTTCATTCCATTCCTGCCGACATCGGTCCGATGAACGTCACCATGGGTTATGCCCTACGAGACACTACGGTTTATGGCCTCGTCAGAGTCCTCATGGACCTACAGGTCGAGGGCTATGCCAAGAGGGCCAACACCTTCTATCCCAGGCAGCTCAGGGCCGCCCAGAGTCATCCACTCATGGGTCTCGTCGCCGAGACAGAATGGAAACGCCCCGCAGGCCATGGGGCCGACCTGCTGCGTTATCTGCTCGGTATACTCGGACAACTGGGCCGTCATTTCGCCGCATTGCAGGACCAGACCGACATCCTCACCAGCGAGGCCATCTTCCACGCCTACAAGACCATCACGCGCATCCTTGACCTCATGACAGGGCCTGCCCACCTGCTTGACTGCAACGACCATACACTGCGCCACATCGTGAGTCAGACTTTGCAGGGACAGAGCATACCCTTTCATGGCGAACCCGCAGTGGGCCTGCAGGTGATGGGTGTGCTCGAGACCCGCGCCCTGGATTTCGACCACCTCATCCTACTCAGTACCAACGAGGGCTACCTGCCGCGTAGCGCTAGCGCCACCAGTCTCATCCCCTACAACTTGCGCGAGGCCTATGGCCTCACCACCATGCGCCACAAGATGGCCGTCTATGCCTACTACTTCTATCGCCTCATAGGCAGGGCCAGCCACATCACCTTCGTATATAACACCAGCAATGCAGGGAGCCGACAGAACGAGATGTCACGTTTCCTGCGTCAGTTGCAGGCCGAGACATCGTTCACCATCCACTACCACCAACTCACCGCCTCTTGCCAAGTGGGCAGGCAGGGCGTATGTCCTATCGTCAAGACGCACGAGGTCATGACCACCCTCGTAGAGCGTTTCGATGCTCAGTCGGTTCCCGTTGAGGGGCTAGCCAAGGTCGTGCTCAGCCCCACGGCTCTCAACACTTATACCTCCTGTCCACTCAAATTCTACTACAGATATGTGGCGCACATACAGGTTCAGGAAGAGGTTGAAGAAGGTGTTGATAACATACTGTTTGGTAATATCTTCCACAAAACAATGGAACTGGCTTACGACCACCTCACGCAACACGGGAGACAAGTGCGAGCCCAGGATATCGATGACCTGCTCGAGGACACCGCCAAGATGAACGACTTGGTGTGCCGGGCCTTCAGCACAGAATACTTCGATGGAGCCCGTGAGGAATATACTGGTCAGTTGCTCCTCGTCAGAGAGGTCATCGCCACCTACCTGCGCCACGTACTCACGCAGGATCGCAAGCACTGCCCATTCACCTACGAGGGCAGTGAGCTGCCCACTTTCTTCGAGTTCGACACCACCGTGAATCTCGCCGACGGTACCACCCGAGTCATCCGACTCAACGTGGGCGGACGCATAGACCGCATGGACACCGTCTGCATCGATGGCCGGGACACCCTACGTATCATCGACTACAAGACAGGTAGTCAGAAAAACTCCTTCAAGGACTTCGAGTGCCTGCAACACGATACCGACCCAAAGAGTCAGTACTGCTTCCAGTCCATGCTGTACGCCTACAGCGAACATCTCAAGCGAGGCGACGTGCCCATCAAACCGTGTCTGTGTTTCGTGCGTCTGGCCAGTGCCGAGAACTTCGACGTGGACATCCTGCAGGGTAAACAACCTGTCGAGAATATCAGCGACGTAGCCGACGAACTATGGACCACCCTCCAGCACATCGTCGGCGAGATCTTTGACCCCGCCACACCATTCACGCCATGCGCCAAGAACGATACATGCCAGCATTGCCCCTATGCCATGCTGTGTGGCAAACAAACCGTTGATCGTTAAACTCTTAAACTCCTAAACTCTTGAAACCCTTAGCAGAACGAATGCGCCCCATCAGTCTCGATGGGTATATCGGACAGCAACACCTCGTAGGCCCCAATGCCGTGCTGCGTCGCATGATAGAGAGTGGCCACATCGCCTCCTTCATCCTCTGGGGCCCTCCCGGCGTGGGCAAGACCACCCTGGCCCAAATCATTGCACACACGCTGGAGGTGCCCTTCTACACCCTCAGCGCCGTCACCAGCGGCGTGAAGGACGTGCGAGAGGTCATCGACAAGGCACGCTCGGCCACCTTCTTCTCGCAGCATAGCCCCATCCTCTTCATCGACGAGATACACCGCTTCAGCAAGAGTCAGCAGGACTCTCTCCTCGGTGCCGTGGAGCAAGGTGTCGTCACCCTCATCGGTGCTACCACAGAGAACCCCTCGTTCGAGGTCATCCGTCCACTCCTCTCGCGTTGCGCAGTCTATACCCTCAAGAGCCTCTCGGCCGACGACCTCCTTACCCTGGCCCGCCGTACCCTCGCCGAGGACACCGAGCTGCGTAAACGACGTATCACCCTGGCCGAGACGACGGCCATGCTGCGCTACAGCGGAGGTGATGCACGCAAACTCCTCAATATACTGGAACTCGTCACGGACGACGAGGACCCCGATGGCGAAATCGTCATCACCGATGCTCTCGTGGCCGAACGGCTGCAACAGAATCCCTTGGCCTACGACAAGGACGGCGAGATGCACTACGACATCATCTCGGCTTTCATCAAGAGCATACGAGGCAGCGACCCCGATGCCGCCCTATATTGGCTCGCCCGCATGATAGAGGGTGGTGAAGACCCTGCTTTCATAGCCCGCCGCCTCGTCATCTCGGCCTCGGAGGATATAGGACTGGCCAACCCCAACGCCCTGTTGCTGGCAAATGCTGCCTTCGATGCCGTGACAAAGATAGGATGGCCAGAGGGACGCATCTCACTGGCCGAGGCCACCGTCTATCTGGCTGCCTCACCCAAAAGCAACTCGGCCTACAAAGGTATAGGGGCCGCCCTGGACTATGTGCAGCAGACGGGCAACCTGCCTGTCCCTCTGCACCTGCGCAACGCCCCCACGTCGCTCATGAAGGAACTCGGATACGGCGAGGGCTACAAGTACGCCCACGACTACGAAGGACACTACGTACAGCAGCAGTACCTGCCCGATGGCGTCGATATCCACTTCTGGACGCCCCAGTCCAACCCGCAGGAAGACCGCCTCGTGGCGAACAAACCCCAGAATTCCAGCGGTCTATGATTCAAGGGTCCGCGCAGCGGCGCAGCGGCACAACACCTCGCTCGCTAAGGCCAGACCGAAGGCAGCCGTCACAGGCATGATACTGCCATTGGGATGCCCCTTGATGGCAGGGTGGGGTGGCTCGGGCGAGAAGACGGCACGGAAAGGGCGAACGGGACAAGTGCCATGTTGTCGGAAAAGATGACGTAGGGCTCGCGCCAGAGGACAGCCATGAACCTCCCAGAAATCACTCACACGCACCTGAGTGCTGTCCAGACGCAGGGCAGCACCCATGGAGGAGAGAAGCAGGGGACCATCGGCCTCGGCAGTGGCACAAAGGATGAGTGACGCCTTGTCGGCAAGACTGTCTATGGCATCGATGACGATGTCGTAGGAGGAGAGCTTGAAAGTCCCAGACGTGGATGACGTGAAACGCTGCTGCAGGGCAACGATGTCCGCTGAGGGGTTGATAGATAGCAACTTGGTGCGCATGGCTTCGACCTTGGGTTGACCCAAGGTGGCAGGTGTGGCCATGCCCTGACGGTTGATGTTGCTGGCGGCCACGAGGTCGTCATCCACGAGAGTGAGATGTGTGAGTCCGCTGCGCACGAGGGCCTCGGCACACCAACTGCCCACGCCCCCCACACCGAAGAGGACGACGCGGAGACGTTGCAGTGCGGCCATGCCGTCGGCGCCCAGTAGCAGGACACTGCGCGAGAAAGGAGCGTTGTCGTTCATGACTGCAAAGGTACGAAAAAGGTTAGAGGTTAGAAGTTAGAGGTTAGAGAAATTTACATTTTATACAAGAAAAAAAGCCCATTTTCGCATGCCGGAGAAAAAAACTCTAACCTCTAACCTCTAACCTCTAACCTTTTTCATTACCTTTGCGCCCGAAATACAGAAACCATAATTCCAAAAACACAGATATCATGACTAAGAGCGCTTTGCAAATTGCTCGGGCTGCCTATCAGCCCAAACTCCCTCAGGCCCTGCAGGGTCCCGTAACAGCCAAGGAAGGTGCTGCCACACAAAGTGTGGGCGACCAGGCCGACATCCAGGCCATGTTTCCCAATACCTATGGCATGCCCGTCATTGAATTCCAGCGTGGTGAGGCACAGACACTGCCTGCCTTCAATGTGGGTGTCATCCTCTCGGGAGGACAAGCCCCTGGCGGCCACAACGTGATCAGTGGTCTCTTCGATGGCATCCGCAGCCTGAACCCTGCCAACAAACTCTATGGATTCATACTCGGCCCCGGCGGCCTGGTGGACCACAAGTATATCGAGCTGACAGATGACATCATCAACGAGTACCGCAACACAGGTGGCTTCGACATCATCGGTAGCGGACGTACCAAGTTGGAGGAGGAAGAGCAGTTTGAAAATGGCATCGAGATTCTGCGCAAACTGGATATCAAGGCACTGGTCATCATAGGTGGCGACGACAGCAACACCAATGCCTGTGTCCTGGCCGAGTATTATGCTGCCAAGAAATACGGTGTGCAGGTCATCGGCTGTCCCAAGACTATCGACGGCGACCTGAAAAACGAACAGATCGAGGCCAGCTTCGGCTTCGACACGGCCTGCAAGACCTACAGCGAACTCATCGGCAATATCGAGCGCGACTGCAACTCGGCACGCAAGTACTGGCACTTCATCAAGCTCATGGGGCGTAGCGCCAGCCACATCGCTCTGGAATGCGCACTGCAGACACAGCCCAACGTGTGCCTCGTCAGCGAGGAGGTGGAAGCCAAGGCCATGTCGCTCGACGACGTAGTGGCCTACATAGCCAAAATCGTGGCTGCCCGTGCCGCCGAGGGTAATAACTTCGGTACCGTCCTCATCCCCGAGGGCCTCATCGAGTTCATCCCAGCCATCAAGAAGCTCATCGCCCAACTCAACGATGTCCTTGCCACGTCAGAGGCCAAACAACTCACCTCACCTCAGGAGCAGATAGCATACGTCAAGGCCCATATCTCGGCCGAGAACCTCGAGGTCTTCAATTCGCTGCCCGCCGACGTAGCTGCTCAGTTGGCTCTTGATCGTGACCCCCACGGCAACGTGCAGGTGTCGCTCATCGAGACCGAGAAACTTCTCTCTCGCATGGTGGCCGCCAAGTTGGCTCAGTGGAAGAAAGAGGGTCGCTACACGGGCAAGTTCAGTGCCCAGCACCATTTCTTCGGCTACGAGGGTCGCTGTGCCGCTCCCAGCAATTTCGACGCCGATTACTGCTACAGTCTGGGCTTCAATGCCAGTCGCCTCATCGCCAACGGCAAGACAGGCTATATGTCGGTCATCAAGAACACCACGGCTCCCGCAGCCGAGTGGGTGGCTGGCGGTGTGCCCATCACCATGATGATGAACATGGAACGTCGCAACGCTAAGATGAAGCCCGTGATTCGCAAGGCTCTGGTGGAACTTGAGGGCGCTCCCTTCCGTTTCTTCGCTGCTCATCGTGAGGAGTGGGCTCAGACGACGAGCTATGTCTATCCCGGTCCTATCCAGTACTTCGGCCCCTCCGATGTCTGCGACCAGACGACCAAGACCTTGCAACTGGAACAGAAGTAGGCCTTGACCATCAAGAAGAAGAAAAAGACGACCCATCCACGTCGGCAGCGGAAGAAATCCTCTGTCGCGTGGTGGCGTCGGTCGGCACTGTGGTACACCGTAGCGGGTATTGTCACTTCGTTGGTGGCACTGTGTGTAGTGTCCATCGTCGTCTTCGACATAGACCCCATCTACAAGCTCTATTCCACCTTCTCATCGCCCAACCCCGAGGGCTATGAGATACGTGGACTGGACATCAGTCACCATCAAGGCAGTGTGGACTGGCACCAACTTGTTACTACGCATGTGGATGGCCATTCTTTCTGTTTCGTCTTCATGAAAGCTACCGAGGGAGGCGACTTCGTGGATCGAGCCTATGCCGACAACCTGCATCAGGCCCACAAGTTGCGCATGACCTGTGGGGCATACCACTATTTCAAGCCCGACGTCAATCCCGAGGAACAGGCGCGCCATTTCATCGCTCATGCCGCCTTGCGACCAGGCGACCTCGCTCCCGTGCTGGATGTAGAGGAGCGTGGGAGGCTCTCGGCCGACAGCCTGTGCGGTCTTGTGGACCGATGGATGCGCGTGGTGGAGAAGCACTATGGTGTAACACCTATTTTATATACGGGACTGCATTTCCGCCTACACTACCTTCGCGATAGAATGCTGCAGCGTTATCCTTTGTGGATAGCCCACTACAGCGACCGCATGGGATATGTGGGCGATTGGCGTTTCTGGCAATATTCCCAAAACGGACGTGCCGAAGGGGTGAGTGGTCATGTGGACTGCAACATCTTTAATGGTACACTTACCGACCTGCGTAGGTACTCGATTCCCATCGAATAGGGGATGGTGAGGCAGAAAAAACGGCTTTTTTGGCATTTTGTTGAAAAAAACTTCCTAAAACGTTTGCCGTTTGAGAAAAATGCCGTACCTTTGCAGCCGCAATCGAGGGATTGCAAGCGATGATTGACTTTTTGGACAATCCACAGTGATGTCTGCGGTAGTAGCTCAGTTGGTAGAGCACGACCTTGCCAAGGTCGGGGTCGCGAGTT
>R18__coassemble_1286_pt1 | contig 43362 bp, 22 predicted proteins | sample R18__metabat2_high_PE_031 | metagenome-assembled genome bin R18 | reverse complement strand
TTCCGCCGAAAAACGGGACAAAAAGGCCTCCCACACCCCCAGAAAGACCGAAAAATCCCGGCATACAGGAACACCCAGGACCAACCAGGACACCCAGACAAGAGCGTTGAAGGGGCAATAAAGGGGAATAGGAGAACAATGAAGGGACAACCCGATGCCAAGATACTTATTTGCGTATCCTGGGATTTTGACTCATCTCGTCCCCACCTCCTTCGATGAAGGAGTCATTTTTGCTGAATTTTGGTCTTTTGGGACAACAAAGCGTACGGAAAAAAGGAAATTATGGACCTCGTACGAAAAAAAATACCTATTTTTGCCCCGCAAAAAGGATTAGACCTCATGAGTAAGAATCATAAAACGCCCCATCGGCAGACTCAGGAATCGAGGCATGCGACGAACGTGCAGCCCCAAACGCAGGCTACGCCACGACGACACAGACTACCCTCACCCGAGACCCTGTCTCTGCTGTTGGTCTTCGTGCTCACCTGGTGGTGGGCTGCCGTGTGGTATGGCGACGTCTTCGCCATCGCCCGCGAACACTCCTTCTGGGCTCCCAACAGCCTGTTGATGTACTTCGAACAAGGTAAACCCGGCTGGCCCATCTGGCTCGCCGGACGTGCCCTGCTGACCCTCTACCACTGGACATGGCTGGGCGGACTCGTCGTGGCCGCCCTGGTGACACTGACCTGCTGGGCCTTACGACAAGTCACCTGGACACGCCTCACCCGCAAGGCGATACCCGCCCTGCGAGAACGACACTCCCAGCCATGGTGGCGCATCCTGCTGCGCGAGATCTTCGTGCATCTCCCCGCCGCAGCATGGATGGTGTGGGTGGCCTACGAGGGCTTCGATGCCTATTTCGAGAAAGAGAACGGTCAACTGCTGGGCAGCCTCCTCGCCATGGCTGTGGTGCTGGGCGTGGTGGGCATCCTGGGAAGACTCTCACAGAAGGACGTGCACGCCGACCACGACAGCATCGACAAATGGCACTACGCCGTCTGCCTCTCGCCCGTCGTGATGGTAGGCATAACGATGATCATCACCACGACCTGGCGTCCCTACGTCCGTGTCGTCACACAGATGGAACGTCAGATGATGGCCCAGGACTGGGAAGGTGTGAAAGAGACAGCACGCGCCCACACCGACCTCTCCTACCGACTCATAGCTGCCTACTACGCCGTGGCTCTGGTGCAGACCAACCAACAGTGTACCAACCTCTTCGACATCCGTCTGGACTACGACGAGCCCTACCTGCACGGCTACAACGGAGGCGAGAACAACGGCTGCAACTACTATATCGAGACCTGCGACTACCACTCGGGACTCATCGAGACCAGCATCCACCATGCCATGGAACAGATGACGATGAGCCATCCCAGCCTGCGCACGCTGAAACTGCTGACGAAATGTGCGTTGATGCGCAGCGAATGGGCCGTGGCACGCAAATACCTACGCATCCTCAAGGAGGTGCCCTTCGAGGGCGACTTCATAGCCCGCTACAGCCCCATGGTGGGACGTAAGGACCTGGTGGATGCCGATCCCGAGATGCGCCAGATACGTCTGACCGAGCCCATCCACGACGCCATGGAGTCGGGCTACACCAAACCCGTCTTTCTGGGCTACTACGCCGACCTGATGGAAGGGCGCAGCAAGAATGCGCTGTGGAACAGCCTGGCAGTGAACATCTATAGCAAACGCATGGATGCCTTCATGGAACGACTTGCCCCCCTGGCTGGAACGACACTACCCCAGAACGTGTCCGATGCCGTGGTCTGTCTGAGTGCCAAGCACCCCGAACTGATGAACCAGTTCCAGGGCATGAAATTCAGCAGAGACCGCTTTGCTGGCTTCCTGCGCGAGGTCAAACCCTACATCTCCGACCGCGAACGCTACTCCTACGAACTCTTCGACCGCTACCGCGGCTACTACGGCTACTACTACTTCTTCGGCAACCTCAGAGCCACCAAACAGAGCACCGAGACCCAGACAAGCAGCAACTCGGGAGTCAACTAAACGACGAAAGACATGACAAGAACGAACCTCATAAAGAGCCTGACAGTCCTCAGCCTGACCGCTCTGTGTCTGCTGATGGCCTGCACCTCACGACCCACCAAACCCACCTCCTACAGTTCTCTGGACGAAGAGGCACCTCTCTTCCCCGACTACAAAAACGTGGTGGTACCCCCCAATATCGCACCGCTCAACTTCATGGTGCAGGACAGCACAGCCACCGCCTTCGTGACCGAGATCAAAGGAGGTGACATCACCATCCTGACCAGCGACAGCGAAGAGGGTAAGATGTGCTTCGACAGCACCGAATGGCACAGCCTCCTGCAGCAGAACAGAGGCAAGACCCTCGATGTGGACGTCTATGCCCAACGCGCCCAGGGTTGGGTCAAGTACAAGACCCACCACCTCGAGGTGGCCAACGAAGACATCGACGCCTACCTCAGCTACCGCCTCATCGAGCCTGGCTACGAATTGTACCGCCAGCTGGGACTCTACCAACGCAACCTCACCAACTTCGACGAAGTGCCCATCTACGAGAACAACCGCACCTTCGACGACAGCCACAACCACTGCATCAACTGCCACAACTACCGCAACTACAGCACCGACAGCATGCTCTTCCACGTGCGTGCCACCCATGGCGGCACGGTCATCATCCAGGAGGACAAGGCTCACAAGATAGGCATCAAGCACGACAGCATCCTGGCCGCCGGAGTCTATCCCTCGTGGCACCCCACTCTGCCCCTCATCGCCTTCAGCAGCAACAAGACAGGACAGGTGTTTCACATGCGGCACGCTGAGAAGATCGAGGTCATCGACGAAGCCAGCGACCTCATCCTCTACGACGTGGAGAAGAACACCGTGCAGAACATCATCCGCTCCACCGACTACATGGAGACCTTCCCCTGCTGGACACCCGACGGCACTCGCCTCTACTACTGCTCGGCCAAGACGCCCTATCTCAGCCCCGACAACACCCAGATCGACCTCGTCAACAAACAGGATAGTCTGCTCTACAACATCTACAGCATGAGCTTCGACCTCACAACCCGCACCTTCGGCGAGCCCCGTCTGGAGGTGGATGCCGTAGCCCTGGGCGGCAGCGCCAGCGTGCCCCGCGTGAGCCCCGACGGACAGTGGCTGCTCTTCACGCTGGGCAGTTACGGACAGTTCCACATCTGGCACAAAACATCGGACCTGTGGGTGAAACGAATCAGTTCGTACGGTCAACAGACAACAGACAACGATCAACAACAGGGATGCACACCCTTGACTGCTGCCAACAGCGACGACGTGGACAGCTACCACACCTGGTCGTCCAACGGCAGATGGATCGTCTTCAGTTCGAGACGCGACGACGGCAACTACACCCGCCCCTACATCGCCTACTTCGACCCCGAAGGTCACGACCACAAAGCCTTCATGCTGCCGCAGGAAGACCCCGAACACAGCATCCTGCTGCTCAAGAGCTACAACGTGCCCGAACTGACCCGAAACGCCGTGCAGGTGTCCCGTTCCGAACTCCATCGCGTGGTCTATGACACCGAAGCCGACAACGCCACCTACGTGGAAAACCCTTGAATCTTGAACCCTTTACACCTTATATAATATTATGCGCGTAATTATTGAACCCAACTACGAGCGGATGGCCCAGTGGGCTGCCGAGTATGTCATCAACAAAATCAACACCGCTGCCCCCACGGCCGAGAAACCTTTCGTGCTGGGCCTGCCCACAGGTTCCAGCCCCATCGGGATGTACAAAGCCCTGGTGAAAGCCAACGCCGAAGGTCGCGTATCGTTCCGCCACGTCATGACCTTCAACATGGACGAATACGTAGGTCTGCCCGAGAGTCATCCCGAGAGCTACCACTCCTTCATGGCCACCAACCTCTTTGACCACATCGACATCCCCCGCGAGAACATCCACATCCTCAACGGCAACGCCAAAGACCTCGCTGCCGAGTGTGCCCACTACGAGCAGATGATTGTAGAAGCAGGAGGCATCGACCTCTTCATCGGAGGCATAGGCCCCGACGGACACATCGCCTTCAACGAGCCTGGTAGCAGCCTCAACAGCCGCACCCGCCAGAAGACGCTGACGACCGACACCCGCGTAGCCAACAGTCGTTTCTTCGGAGGCAACCCCGAGGATGTCCCTGCCACAGCCCTCACCGTAGGCGTAGGCACCGTCATGGCAGCCAAGGAAGTGCTCATCCTCTGCAACGGACACAACAAGGCCCGCGCCCTGCAGGCCGCCATCGAAGGTCCCGTGACACAATGGTGGACCATCTCGGCCCTTCAGCTGCACCCCCACGGCATCATCGTCTGCGACGAAGCAGCCACAGAGGAAATCAAGCACGGCACCTACAAGTACTTCAAGGACATCGAGAAGGACAACCTCTAATGAGCCGCTCGCGGACGTTGGAGACGTTGGAAACTAGCGGTTCTCCTTGGCCATTGACCCAACAATCAGCCCGACCAATGCACCGAGGACAGCACCGATGAAATCGGCCAGCAAGTCGAGCCACTCACCGCTCCGCGTGGTGGTGGCATAGGCCTGCAACAGCTCGAGTGCCCCGCCCAACAACGTAGCACATGCCACGACACAGACGCCGAACGACAGGTGGATGTGTCGTGGCTTATTGCGTCGTACATACTCGAGCCATACAATCGCCACCAGACCGCCATACATCACCATATGTGTCCATTTGTCGGCCAGAGGCACATCCTCGGCCAGTTCGATGTGCGGAAAAGGCATCAGCGACAACACACACACGACCACGACGGTCAGCATGCTAAATGGATAACGAAGTGGGAGAAAAGTATATTTTTTCAGATTTTTCATTTTGTTTTCAAAATATTTGTCAGAATTCTTGGGTAGTTTCAGTCACTTTGTGTACCTTTGCGCCCAATTATGGAAAACCGGAAGAACTTTGCCTCCAACATAGGGGCCGTCTTTGCTGCGGCAGGCAGTGCAATTGGATTGGGTAATGTGTGGCGTTTCCCCACCGAGATGGGCAACAACGGTGGTGCCGCCTATGTCTTCATCTACATCCTCTGCGTCCTCTTCATCGGTCTGCCCATCATCCTGGGCGAGTTCATCATCGGTCGCCACACCCACAAGAACAACGTCGATGCCTACCATCAGTTGGCTCCGCGCAGTGGCTGGGTGGCCCAGGGTTACATCGCGGTCTTCACGGGTTGGTTCGTCCTGTGCTACTACGCCGTCGTGGCAGGTTGGACGCTGAAATACCTATGCGTCTCGGCCACCAACCAACTCTCGGCCATCACCGACTCTGCCACCTACTTTGGTGACTTCTCCTCCTCACCGTGGAGTCCTATCATCTTCACCGTGGCCGTGCTGCTCATCACCGACGCTGTCGTCTGCATGGGCGTACAGAACGGCATCGAACGCTTCTCCAAGGCCGCCATGCCCTTGTTGCTGATCATCATCCTGGTGCTGGGCATCGCCTCACTCAGCCTGCCTGGTGCCAGTGCGGGCATGCGTTTCATGTTCCAGCCCGACTTCAGCAAGATCACCTCCAGCACCATCCTGAGTGCCATGGGTCAAGCCTTCTTCTCGCTGAGCGTAGCGCTGGGGTGCCTCTGCACCTATGCCAGCTATTTCAATGACAGCACCGTCCTCACCAAGACAGCAGGGAGTGTTGCCTTGCTGGACACCCTGATTGCCCTTCTCAGCGGTTTCATCATCTTCCCCGCCGTCTTCAGCGTCGCTGGCGCTCAGCCCGAGAGTGGTCCGGGTCTGGTCTTCATCACGCTGCCCAATGTCTTCAACACCCTCTTCGAGGGCATCCCCTTCCTGGGCTACCTCAGCAGCACCCTGTTCTACCTGCTGCTCATCGTGGCCGCCATCACCAGCACCATCTCGCTGCACGAGGCCGTCACCGCCTTCCTGCACGAGCAAGGCATGAGCCGACGCGCCGCAGCCCGCGTAGTGACGGGCGTATGTATCGTGTTGGGTACGCTCTGCGCCATGAGTTTCGGTCCACTCCAGGACTTCACCCCCTTCTTCGGCATGGGCTTCTTCGACTTCTTCGACTACCTCTCGGCCAAGGTTATGCTCCCCGTAGGCGGTATCCTCATCTCCCTCTTCGTGGGTTGGAAGATGGACCGCAAGGTCATCTATGACGAGATGACCAACCACGGTACCCTGGCCCGTCCCATGTACCCCATCTTCGTCTTCCTGCTGCGCTGGTTCATCCCCATCGCCATCATCCTCATCTTCCTCAACGAGCTTGGCGTCTTCTCCAGGCTTTAATACTCTATATAAGGCAGTATTCGTTGGATCTCCTCGGCGCCGAAGCCCTCCATGAGCGATAGCTCGCGCAGGTCCTTGATGGCTCCCTGCCTGTTGCGATAGTCCGAGATGACCTTGGCACGGCCGTAGCCGATATAGGGGTGTCGGCTCATCTGCGTGAAAGACGCCGTATTGACATTGATCTTGCGATACACCCCCGTCTCCACCTTGAACCATTCCAGCACCTCGGGAGGCAGGTTCTTGATCTCGGCCAACTGCGCCACCTCGGCAAAGCCGCCCAGACGCTCGCGATACTCCAGTATCTTACGGGCCCGGTACGAGGCAATCTGCGGTATCTTCTTCAGCAGGTCCGAGTCGGCTGCGTTCACATCCACCTGCACCAGCTCCGTGAACTTCTCCTGACGGGGGTACTGCGCCACCGTATCATCCGCCGTCTGATGACCACTTCTTTCAGTCATCTCCGCAAGTTGACTACTGTCCGCCTCATAGTACCGAAACGCCTTATCTATGCGGACACAGGGCTGCAGACGATCCCACAACTCGGGTGTCATGCCATAGACACGCTTGAAATCCTCCACACGATGGTAGCGACCACCCTTGGCGCGGTACTTATAGATGTTGCGCACCTGATACGGAGCCAGTCCCAGACGCAGCAGCGTGGTGGAGTCGGCGGTATTGGGATCGAACGGAAACGTCTCCGCCCTGCGCTCCTCCTGGGCATAGTAGAGTGGCTCACGTCGCCTCTTCTGAGTGGTATCCAGTGTATCTATGTCGGCAAAAAGTGTGTCCACCTCGATGTCTTCCCATGCCACGACAGTCTGGGACGAGGTGAACACATAACGATCCAGCGCAACGCCAGTCCCTATAGCCGCTGCGACTATCATCAGGAAGAGGCTGACGTTGCGTTGTGACTTAGTCATGGCGCCCAAAGGTTAGACCGTGCCTTACTCGTGCTTGTAGCCGGCTATCTCGGCCAGGGCGGGGGCTATCTCTATGTTATCGACGCGACCCTGGAAGACCTCGGTACCCTCGCCTATGGCGAAGATGGGCACGAAGCCATTGCTGTGGCCACCGCTGGCCCAACTGATGTGGGCCACCTCGCTCATGATGTGGTTGCACGTGCTGCCCAGGTTATTGATAGCCGTTGCCTTCTTGTCGTCGGCAGCCTTCTCTATCTCGGCATAGCGGTTCTTCAGACGCTGTGTCTGGGCATCACTCAGCTGGATGCCTTCCCAGAAACCGAACTGAGCCTTCAGCTCACGCTCTACGAGGGTCCAGTCAAACTTGGCAGGAGCCTTCTTGTAGAGGTCGTTCATGTAGGTCTGGAAATAAGGGATGCTCATACGCTGGTAGCGCAGCAGGTCGGTATAGAGTGTGTAGGCACCCGTTCCCATCACCAGACCGCCCGTCTCGTGGTCGGCCGAGATGACGATGGCTGTCTCGTCGGGATGCTGCTGATAGAACTCATAGGCCACCTTGATGGCGTTGTCGAAGTTGACTGTCTCGTGTACCATGCTGCCGATATCGTTGCGGTGGCAGCAGTAGTCTATCTTACCGCCCTCTATCATGAGGAAGAAACCGTCCTTTTCGCCCTGCTTCTGCATGAGGAAATGGATACCGGCGCGGGTGATCTGCTCCACATCCAGGTCGTTCTTGCCCAGGTCCAGGGCATAGGGCAGTTCCTCGTGACCATAGCGCTCGTTGGCCTCATCGCTCTGGATGAGCAGCATCTTCTGGGCCTTCTTGCTCTTCTTCTGGTAGTCCTTATAGCCCTTGGCGATGGTGTAGCCAGCCTTCTGGGCACGTTCGTGGAGGGTACCCTCCTCGGGGTGTTCGTTGTTCTTGCGGAAATCGGGACCGCCAAAGAAGTCGAAGTCCGTCTCCGTCAGTTGTTTGCCTATGTTGTAGTACTCGTTGCGGTCGGCAGCATGGGCATAGAAGGCTGCGGGTGTGGCATGGTCCACGCTGCAGCTGGAGCCTATACCTACGGCAGCGCCATTGTCGTGGGCCCACTGGGCTATGCTATACACGGGTGTCGTCTGGTCCTTGAGCATACCGATGACACCGTTCTTCGTCTTCTTGCCCGTAGCCAGTGCCGTACCTCCGGCCGCCGAGTCGGTGACGCCGTTGGTGGCCGAGTAGGTGTTCACCAGTCCCACCACAGGCAGGGAGGTCATCGTCAGAGGGGTATAGCCAATCTGACCTTGCAGGGCAGCCAGATAGGTCTCGGTGACATTGACCTGGTTGACGCCCATGCCATCGCCGATGAAATAGAAGACATACTTCACCTTGGCCGACCCGCACAGTGCAGTCAGCAAGAAAAGCGAAACGAACAGTGTTTTTTTCATGATAGATATTTTCTTAGGGTTCAAGAGTTCAAGAGTTCAAGAGTTCAAGGTGAATTCTATCAATCCCAGATTTTTAGGAATTAAGGTCTTCTACCACAGTCTCCATGCCAGGCCAAACTTGGCATAGATGGGATACATATCGAAATCTATGGTCTGGAAATCGCTGTTGAAGATGCTGCTCATGGCCCAGTCCAGACCCGCGAAGGCATTGAGGTGGCGCGTAGCCTTCCAGTCGAAGAGCACCTGCACGCCCCAATAGACGTGGCGCATATCGTCCTTGAAATCGTATGTCGCAGGGTTGTCGGCCGTCATCTCCACCTTCTGACCCGTCGGGTCATTCTCGCGCAGGTAGCCGTCATAGACCTCCCCGTCGAAGCTCTTCAGGTCCGAGAAGAGCAGCGTGGCAAACGGACCCGCACTCACGTTCCAGCGAGGCGAGATGGCGAAGGTGCAGGTGAGGGGCACCGTGATGCCATGCATCTTGGTGTTGGTGACATCCGTGCCCGTGAAGTTGCCCTTCATGTAGTTACCATCCCTCGTGATGCCCATGCGGTAGTTCTTGACGGTAGCCTCAGTGTGGAAGCCCTCGTAGAAGAGGTGCAGACCACCCTGGATGCCCCAGCGACGGCTGAACATGTGATACACATCGGCACCTATCGTGGCACCTCCATACGGACTGAACGCCTCTATGCTGCGTATCTCGGCAGGCAGAGGCAGCGGCGACGTGCCACCGATGACATAAGCCGCACGCAGGAGAAAGCCTGTGTTCGAGCCATTGGGTGTCCCCCATTTCGTCCACGAGTCACCGGCAGCAGCCACTGTCTGGACGAGAGAGATCACGAGCAGGAAAGAGAGAATCTTTTTCATATCGTTGCAGTAATTATATTATACCTTCTATACTTTCTATTTCTAGTACGCACACTCCAGCAGGACATTGTCCACCATCAGGGTCGAGCCTACGGCGCCCTGGAACTGGTCACCTCCCATCGACGACGAGAAGACCATGGTCATGGAATAGTTCATGCCGGTGATATCCGTCTTGAGCGTCTCCTCGTCCAGGCCTCCCACATACTGGAACTCCACGTCGAAGGTCTGCCAGGGCAGGGCGTTGATGTCCGCGCCCTTCTCGCCTACGACGAAGTCCTCTGTCTTCAGCTCGGCCAGGGCGATGATGTGGGCATTCGTCTTCACGTCGGCACCGTCCAGCTGCACCTGCTTGCCATCCTCGTCCACGTTGCGATAGACCACGGCATACAGGGCGGGGCGGTCGTCTCCCTCGATGACAGCTCCTGTCTTGTCGGTCCGCTCCTGTCCGGGCACATACTTGTAGTAACCGCTCATGCGCAGCGGCTTGTGGGCAAAAGGCACGCCGAAGCGTGTGGCCGAGAGGGCATTCTTCAGGGCCTTCGACACGTCGAACGTCCCCACGAAGAAGTTGCCTGCTGCCAGGGGCATGCGTGCCATCTTGCCGAAGGCTCCCGTGCTGCGTGTCGTCAGCACGACGCAGTCCTTGCCATCCACGCCCTTCCCCACACCGGGGTAGGAAGGATACTCCTCGGGCTGGGCCGAGCTCATGCTCAGGCGGAAGCCCGGGTTACCCGTAGCCCACGTGAGTGTGTTGTCGTAGATCTCCGAGGTGGGCGACTCCCAGACGTAGTACTTCTGCGTCTGTTCCTCCAGCTTATAGTCCTCGAAGCACAGGTGGAAGCCCCCCTCGGGGTAGTAGGCACCTGCGGGGACATTGATCTTCACGCTGTACTCGCGCTGCCACTGGCCGTCCTCGCTGTGAACGATGAAATGGCGCTCCGTCTGCCACTCCGACGTGGCGGAGAGGTCCACGGGTGTGCCGTTCACGAAAGGCACCTCGCCCTCGGTGGTCAGGAGCGTGATGTGTGCTCCGGGCGTGAGGGTGAAATAGAGGGGCACCTGCAGGTTGCTGAGGTCCATCTTGCTGCGTGTCGAGAAGATGATCTGGCTCTGGTTCGACGGCACGACGCGCACGTCGGGACGTTCGGCCGAGACGGGCTCACCAGCCAGGGTATCGTAGGCATGATAGAAGATGGCCTCGGGGTCATCCACATGCAGCCAGCACTGCTCGATGTCGCACTCACTGTTCGCCGGCTCGTCCTGTACACACGAGGTGAACACGAGCACGAAAGCGAAGACGAAGACAAGAGATAGAATCTTTTTCATATCAGGAGTTCAAGGGTTCAAGAGTTCAAAGGTTCAAGAGTTCAAGAGTTCAAGGGTTCAAAAGTTCAAGAGTTATCGCAGCACTTTGTGACCATCGCGAATGATGATGCCGTGGTAGCGTGCATCTACGCGCTGTCCGGCGAGGTTATAGGCCGATTTCTGGATTCCAGGATTTCTGGATTTCAGAGATTCCGCATCCCCGAGTTCCACCTCTTCCACGCCCACCACGTCGGGGTCGCCAAACTGTATCTCGTGCGTCTTGCTGCGACCGTAGCCGCTGATGACGATGGTGAGCACATGGGTCTCCTCGTCATAATCGGTGGCATACTCCTGCGCACCGTTGCCCAGCGTCACCTTCAGTTGCTCGGGCTCGTAGATGACATCCTCCATGGCCGTGACGCCCTCCAGTGACTGCCCTGCATAGGTCGTGCCCTGGAGTGAGAAGTCCAGACGACCGTAGTACGTCAGGCGCCAGTTGTCGAAGCATGTCCAGTCACGACTGATGTCGGCTGCCTTGCGTATGCCCACCGTCAGGTCGGCCAGGCTGGGCAGGTAGAACAGCTCGGTGGCATTGGCATAGTAACCGTTCCTGAACCACTCCACGGCGCCGAACGTGCGCTGCGGCACATACAGCTCGTGCGGGTTGTTGTGCGTATCGCTCTCCGTCAAGGCCTCGGGCTGGGCATCGGCGATGATGGAGCTGAGCGGCATGGTGTAGTCACCCACATAGAGGGTGGCCAGTTGCTCGGCCTCGGCCGTGACATACTCGGCATCGCGGTAGAAGCCCTGCACCTCCAGTCGGTACAGTCCCAAGGGCAGCCCCGTCACGGTCTGGTACATATCGTACGTCTTGTTCCACTGCTCGCCCACGCCATCTTGGATGGTGGGCTCGTCGCCCTCCCAACCGAAGGGGAAGGAGCATTCGGCATTCTTCAGCCACGATGTGGCATCCACGCCATTGGAGGTCGAGGCCTTGGCATAGCCAGCCCAGAAGGTCTTCACGCGCTCGGACTGAGCGACATCGATGAACTGCCAGTAGATGCTCTCGCCGCTGGTGGCATCGCCGTCGTAGATGACGAAGGCATCGTCCACGGCGAAGTAGCGGTCGGTCCACTTGCCCACACCCGTGTGCAGGTTGTTGCCGATGATGTAGCTATCGGTATCTCCCACGCGCCACAGCGTCACCGTCTCGGCCACATCGCTGTTGGTTACGGCCATGCACTTGTAGTTCAGGCCCGTGCCCGAACGCCAGATACGCAGGTGGTGACCGTCGGCATCATAGATGATGGGCGTGCCGTCGTCGGTCGAGACGAACCACACATGAGGCTTCGTCGTCGTGGAGTTGTCGGGACCCATGTAGCGACCGTCGCGACGGTTGACGATGTAGTAGCAACCCACGCCGGGGATGGCGGGTGTGATCTCTGTCTCGGGTGTCACGATGGCATCGGACTCGTCGTCGGCATCGGTCTTGATACCCGCGAACTGTATGGTATAGGTGGTGACGTTCGTCTCGTCCTCGCTGTAGTTACCGCCCTTCACGGTGACGGTCAGCAGGAACGTCTCCTCGTCCATGCTGCGCTCCACGGTGGCGGCATTGCCTCGGGGTGTCAGCTTGAGGAAGCGCTCGTTGTAGATGGCATCCACCTGTGCGGTACGGCTCTCCGTGAAGACCACCTCCTCGCCGTTGTACGCGGCCTTGGCCAGGTCGCTGTAGTAGAGCATCTCCATGTCATCGACATACATATAGTCGCCCGTCGTGCCGCTGCCGGGGTTGGAGTTGGTGCTGAAGCTCACGAGGGCATAGGCTGGGGTGTCCTTGCTGCTGTAGGTGAAGGGGACGGTATATTCCGTCCACGTCTCGTTGCTCACCGTGGTGGTGTAGGCCTGGGCCACGAGTTCGCAGAGACTGCCTGTATTGCCCGAGTTGGGGTCTTGGTAGTAGCCGTTGCCGTGCAGCAGGGCCGAGATCTTACCCTCGGGGTACGTGCTGTTGCCGCCGTAGAAACGCACCCACACACGCATGGCGTCGGGGCGTCCCGTGAAGGGGCAGCAGAAGTCGGGGTCATCCACATTGGTCCAGTTGTAGTTGCCGTTGGCGTCGGAGGCCGTCATGCTGCCGCCGTTGATCTGACCCGTCGTCATATTGCCCTGGGCGATGATGCTGCCCAGCACCTTACGGGCCGTCAGCTTGGCGCTGTACTGGCCCTCCGAACCTGGCCGCACCTCCGTCTCCTTGTAGAGTTGGATGGCGCGCACCGTACTGGCGAACTTGCCGCTCGCATTGATGAACGAGCTCCAGTGTACAGGCTCATCGCCTGTCGTACCGCCGTAGCTCACCGACTCCCATGCCTCGAAATCCGAGTTGGGTACCTGATACTGTGCGCGTGCCACCATGGTCACCGCCAGCAGAAAGAGAGAAATATAGATGTGTTTCATAATTTCAAGGGTTCAAGAGTTCAAGAGTTCAAGAGTTCAAGAGTTCAAGAGTTCAAGAAATATCGGGCGCAAAGGTACGGAAAAGACGAAAGACGAGAGACGAAAGACGAAACATTTTTTCACATTTCAGTCTCCCGAACGGCTTTTTTCGTCATTTCGCTGGCAATCGGACATACAAAAAATGGCAGAAGCTCGTGCTCCTGCCAAAATTTGCGCCCCGAAAAAGGCGTGGAATGGACGGTCGGTTACCAGCCGCGGTTGTTGCCCCAGACGTCGGAGCTGCGTTTGGTGTCGGCCTGATTGGCGCTACCACCTTCGCCAAGACCCACATTCAATGTTGCGGGATGGGATGTGGCAATGATGGCGTGGACCTGGACGGCCTTGATGCTCACTGTGGGAATCAAATATGTCTTTTTCATTTTCTTGAACATGAATTATCGTGAATTGAACATGAATTATCGTGAATTAACGCAGTACTTTTTTGCCATTGACGATGACGATACCACGGTAGCCTGCGTTCACCTTCTGACCGGCAAGGTTGTAAACAGCCGTTGACTGTTGACCGCTGAGCGTTGACAGCGATACCACTCCCGTCTCGTCGTCCATGGTGAAGCCCTTGACCTCGGCATTAGCACCGAATGACGACAGATCCAGATAGGCCTTGTTGGCAGCGAGGGTACCACCAGTGATGAGGCAGAAGTTACCGCCCAACATCATGTAACAACTCTCCATGTCTTCCATGCTCTTAGCATCGGTAACACCTACGAGGTAGTTCGTGGCGGGATCATTGGTCGTCTCCATGCTCTGCACGAACTGTACCGTAGGCTGCTCGTCTCTCTCGCCCTTGATGATGTAACCCTTGTTGGCCTCGATGTAGCGGCTGTTCACCAGCGACAACGTGACGAGTCCCTTGGTAACATGGTAATCCGTTGCAGCATAGGCATAGGTATTGTCGGGCAATGTAGCGCTATACGGCAGACAGAGTGAAGACAGACCACTCGCGGCAATCTTGAGGTCGAAGGTCGCAGCTTCAACGGCCTCGAGGGTCCAAGAGTTTGGGTATTCGGTAGTTGCATTGGATGCAACGACATATACGCGGTCTTGGTTGTAGGCCTGAATTACGAACTTACCAGGTAAGTTATCAGTGCTTGTTTCGATGGCATATTTTCCAATCTGACCTGTACCCTGTTTGAAGGTAACGGTAACGCCGTCAGCTTCATCATCAGCCCAAGTGAAGGATGTAGTATAGTAGTTTGCAGTGTTGTACTTACCTGTACCTACAGCCCTCAGTTTGTTGCCTGCTGTGTAATAGAAAAGGGTGTGGTCATCAGCTGTGCTGGATGTGCTGTAGTGGCTGTTGGAGAGACCATCAGCAAGGTAAAGGTTACCTGTTCCCTTCATGCGGAGGAATGTACCTGGCTGAGGGAGATTGATGGCAATACCATAAGTAAGGATGGTATTCAGTTGTGTGGCTGCATTGTCCACCTCGGTCTGAGTGGCATTGCTGTTGTCTGTTTGGTCGATGGCACGTGCCTGAGCAAGATATGTGGCGAAGGTACCCGAGTCGAAGGTCTCATGATAGTATCCCAGACCATCCTTGATAAGGTTCTCGTACTGAGCCGCCTTTGCGATGGCAGTGTTGAGTGCAGTGAAGTCAGGGAGGTTCTTCTTATATGCCACGTTCAGGTTCTTGTGAGTATCATAGCTGCCATCGGTGATGGTGACGGTGTAGGTATAGCCAGAGATGGCATCAACGGTGTAGTTGGTAGTCTCCTGAGGGGTACCAGTGAAGGTGAAGGTCTCACCATGTGCCTTGTGTGTATTACCATCAACGAGGGTGATACCGCTGGTAGAGCCATCAGGAGCACCTGTAACCACTACGGTGTAGGTGATTTCTTCCAGAGGCGAAGCAGCTTCGAATTCCATGTTACGCCAATAATCAGCATTTCCAGCATAAGCAGGATAAGCATCGTCCAATGTATTTTTAGTACTAAAGCCAACCTCACTTGCCCCGGCTACCATTGATCTATATTTACTACCATTATATGCCGTAATTTCATATTTCCCAATGAAACCAGCAGCAATAGTTTTGTCATCTTTGACATAGATAACATTAGCAGTAGAACTTAATGTAGCTTCGTATGTCATATACGTACCATTCAGCTCATTCTTCAGTTTATATTGATTGTTGGCTGCTGAATAATCTTCCACAACCCAAACATCCGAACCATCTGTAGGCTTGGTTGTAGTTGTGGCCATTGTAGTAGAAGAGTTAGCATAGATATATCTTGGACCATTGCCATTGTCCCGATAGCCCTTGATGTAGTAACGACCACCTACCTGAACATCGGTGTAGTAGGTAATGGTGATAGTGGTGCCAGAAATGGCGTGATGATTTCTGTAGCCAGCGACACTGACAACGCTGTAGTTGGTATCAAGCTCCGGAACACCCACGAAGTCGAAAGTCTGGCTGTTACCACGTGTTTCACCTGCATATGTACCTGTGAGCAGTGTGATACCACCCTGGTCTGTAAACGCACCTGTAACCACTACGGTGTAGGTCGTAGGATCGACGGATTCTTCGTATGCAACAAAGATATTCTTGTTCGTTGCATCGATGGTTGTGGTGGATTTGTAGCCATTAACCACTTTCGTGGTGAAGTCTGTACCCTTCACAGGAGTCTTGCCTGCAGGGAAACTGAAGGATGAACCATTGCCCACACTGGTGCTACCTACGGTGATACCACCCTTGTCGGTTGGGTTAGTGGTTACGGTCCATGTGTCGATGTCTATCTGATAGACTTCCCAAGCAGACCATGAGCCTTGACCATTCAGCATCTTCAGATTGTTAACATTACCCTGAGAATTGAGGAACATTGAACCAACAGAGAATCGTACCAAGTTATCTGCATTATGATAGCTCCATTTAGAATCAGTGGCTAATGTGTTGCTGTTTGGTATGCTCCAGTAACTTACAGATGTACTGAATGATGCTGCTGTGCCACTGGTACTTGAACCAGCAAGATAGATTGTAGGCGAAGCATAGCTTCTCAGTGTGTAACCGCTGCTGGTCTTCTTCAAATACCACCAATAGTTCTGGTTGCCCTGAATACTTGAAACGCCAGATCCCTGAGTTCCCCAAGTGGATGAAAGACGTGAACCATTGTATCCTAAGAAATAGCCTTCGGTACATGCATTTCCAAACACAATCACAATCTCGTCATCATTATTCATTGCCAGAATCTCAGCACGGGTCTTGAGGGTTGCCTCGTAGGTGGCTGGGGTGGCTGCGGTGTAGGTGATGGAAACGGTATGGTTGGTGTTATCAATTTCTGGAGTGCCTGTTACGTAGCAATCTACATCAACGGCAGTGAAGTCAGTGCCAAGAACTGGTGCAGCATCGGCTGAGAACTCGAAGGTTTCAGAATTGCCCTTAGTTGTTCCTGCTTCGTCACCGGTAAGGAGTTTGATACCACCACCGATGTTGTCTGGAGTGACGTGGACAGTATAATATACGTTTGAACCAGTATTCTGGGTATATACAACGGAAATCTGTGCATCGGCAACGGTAACGGATGTCACGCTGTAACCCTCGACATTTACTGTAGCAAAGTCTGTATCTCGCACAGGAGCACTCATGCTCTGGAAGTCGAAGTTGATTCCATCGCCATAAACGGTCTTCACGTCCTTTGTGTCGGAAGTGAGGGTGATACCTCCACCTATATTGTTAGGAGTGACACTGACTGAATAGTTGGTGGTCGGCACCTCGTAGGTTACGGTTATCTTCTTCAGGTCGGTATCGATGCTGATGGTAGGAGTAGGATACCCTGTCTCTTCGCTGGCTGTGAAGCCGTCGTTGGTGAGTGCAGTGCCCTTGGTCTGCAGCACAACCTTATTGTTGAAGATCACGCGACTGGAATGACTCAGTGTACCTGTAGTGCCTTCCCATTCTACGGTATAGACATCGTATGCCTCTTCCACCTTGTCATCAACAGATGCGAATTTCCAGCGAGGAGCAGAATTAGAGCTTGTAGAGCCAACACCATAACTAGGAGCATCACTTGTTCCGAAATTAAATGCTTGAGCATATTGAGTTTTGCTGGAAATAGTACCCGATATTCGGAATTGGCCTGAAGCGTCAGAGTAAAGTGTGATGTCTTGTGATGATGCATCGCGCTCTCCTGAGGCTTTCATATAATAACCATCAGTTGTACGAAATGTCGCTGTACCATTATTGTTCGTGACATATATGAACGCAGTATTATCAGAACTTGCCTTTTCAACCATAGTCATATAGTATGAACTATTACTGCGAAGTAAAGTTGTACTCTGTCCCTGCATTATTCTGCCTTGAACATTATTGCTTGTACCTGATTCTATCCAGTACCAACCCTCTTCGATGTCGGATACAGTCTTGGCATAGCGGTCAATTTCGTAGATGATGGTGAGTGTGGTACCGGAGAGACTTGCACTGCCAGCATAGCCATCAACATCATTGATGGTGTAGTCTGTACCCAATACTGGGTCGTCGTAAGACTGGAACGAACCGCCGTTACCTCTTGATCCACCACCAAGGTCGCTGGATAGGGTGATGCCGGCTCCCTCGAGATCGGCAGGAGAGACTACCACATTATAGGTGGTCTTAGGCAGGTATTCGATAACGAACTGATCGCCATCACTCTGTGAACTCTGAACTGCATAGAGGGCAGAACCAGCAGAGGTGGAACCATCGGTACTCATATATGCGCCGCCTCCGTTGGAGTACATATAGTACTGGCCGTCTGCCGTACCGGTGTATGGTTTCCAATACGATGGACTGCTGTCAAGTATCACGGCACGATACCAAGTTACATTGTCGCTACCAAGCCCCTTATAAGCCAGGTAATTGCCACTATTCTTGCCTGTACGTACAGCATAGCGGTCGTTAGTGGAGTCGTAGTCAGAGAAATAGAACACACTACCTTCGTCCTGCAGAGTCAGTGCATTTGCTGAAAAACTGGAACCAGAGACAGAGGTTGTGGTGGTAGAGATGTACTTGCCTGATTTTACATGCTTGAACTTGAGCGGAGTATTCGACTTGATGTCGGTGGCTGTATCGTCCTGGAACGATGCCTGCTTAACTTCGACAACTCCAACGTTCTTTTTCACCAGCACGATGTATGCTGCGCCTTCCGTTACACCAGGAGCGGCAACGGTGTAGTCAGTGATGGACTTAGTGTTATCGGAAGTTGAAGTGTAGGTATTCACTCCGTATGAATGAGTGTGACCCGAGAAATGTACAGAACAATTGGTCTGCTTGATGAGGTCGAGCATCTTGTTCTTACGTATCTGGGCCGTACTGGCAATGTCATCAACCTCGTAGGTTCCATAAGTGGTATTCGGACTAGGAACCTTCACCAGACCGTTGGAGTTGATGTCGGTCCACCAGTAATCGCAGTCGCTGCCAGCTACGAATGGGTAGTGCTGCAGCCAGATGGCAGGTTCGTTTTGGTGGCTATTGAGGTAGGTCTGCAGTGCATCGATGACCTCGTCAGGACGATATACAGTGCTTCCTGAATAAGGTTTCTGAAACCAATAAGTTTGTGCAAGGTAGAACCTTACACCGCCAAACATGAACGCCATAGGCTGTGTCTGAGTGTGACTTGTACCGTCGGAGATACGAGAGCAGTCGGTAATAGGATTTGTTTTCGACTGGGCTGCAGTATAGAACGATGTAGCGATGCCCAGAGCGGTGCTATTGCAACTCTGGCCAGACCAGGTGAGTCCTTCATCGCCACCACTCCAGTAGTCTGGAACAAGGTCGTGGTTACCGCAGACTACAAGGAATGGGATATCCGCATTGGTCAATGGTGATACAGCACTCTTGAAGTTGCTGCCGCTCTTCTCGCTGTCGCCGTCCATGTCGCCGAGACAGATTACGATGTCGGCCTTTGGCACAAAGCCCGAAGGAGCATTAGTGAATGTGAACTGCTTACCACCATCCGTACCCATGTTTACGATGTTGGTGGCATACTTTTGCATGTCGGATACGGATGTTCCGTCATGACCTTCCTGACCGATATGTGGGTCAGAGAAGACGACCAGTGTGAAGTAGTCATCGGCCGTGTCGGCCAGGACTGGGGAAACCTTTCCCATGAACATAGCCAGGAAAAGGAAGAGGAGAATAGTACCCTTTTTCATGTGTGGAAATGAGTGATTGTTAATAATTTTTGCTTTTTTGCGGCGCAAAGGTACACATTATATATACATAAACTACCCCCCCCATTTGTTAAATTGTGTTAAATTCCAATTTCTACAGGCATTATGACATTTTTCTGCAGGCATATTGGGGTTGTTATCCCGAAGCGGGCCCGTTATCACAGATTTATGTCGCCGTAAAATGGCACGCAGAACCAAGGAATAAAAGGAAACATCTTCTGCGATTTCTGCGTTTTCTGCGTGAGTAATTTATAGGACCAACAACGGACAACGATTGGGCAGCCCGGTGCTTCTTGATGTATCAAGCGAGCAACCCCGCCGTTGACCGTTGAGAATTGAGCGTTGACTTACAAATTGACAGAAAATCGGGGAAAATGCACCGAAAATCGTCGGCCGAGGCAAAAAAAACTAACCTCTAACCTCTAACCTCTAACCTTTTCCGTACCTTTGCGCCCTGATAAGACAAATCAACCCTAAACACACCAAGCTTATGAGAAAAATTCTACTCAGCGCAATGTTTCTTTTCAGAATGGTAGCCGGCATGATGGCCGACACCAAAGTGTACACCGAACAACTCGTCATCACCGTGGCCGGTGAGGATATGCCTGCACAGCAGGGACAGATCGAGGTGGAGACGCTCGCCAGCGGCAACATCAACTTCACCCTCAAGAACTTCATCCTCGGCGCTGGTGCCGATGCCATGCCCGTAGGCAACGTCAAGATCCAGGACATCGCCGTCAGCGACCTCACCACCTACAAGAAGTTCACCTTCAACGGCAACATCACCATGGAGGCAGGCGACAGCGAGGTGAGCCCCCTCTGGATTGGCCCCGACCTGGGCGAGGTACCCGTACTGCTCAAGGGTAAGATGACCGACAGCAAGCTCGTCGTGAGCCTCGACATCATCCTCGAGGGCATGGGCAACATGCACGTACATGTGGCTGTAGGCACCGAGGCCGTGGTAGGCACCCAAGCCCTGACCGTGCCCATCGTGGTCACCATGTTCGACGAAGCCACAGCACAGACTGGCGACATCGTCGTGGAGAACCTCCAGGACGGCGAGATCAACTTCACCCTCAAGAATTTCATCCTCGGCTCGGGCTCCGAGGCCATGCCCGTAGGTAACGTAGCCATCCGCGACATCAACCTCGTGGGCACTGGCGACACCAAGACCTTCGCCACCGAAGAAAGCATCGTCATCACCGCTGGTCAGCTGGACGGTGTCCAGGAAGAGAACTGGCTGGGTCCCTCGCTGGGCTATATCCCCCTCAAGCTCCAGGGCAAGATGGCCGGCAACCAGCTCTACGTCAACATCGACATCGACATGTCCATCATGCAGGTACAGGTGCAGGTGGGGCAAGACTTCGACGGAATAGCTTCGCTGTCAACGGTCAACGGCGGGCAGCAGGCGGCTGTTTTCAACCTCGCCGGTCAGCGCGTCTCCGCCAACCACCGCGGCATCACCATCCAGAACGGACACAAGGTACTGCGCTAACCCCCTAACCTCTAGCCTCTCACCCATTAAGCCCTTGATATGAAGAAATTATTCCTCCTCGCAGCCATGTGCTGCGCCTTGCAGATGAGTGCCCAGCGCACCGTCTATGTCAACACCATGCAGGGCAACGACCTCAGTAAATACGACCAGCAGACGGTCAACGTCACCTCCTTCCGTGTCGTCTTCCAGGGCTGGAACACCATCTGTCTGCCCTTCGGCATGACCGAGGCCGAGCTCAACGCCACCTTCGGCAACGACTGCCGTCTGGAGACCCTGACCGACGTCCGCGTCAACGGCACCGAGCAGACCCTCGTCTTCGGCGACGTCAAGGCCCAGGGCCTCGAGGCCGGCAAGCCCTATATCCTCTGGTATGGCGGCGAGAGCAACTACGTCACCATCCGTCTTCAGGGCAAGCAGCTCACCACCGAGCAGCACCCCATACACATCGGGGCCATCACCTTCAGCGGCATCGCCGAGCAGACCGAGGGAACGGGACGCTATGGCATCCTGGCCCGTGACAACGCCACGGCACAGTTCGTCAGCGTGGGCGGCACCGTCAACGGCTTCTTCGCCACCCGCTGCGCCATCGACAACGACCTCCAGGGCAACCTCCTCACCGTCCATGGCGATGCCACAGGAGTGGCTTCGCTGTCAACGGTCAACGGCGGGCAGCAGACGGCTGCTTTCAACCTCGCCGGTCAGCGCGTAGGTGCCGACCACCGCGGCATCACCGTCCAAGACGGACACAAAGTGCTGCGCTAAGCCTCTGCCGCTTCGCGGATCTGTAGGCCCTGAAGGGGCAACATCATGACTTCCACCTTCATTCCTTATACATTCCTATGCCATTCTACCTTCATTCGCCCATTGATGTCCCACATTACTCCCATTCGAATGGGAGTAATCCATACGATGTTCATAGGAATGAAGGGCGAAAGGGATAGGAATGGAGAGGGAAAGAGAGGGAAAGAAGGGATGAGGATTTTGAGGATTTTGAGGATTCTGAGGATTTACCATACTTAAATCCTCAATTTCCTCAAAATCCTCAATTTCCTCACGGGGTCATTTTTCTGTAAAGGCACGCAGGAAGGACTACGGGGGTGTCATGCGTTCGCCAGCCATTGAACCATCAACTATCAAATTCGGTTCATCCGACACATGCGTAGGTTTTGTCGGATGAACCAAATCTTAGACAAAAAAAATGATGGAATACCCGTTTTTTTAATAATGTGCGCAAAATGCTTCTCTGAGTAGTAGGATTTACTCCTTCAACGCTCCATTTTCCGACCATTTTCCGTACCTTTGCGACGCAAAAACAATCAATCACAACTATGAAGCAATTTCTGAAGTATGTCCTGGCCACGGTAGTGGGCATTGGACTGTGGACACTGATCCTGGGTATCATATGCATGATCTCGCTGGTAGGCATGTCGCTGAGCGAGACACCGACAACACCGGTGAAGAAGGGGTCGGTACTGCGCATCAGACTCAACGGCACACTGGGCGAACGCGGCGGCGAGGACAACCCGTTCATAATGATCTTCCAGGGCGACATGGAAGCCCTGGGACTGGACGAGGTGAAGAAGGCCATCCGCGAGGCTGCCACCAACGACAAGGTGGTGGGCATCTACTTGGAGGCCGGCACGACCTTCGCCGGTGCCGAACCCGCCCTGCTGCAGGAGCTGCGCCAGAGCCTGGTAGAGTTCCGCGAGAGCGGTAAGTGGATCCTGGCCTACGGCGAGATATTCACGACAGGGACATACTACCTGGCCTCGGTGGCCGACAAGGTGGTGATGCACACCGAGGGTATGCTGGACTGGCACGGCATGGCCTCGCAGATCATGTTCTACACCGACCTGATGAAGAAGGTGGGCGTGGAGATGCAGGTCTTCAAGGTGGGCACCTACAAGAGCGCCGTGGAGCCGTACATCAATACCGCGATGAGCGAGGCCAACCGCGAGCAGGTGACGTCGTACCTCAGCAGCATCTGGGGACAGTACCTGCAGGAGGTGGGCGAGAGTCGCGGCCTCACAACCGACGTGCTGAACCGCGCTGCCGACACGCTGCTGGCCATGCAACCCGCATGTACCGCCGTGGAGATGGGACTCGTGGATACCCTGGCCTACATCGATGGCGTGAAGACCATGCTGCGGCAGCAGGCCGAGGTGGACGAGGACGATGACCTCCATTTCGTGGGTGTCAAGGACCTCCTGGCCGTGGTGGAGGAGGATGACGAGGACGACCTCATCGCCGTGTATTATGCCGACGGCGAGATCGTGGACGTGGAGGCACAGGCACTGGCTCAGGATGCCTCCATCGTAGGCAACACGATGGTGGAAGACCTGAAGAATCTGCGCGAGGACGACGACGTGAAGGCTGTCGTCATCCGCGTGAACTCGCCTGGAGGCAGCGCCTTCGCCAGCGAGAAGATCTGGCGCGAGGTGGAGCTGCTCAAGGCCGAGAAGCCCGTGGTCGTCTCCATGGCGGGTCTGGCTGCCAGCGGGGGCTATTACATCAGCTGCGGTGCCGACAAGATCATCGCCGAGCCCACGACACTGACGGGAAGCATAGGTATCTTCGGCATGGTGCCCGATCCCAGCACGTTGCTCAACGATAAGCTGGGCCTGCATTTCGATGTGGTGAAGACCAACAAGATGTCCGATTTCGGCACGCTGGGTCGTCCCATGAATGCCGACGAGAAGAGTCTGATGCAGGCTTACGTGGAGCGAGGCTACGACCTCTTCACACGTCGTGTCGCCGAGGGACGCGGACTGAGTCAGGACAGCGTGGATGCCATAGGTCAGGGACGTGTGTGGACTGGCGAGCAAGCCCTGGAGCTGGGTCTCGTGGATGGTCTGGGCAACCTGGAGACAGCCGTTCGCGAGGCGGCTGCCTTGGCCGAGCTGGACAAGTATGCGTGCGAGACCTATCCGGCTGCCTCCGACTGGCTGGAGATGTTCATGGAACAGGAGAAGGAGGATTACCTCACCTCCCACATGAAGGCCACCCTGGGCGAGTGGTACCCCGCCCTCGCCGCCATGAAGGCCATGACGAACACCCGCACCCTGCAGCAGGCCGTCTATGCCCGCGTGCCGTACGAGATAGTCATCAGATAAGGCTGGACCCGATGAGGGTGTCGAAGGCGGCACCCTCGTCGCGGAGGAACTCCACCTCGATGGGGAGGACATAGAGATGCCGCTTGAGGATGGGTGAGAAATGACTCACCTGACGCAGTCGAGCGGCATCTTTCTCGGTAGTGAGGACGATGCGTTTGTTGCCTTGCAGGGCCGTGAAGGCCGACTCGATGTCCTCGACATCGGTGTCGCTGAAGTCATGATGGTCGGCAAAAGATAACGGCGTGATGTGGCGCGTCGTGGCTGCGAGATCCATCATCATCTGACGGGGCGTGGCAATCCCCGTGAGCAGCAACACATGTGTCTCGGCATCGAGGACAGATTGGGAGGTCTCCTGGGTGGCGCTGTCGCTGTCGAAGAGACGGTAGATACTACCGTAGCGATAGGTGCTGTAGAAGATGCGCTGGAAGGGTCGCAAGTTGAGGGCCTTCTTCAGCACACGGAAGTCCATGGGCTTGAGGTTGCGGGGACACTTCGTCACCACGATAATCTGGGCACGATACAGGGCGCTCAGGGGCTCGCGTAGCCGTCCCGCTGGCAGCAGACAATCGTCCGATACCAGTCGGTGGTAGTCGGTGAGGACGATATTGAGGCTCGCCTGCACGTAGCGGTGCTGGAATGCATCGTCCAGCAGGACGACGTCGGGACGCTGGGGTGCCTCGTCCTGTAAGTAGTGCAGGGCACGTCGGCGGTCGGCATCCACCACCACCTGAGCCTCGGGGTATTTATGGAGCATCTGCCACGGCTCGTCGCCCATCTCGGCCATGGAGGTATGCGCGTCGGCCACCACCAAGCCCTTGCTCTTGCGTTTGTAGCCACGGCTGACCACCGCCACACTGTGGCGAGGCAACAGCAGACGCAGCAGGTACTCGGTATGGGGCGTCTTGCCAGTACCCCCAGCGGTGATGTTGCCCACGCAGATGGTGGGGATGGCGAACTCCTCGCTCTTCAGGATGCCCACATCGAAGAGCAGGTTACGCAGCCACACAGCAACCCCATACAACCAAGACGCTGGTCTCAACCAGTGGGTGATATGAATGAGCTCGCCTTCCATGGGGGGAAAGGTTAGAGGTTAGGGGTTAGGGGTTAGAGGTTAGAGGTTAGAGGGTTCCAGCCTTGGGCTTTGAGGGTGACTTCGGTATCGTCGCGACAGACGAGGACATGGCCTTGCTGCGGCTCGGTCATATGACCGATGACCTTGACACCGGGGATGGCCGCTACGGCATCGTGCTGCGTGAGGGGCACGGTGAAGACCAACTCGTAGTCTTCGCCCCCGTTCAGGGCACATGTCGTCACGTTCATGTTCATCTCCTCGGCCATGGCAGCCGTCTGGTAGTCCAGGGGGATGCGGGCCTCGTAGATGCGGCAACCCGTGCCGCTCTGGGTGCAGAGGTGCATGAGTTCGCTGCTGAGTCCGTCGCTGATGTCCATCATCGCGGTGGGTCGTATGCCTGCCGCCGCCAGGGCCTCGACGATGTCCTTGCGGGCCTCGGGCTTGAGCTGACGCTCCAGGATATACTCGCGTCCGGCGAAATCGGGCTGCGCCATCTCGGGCGTGTCGATTTGCTCGCCCTTGCGACGTGCCTCGTCCACCTGAGCATTGTATATACTCTTCTCGCGCTCCAGCAGCTGCAGCCCCATGTAGGCTGCGCCCAGGTCGCCCGTGACGCAGATGAGGTCGTTGGGCTGGGCTCCGTTGCGACGCACCACATCCTCGGGACGTGCCGTGCCGATGCAGGTGATGCTGATGGCCAGTCCCGTCATCGAGGGGGTGGTATCGCCTCCCACGATGTCGCAGCCGTGTGCCTCGCAAGCGAGACGCAGGCCCTCGTAGAAGGCCTCCAGGTCCTCCACCTTGAAGCGCTTGGAGACGGCCAGCGAGACGGTCATCTGCTTGGGCCTACCGTTCATGGCGTAGATGTCGCTCATGTTGACCATGGCGCTCTTGTAGCCCAGGTGCTTGAGGGGCGTGTACTGCAAGTCGAAGTGTACGCCTTCCATGAGGAGGTCGGTGGTGACGAGCACCTGCTCGCTCCCGTCGAAGGCCAGTACGGCACAGTCATCGCCCACGCCCACCAAGGTCTCGGGGTTCGCTATCTTGATGTCGGCGGTGAGTCGTTTGATGAGTCCGAACTCACCCAGTTCTGCTATTTCCATGCTTTCACTCCTTTGTCGTCGGGGGTCTTCTCTACGGCCTCTGTCTCGTTGATCATGGCACGCATGAGGGCGGCCATGCGAGGCTGGGCAGCGTCGGCAGCTGCCTGCACCTCCTCGTGACTCACCTCGGCTATCTCGCCATCCACGCCGATGTCGGTGATGACCGAGACGCCGAAGATGCGTATGCCGCAGTGGTGTGCCACGATGGCCTCGGGCACGGTGCTCATCCCCACGGCATCGGCACCTAAGCGGTAGAAGAGGCGGTACTCGGCTGGGGTCTCGAAGGTGGGTCCCTGCGTGCCGAGATAGACACCATGTCGCAGCTGAAGTCCCAGCTCGTCGGCCAGACGGTCGGCCTGGGCCACCAGCGTGTGGTCATAGACCTCGCTCATGTCGGGGAAGCGCGGACCCGTAGGGAAGTTGGCGCCCCGCAGCGGATGTTCGGGGAAGTAGTTGATGTGGTCGGTGATGATCATGAGGTCGCCTATCTCGTAGTCGGGATTGGTGGCACCGGCGGCATTGCTCACGAAGAGCGTCCTGATGCCCAGCTCGTACATCACGCGGATGGGGAGGGTGACCTCCTTCATCGAGTAGCCCTCGTAGTAGTGGAAACGTCCCTGCATGGCAAGGATGTCCACCTCGCCCAGACGTCCGAAGATGAGGCGTCCCTTGTGACCCTCCACCGTGGAGACGGGGAAGTTGGGGATGTCGTGGTAGTCTATGGTGAGGGTGACCTGTATCTCATCGGCCAGACGTCCCAACCCCGTGCCCAGGATGATGGCAGTGGTGGGATGTGTAGGCATCTTGGCACGCAGCCACTCGGCTGTCGCCAAGACTTTGTCGTATAGGTTATCCATAAGGGTTCAGAGGGTTCAGAGGGTTCAAGGGTTCAAGAGTTCAAGAGTTCAAGAGTTCAAGGGTCAACGACCTACGGTTATCTTGCGACCGGCACGGACGTAGATGCCTGGGGTGGCGTGGCTGGGGTTGACGCGACGGCCCTGGAGGTCGTAGAGGGGAGCGTCGGCCGACGTGGTGGCATCGAGGGAATGGACGGAGGTGGCGATGGTCACGGGCTGGGCACTGTCGAAGGTATAGACGAAGGGCGTAGCCTGACCCGCCACGACGGCTGTACCGTCGGCACCCAGCACGAAGGCCTCGTCCTGTGCGGCGGTCTTGAAGGGCACGAGTGCCACGTCGTTCACCTCGACCGAGACATCACCCTGCATCACCACGGGGGCTCCGGCTGCCACCACATCGGCACGATCCATCACGAGAGGCGAGCCTGTGAGGGTGGTGGCATCGTTGAGGGCGAAGGGCAGGGACAGGGCCTGGTAGCCCGCTCCCTTCTTGCTGAAGGTGAGATGCTGGGCCGTAGCCTCGGTGGGCATCTGGAAGGGGGCGTCGCCGTCGATGACCATCTGTTGGGCCACGCCGTCGCGCACGACATTGGTCTGGGTCTTCAGATCCTCGGGCACCGTCTTGGTGTCGGTGAGGACAGCCACGGCATTCACGGGGAGATAGCTCTCCAGACCCTCGGCACTCGAGTACCACTTGCGCTGCTCCTCCTGGGTGCCAAAGGCCACCTCGTACTCATAGACGGGCATGCTGCCCAGCTTGTAGTAGGGGCAGGGCACGTCCTCGCCGTTCTCCTCGGCAGCCACAACGACGTAGTTGCCGGCACCCAGCGAGCGCAGAGCCGAAGGCAGGGTGGCCTTCTTCAGCTGCGTGGCCCAGATGAGGGCTCCCGTCTCCTTGTCGTAGAACTTATGACCCATCCAACCCTTGCCGCGGAAGGTGATCTCGCTGCCGCTGAGGGTGTAGTAGTCGCCATCGTCGTCGTAGGAGGTGTGTCCGTCGTAGTCGGTGAAGTCACCGCCAGCATTGGCTTTGCCCTGGTAGCGGGTGCTGCTGCTCTCGTAGCGCTTGCGCAGACCGTCGGAGGGCATGGAGGTGTGCCAGCGTTCGCTGGGCTCGGCGGCTTTCTGCTCCACGAAGTCGTTGATGAACATGATGTTACCCAGTTTCTTGGGATACTTCTGCATGTACTTGCGAGCAGCATCAATGTCGGCCTGGGTATTGGTGACGAAGTAGTTGGCGTAGTCGCCCACATAATGGTCGTTGAGGGGCACGAAGAAGCCGTAGCTCTCGAAGAACTCGCTGAGGTCGGCCTGGGCCACGTCGCAGCATTTCTTGGCAAACTTGAGGTAGTTATCGCGGGCGTAGGTCTTGTAGCCGCCGTTGATCTCCTCGTCACCACTCGTGGCATGGAGGCTGCTGTCCCAGTTGCCCTTACTCATACCGTCGGCACGCAGAGCCTGGAAGAGACGGGGGTAGAACGTGGTGTCGTTCTTCATGACGTGGAAGTAGAGGTAGAGCTGGAAGTACATACGCGTCTGGCTGAACACCTGGGCACGCTGGTTCCAAGCCTTACCCTCGGAGAGCTCGCGGAAATGCTCCTCCACGTTGTAACCGCGGGTGTCGGAGATACCTTGTTCCCACACGTTGATGTTGGAGAAGAGGTTGTTGGACACCTCCATGGCACCCACCACGTTGATGGTGCTCTGGTGGTTGTGACCTATCTCGTGACTGGGACCCCAGAGGCTGCCGGCCGAGGTGGTGAGGTTGTTGTAGTCGTAGATGGCCGACATGGTGTTCTCGTTGTAGTAGGTACCGAAGCTGGAGGCGAACATGTAGTTGTAGTTCACCGAGAAGCAGTTCCATATGTTGTTGCAGTAGGGCTCGAAGTCCTCCAGTCCCATGTAGCTCTCCTCGGTCTCGAGGATGGTCTCCCAGATGTCCGTCACGCCCTGGATTTCCTTGGGGCAGGCCTTGAGGAGTTCGGCTCCGTTGACGGCATGGACGAGACGCTTGGTCTTGAGGTTGATGTTGTCGCACTTGTCCAGCATGTGTTTCTGCAGGAGGGCCCAGTCATCGTTGGTCATGCCGCGTGTGGCATCCCAGTAGCCGTGGAGCTGACCGCCCTCGATGTGGATGCGTATGTTGGGGTAGTCGGCCAGTTTCTTCTTGGTGTTGTTGAGCTGGTAGAAGATGTAGAGCATGCACTGAGCATCGGCACGATAGACGTTGAGGCCCGCCTTGAGGTCGGTCGTCGAGCCCGTCTGGTGGTTGCCCGGAACGCCCTCGGTGGAGACGCGCTCCAGCTGCAGGGTACACTCCGACTGGGGTGCGGCATCGACATAGACATAGACCACATCGCCCGCATTGGCCACGATACCCGTGGGGTTGGAGAGCTTGCCGTAGCAGTTGCTCATGCCCGTCTCCCAGCAGATGCTGTTGTAGTTGCTATAGATCTGGTAGTCGTGTACGCGGAAGAACTCTTCCAGTCCACGACTGTAGCCGTTGTTCTCGTACTGCTGCCAGGTGTTGTTCTTCACCTTGAGGACCATGTTGCGTATCTCCTCGGGCATGGCGGCGAAGTCGGTCATGTCGTTGAGCTGCTCGTCGGTCAGGGCCAGGATGCTCTCCTTGAGCTGGGTGCAGGCCTTGTCCTCGAAGAGGTTGTCGAGGGTCTTCTGGTAGGTGGCGAGGTTCTTGACGAGTTTCTCGTAGGCCGACTGGTCGGCACGGGCTGCCTCAATCTCCTCGGGGGTGAGTTCCACCTTTTCGAAGGCCCAGTAGCTGGCCTCGGTGGCTGTGCTCCAGAGCACCACCTGATAACCTTGCGAGCTGGCGGTGTGCATACCCTGCGAGGCGCTGGCCGAGGTGCGGATGGTGAAGGTGTTGCTCCACTTGTCGCCCGTGCTCGTCACCACGAAGGTCTGGGAGGTCTTGCCCGTCTTGAAGGGCAGACTGGTTCCGGCCGATCCGTTGGCGTAGTTCTGCGAGACAACATTCTGGAAAGCCCAGCCGCCCGTGTTCTCCACGGCCTGCCAGCACTGTGCCAGACGTGTCTCGTCGCGCAGCAGCGACATGAGGACACCGTCCACCTCGGTCATATCCTTGCTGTAGGCGGGGCTCACGATGCGGTAGTAGGCACCGTCCTCCAGGGCCTCGACCCAGTCGCTGCCCTCGTTGAGGTGGTCGCGCACATCCTGCTCGGTATATTCCGTCACCAGTTCGATGGCCCAGTCGCAGCCGGCATCGCCCGCATAGGTCCACTCGTAGAGCGTCTTGCCATCCTGGCCCAGGTTGAGGCAACTCTTGCCGCTATAGTCGCTCTCGCTGGAGATGTTGCACCAGATGTCCTTGGCGGTGTTGGTGTTGTTGGGGCTGTACTGTATGTATAGGGTCTGCTTGCCCGATCCGGGAGCAGAGTAGTCGGACTGCAGGAACTCGCCCGTCTCGGCACTGCGCAGGAGGTAGCCCTCGCCGTTCTTCTCGACGACCCATATCTGGCTGAAGCCATTGGAGGCCTTGGCGGCACCTGCTGCACTGCCGGCAGCGGTGGTGGTGAGGTAGTTGGTGACGCGTTTGTTGTAGAGACGCACCAGACCCAGTTTCTTCATCTGGTAGTTGAAGAGCTGACGTCCCTGCAGGTCGCCGAGGTCGGTGAAGTTGGCCTCGTAGAAGGTCCAGTCGCAGACGCCGCCTGCTGCCGTGGACGACTTGCCCAGGACGCGGTCGCTGTTGGACTCGACGCCCAACTTATACACCGCACCAGCGATGGTGTAGTGTCCCTCGTTGTCGGCGATGGGGCTGATGGTCATGGGGTAGCCTGCGTCCACCGTGGGTTTCTCGGACGTGCCAGGGTTGGGCACAAAGTGTCCCAGTCCGGTCTCGATGTAGTATTTGTCCTCCGACTGTTCCGAGATGGAGAGGCGGAAAATGTAGCCCTCGTTGCCTGCTGCCTCGCAACCGGCAGGGGAGGTCACCTGCTTGAGGTAGCGCGAGTCGTTCTCGGCAGCGAACTTCTTGGTGTTGTTGTTGTAGAGGAAGTACCATTTCCCCGTCTCGAGCATCGTGGCCTTGGAGCCTACGGCAAAGAGCTTACCCGAGAAGTCCTCGGCTGACACACGTCCCACGCCACACAGGGTGAGCAGGGCAAACAGAATGAGTGTAAGTTTTTTCATGTTATGTTGGGTTTGAAGGTCAACTGTCAAGCAGATGAGTTGAGCGGCGTGGGGTAACCTACTTCGCGTCAGCAAAGGTACGAAGAAAATCATCACATTACCTCGCTCGCGCGTACATTATTTAATATAAATGCGCGCGTTTGAACATTTTTAACCAAAAAAATACACATTTTGCCCACGCAGAGGACAAAAATGAATGCCATAAACGCTATGACAGCCACGAAAAAGCCCCCCTGCGTTTTGCAACGCAGAGGGGCGGATGTGGGGTTGAAAGTCTAAGGTTACTTCACGAGCACCTTGACACCGTTGACGATGTAGAGGCCAGCGCCCATACCACGTACGGTGTTGAGGTTACCGTTGCCGAGGTGCTTACCATCGATGCTGTAGATGGCACCGTTGGTGGCAATAGCGTTGAGGGTCTGCTCGATGGTGGTGTAGGTGCCGCCCAGTTCGACGACAACATCACTCTCGGCAGCAACGGCTACGGGAGCACCGTTATCTACATAAGCAGAGTTGGCAGCCACAGAGTTGGCGCTCTTCTTGGTGACTTCCATGCCACCCTTGCCAGAGGCAACTACCTTGCCCTTGCCGACGCTCTTCTTGACATACAGGCCGGTGAAGCCGTTCTCGGTAGCGGGAGCAGCAACAATGTCCATGCCATGGTTCAGGACGATGATGTTCTCCTCGTCCTCCTCCATGGTGCCGTACTCACCGTCCACGATGAGGACTGCAGGCTGACCAGCAGCCACCTCGGTGGCGGGGCTCAGGATCACCTGGGTGAAGTCCTCGCTGACACCCTTGAAGGTGTAGAAGGCAGCACCCTCGGTAGCGCTCTGAGCAACGGGGTAGCAGACAGCGTAGAGCTGACCGTCCTCGACGCTCTTGTTGAAGGCGGTAGCGGGCTCCTCGGTGACATCACCCACCTCGTGGATGGCGATGGCCGAGTTGCAACCGATGGCTGTGTTGTTCCATGTCACGAAGACACTTCCAGACTGCTGGCCATGGAGGTAGGAGTTGAACTCACCATCCACGGTGGTAGCCTGAACGAGGTTGGCACCGCCACCCATAGCGGCAACAGTGAAGAGCGAAGGATGGATATCCAGGGTGGTGCCACCGCTGGTACCTGCTGCACGGATGAAGAGACCCGTGGCCTTGTTCTGGATGACATAAGCGGTGTCGCCTACGGAAACGAAGCGGAACCAGGTAGCAGCCTCATCGGTGAAGTCTTCGGGAGCTACGAGATAGAGGGCCTGACCCTGAATGACATCCTCGATCTCAACGGTCTCGGGGAAGTTGTAGCCTGTCTCGGCCTTCACGGGGATGGCGGGACCAGCCACGGTGCCGAAGAGCTCGTTGCAAGCCTTGTCGTCGTCGCTGTCATAAACCTCACAAGCTGTGGAGGTATCCCAGCCGAGGTCGTCGTACTGACGCTCGGTGAGGAAGCCCAGCTGATACCACTTGCCGGTGGTGATGCCGATGGCCTCGGCGAAGAGGTTCTCGACACCGGTGTTCAGCTGCTCGGTGTAGTTGGCACTGGTGGTGGGGTTGTAGTCGCCTGAAGCATCGTAGGTCTGGGCATCAGCCAGCAGCTGCTTCATGGAAGCGGCACTGCTCTCGGCGGGCCAGTAGCCGGGGTCGGTACCCTCGACAACAACAGCCAGCTTGGGCTCGGCTGCTGCGATGGCGGCACGGAGCTCGGTGGGATCGACGAACTTGGTCAGGAAGGCATCATAGGCAGCCTTCAGGGCGTTGTAAGCATCGATGTCGATGTCGTCGTCGGTCAGGTCGGCCTGATCGGCGATGACGTTCACCAGATTGGTGTAGAGCTCACCCATGAACTTGTACTGGGCGTTCTCGTTGGCAGCAGCCTGCAAGAAGTTGATCTCGGCAGCGTGCCAGTAGCCACGGTTCACGTCGGTCACCTCACTATATACGCGGATGTACTGGTAAGCGCCCTCGAAGGTCACGGCATTGGAGGTGAAGAGGGTTCCCTTGGTACCATCGTTGAAGTAGAAATGACCCAGGAGCTGGCCGTCTTCCTTGGCGGTAGCGTCCACGTCGGGCTCGCTGTCGTAGCCATAGAGGCTGAAGTCGGTGGTCTGGTCATTGGCGACGTTACGACGCATGAACTGCATGGCAAGACCTGTCTCGTAGGGAGCACCGAGGTCGACCTGCAGGAAGTGAGTACCCTGGGTGGCGTTGCCGTTGCTCCAGATGGAGTGCCAGAAAGTGGAGGCATCGCCATCGATGAGGGCCTCGATAGAACCCTCACTGGGCTCGGTCACGGAAGAGGAGAACTGGGAAGCATCGGTCACGATGGGATCGCCCACAACGGCGATATCCTCGGCGATGATGAGGTCGGCCTTGGCGGCAGCCAGGATGCTGTCGTAGAGGACGACGAGTTTCTCGTGATCCTTGATGGGAGCGAAGTCGTCGATGAGACGCTGAGCCTCTACCTCGTCCACGGGAATCATGTACCAGGTGGAAGCACCGGCAGTAGCCGTCCAACCCACGCAGTCGCCGCTCTTGCCAGCGCCGCTGGCGTGACCACCTTGGTGAACATAGACATAGTCACCGCTCTGATCGGCACGACGGAAGGATACCTGGATGAGACCAGTCTCTTCGTTGCGAGCCACGTAGTTGATGTACATCTCGCTCTCCACGGCATCGAGGTCGCTCATCTCACAGGTAGAGGACTGGCTCACCTGCTCGAAGCGATTCTCGTAGGCAGCGTTATAGACCTTGTAGTTGCCGGTCTCCTCGTCCTTGTCGAAGCGCCACAGGAAGGTGCAGTCAGACTCGTCGAGGGTCTTCCACGAAGCACGGTCCTTCTGGGCGTACATAGCCTTGGTGGGATAGACGGTCTCGCCGGGGATGATTTCGCCCGTCTCGGGATCCTCGGTATCCTCGGTCGTCTCGTAGTACTCCATAGTAGTCGTCAGGCGGTAGTAGCCCGTGGCGGGGTTGAAGACGATGAGCGAAGCCAGCACAGCCTCGTAGGTCGAGTTCATGTTGTCCAGCATGGCCTGCAGGCTCTCCACGGTGGGGACGTATTCGGGATCGTCCAGCGTGTTGGCCACATAGTCCAGAGCATCGTAGAAAGCCTGAACCTCTGCCTCGCCATAGCAACCGGGCTCGGTACCGGTAACGAAGGTGTCGTAGTACTCATAGAGCTCGTTGAAGCGGGCGCTCACCTTGCTGTAGAGAGCCTCGATCTCGCTGCTCTGGGTCAGCTCGACGGTGTAGATGTACCAGCGGTAGTTACCCTTGTCCGTGGGCAGGGTGTCGCAGCCGTACTCGCTGCTGATGTTACCCGTCTCCCAGTAGCAGATGTTGCTGGCGTTGCAGTCGATGCGGCTGCCGAGGTGAACGGCACCGTGGAGATTGGTGCTCTCGCTATAGTCCTCTGTCCACACGTTGAAGAAGAACATCTCCTGGTTCTCGCCAGTGAGGTCCACGAGGTTCACAGTCCAGTTGCAAGCGTCGTACTCGTTGTCGCTCGTCTTGGGGGTGCTGTCGTCGATGACGTAGTTGCCCGTACCGAACTGTACGAAGTAACCATCCTCGGCCTCACCCGGGAGGAAACGTACGAGGAACTTGCCATAGACGTCGGCGCTGGCCTCCTCGGTGGGGAAGGCGTCGCTGCCGTTGTAGCGAAGTACCTGGGTGCCAGCACCGCCGTCGTACATGTAGCCGGGGGTACCGCCACGCTCGTTGTAGATCACGTACCATGTGTCGGTCTGGAACTCGTCCATCACGATGGGGTTACCCACGGTGAAGTTGACGTTCTTCAGCTCCTCGAGCTGTGCGAACGAAGGCAGAGCCACCATAAGCAGCAACATGGTTGTCAGGAAGGAAGTAAATCTCTTCATGTCAAAAATGTTTTTGGGGTTAATAAATAGGGTTAGTTGAAAAGGTTTGTTCTATTTGACGCATTTTTGTCAATTGCGCCCGCAAAGGTACGAAAAGGTCAATGGTCAACGGTCAATGGTCAACATAAATTTTGCATTTTTCGACCAGAAATAGGTATTTTTAACAAAAATCCCCCCGCGTCAGCAGAGAACGCAGGGGGAAAGTGTTGAGTTTAGAGTCTAAAGCTTAGAGCTTAGAGTCTAAAGCTTAGAGCTTATTTCACCATCACCTTCACACCGTTGACGATGTAGAGGCCGCGGCCCATGGTGCGAACGGTGTTGATGTTGCCGTTGCCCAGGAGCTTGCCGTCGACGCTATAGATGGCACCGTTGGTGGCTACGCTATTGATGACATCCTCGATGGAGGTGTACTTGCCGTCGATGGCCAGAACGACGTCGCCAGCAGCAGCCTCCACGATGGGAGCACCACTATCCACGTAGGCGGTGTTGTTGGCCTGCTTGTTGGCACTCTTCTTGGTCACGGTGACACCACCCTTCTCGTTGGCCACGATCTTGCCCTTGGCTATGCTCTTGCTGAAGAAGAGACCGGTGAAGGCATTCTCCGTAGCGGGAGCTGCCACGGGCTCCATGCCGTGGGTGAGAGCAAGGAGGGGAGCCTCTTCACCTTCCTCGAGAGCGACATACTCGCCGTCCACGATGAGGAAGGCAGGCTGACCAGCAGCGACCACTTCGGCTGGAGTGAGGATGATATCCGTCACCTCCTCGGGCGTGCCGGCGATACCCTTGAAGGTATAGAGCTTGGCACCCTCGGTGACGCCGATCTCCACGGGATAGCAGATGGTGTAGAGCTGACCCTGTACGACCTCCTTGTTGAAGGTGGTGGCGGGAGCTTCGGTGACATCACCCACCTCGTGGATGGCGATGGACGAGTTGCTGCCAGGAGTGGTATTGTCCCAGGTTACCAGCAGCGTCTTGGACTGCTGACCGTGGAGGTAGGAGTTGGCGTCGCCCGAGATGGAGGTAGCCTTCACGAGGTTGGCACCGCCACCCATGGCCGATACGTTGAACAGCGTGGGCTGAGCATCCAGAGTGGTCTGGCCACTGGTACCTGCAGCGCGCAGGAACAGACCGGACGTCTTGTGCTGAATCATATAGGCAGAGTCACCCACCTCTACGAAGCGCCACCACGAGATCTCGGGATCCTCGAAGTCGTCGTCCTCGTCGAAGTAAACGCCCTGACCCAGAACGACATCGTCCTTGTCCATAGCCTCGACGAAGGAGTAGCCCGTAGTCTCGTTGAGGACGAGATAGCCAGGAGCGGCAGCACGGCCGAAGAGACCCTCGGTAGCGAGGTCATCGTCGCTGTCATAAACCTCGCCAGCATCGGCGGTGTCCCAACCGTTCTCCTCGAACTGCTCCTCGGTGAGGAAGCGAATCTGGTACCACTTGTCGGTGCTCACGCCGATGGCCTCGGCGAAGAGGTTGTCCAGTCCACTGGTGAGGATGGTGACATAGTTCTCGCTCTTCTCGGGCGTGTAGTCACCGTCGGCATCGTAGTTCTCGGCTTCCTCCAGGGTCTGCTTCAGCATGGCAGCACTGCTCTCGGCGGGCCAGTAGCCGGGGTCGGTACCCTCACGAACGAGGTTCAGCTTGGGCGTGGCGGCAGCGATGGCATCGCGCAGAGGTGTGGGATCCACAAACTTGGTGAGGAAAGCATCGTAGGCAGCCTTCAGGGCATTGTAGTCGTCGATGGTGAGGTCTTCACTCTCGATGTCGGCTTGGTCCTCGATGACCTGCTTGAGGTTGTCGTAGAGCTCGCCCATGAACTTGTACTGGGCATTGGGGTTGTCCTGTACGGGGCGGAAGTTGATCTCGGCAGCATGCCAGTAGCCACGGTTGCCGTAGCTGACGTTGGCGCCGCACACCTCGCCATAGATGCGGAAGTACTGGTACTCGCCGTCGAAGAGAATCTCGTCGGAGGTGAAGAGGACGCTCACGGTGTAATCGTTGAAGTAGTAATGACCCAGCAGGGTACCGTCTTCCTTGGCGGTAGCCTCCAGGTCGGGCTCCTCGGTATAGCCATAGAGGCTGAAGTCGGACGGATGGTCATTGGCCGTGTTACGACGCATGTACTCCATCACCAGACCGGTGCTGATGGGCTCGCCCATATCGGCCTGCAGGTAGTGTGTACCGGCATCTACGCTACCACTGCTCCACTTGGAGTGCCAGAAGGAGGAGGCATCGCCGTCGATGAGGTTGGCGATGGCACCCTCGTTGGGCTCTGTCATTGCAGACGAGTACTGCGAAGCATCGGTAATGAGGCGCTTGCCGATGTGGTCCTCGGCGATGAGGAGGTCGGCCTTGGCGGCAGCGAGGATGCTGTCGTACATGGTCACCATCTTGTCGTGGTCCTTGATGGGAGCGAAAGCCTCGATGAGGGCTGCTGCCTCTGCGTCATCGACGGGCATCATAATCCAGTGCGAGGGATCATCCTGGAAGTTCCAACCCACGCAGTCGCCAGCTGTGCCACTGCCGTTGTTGTGGGTCTCCTGATGGAGGTAGGCATAGTCGTCGGTGGAGCCAGCCTGACGCAGGGCAACGATGGGCATGCCCGACTCTTCGTCGCGGCCATAGAGTAGCACGTCGAGTTCGTATTCCACGGGATCCAGGCCCTCGGCCATCTCACACTTTGTGGAGCGGGCAGTGGACTTGAAGCGGGTGTCGTAGGCAGCGTTATAGACCTGGTACCTGCCGTCGGTGTCGTAGTCGAAGCGCCACAGGAAGGTGCAGTCGGTCTCGTCGAGGGTCTTCCAGGCAGCCATGGTCTTCTTGGCATACATGGCCTTGATGGGATAGATGGTACCGCCGGGGATGGTGTCGCCCGTCTCGGGATCAATCACGTCGGGACCCTGGTTGGCATACTGTATCTGGGTGTAGAGGCGGTAGTAGCCGTCGGCGGGACGATAGGCCACCTGCGAAGCCAGCACGGCCTCGTAGGTCTCGTTCATGTCGTTGTACAGCTTCTCCAGAGCCTCCACAGTGGGAGTCCATTCGGGATCGTCCAGGAGTTCGGCGACGGCGTCGAGGGCGGCATAGAAAGCCTCCACCTCAGCCTCGCCATACTGTCCGGGCTCGGTACCTGTCTCGAAGGTGCCATAGTACTCGATGAGTTCCTGGAAGCGGGTGCTCACCTTGGCCATCCAGGTGTCAATCTCCGAACCCTGAGTCAGTTCCACGTTGTAGATGAAGAAGCGGTAGTTGCCCTTCTCGGGGATGACAGAGTAGCCGTTGTTCCACTGCTTGCTGACATTACCAGCCTCCCAGTAGCACACCTGTGTGTCCTCGCAGTCGATGCGGCTGCCCAGGTTGGTGAAGCCGTTGATATTGAGGCTCTCGTCGTAGTCCTCGGTCCACACGTTGAAGAAGAACAGCTCCTGGTTCTCGCCCGTGCTGTCCACGAGGTTCACGGTCCAGTTGCAGGCATCGTAGATATTGTCGCTGATGCGGGGCTGGCTCTCGTTGTCCTGCACGTAGTTGCCCGTACCGAACTGCACCACATAGCCGTCGGCATGCTCGTCACTGGGGAGGAAGCGCACCAGGTAGTTGCCATAGACGTCGGCACTGATATCCTCGGTGGGGAGGACGTCGGTCGTGGACGAGCGCTGTACGCGCTTGAAGGTTGTCTGGGTCTCGTCCTCATAGATGCCACCATCGTAGAGGTAGCCCAGAACGAAAGGCTCTTCGTCGCCGCGATAGCCGGCCAGAAGATACCATGTGTTGGTCTGGAATTCCTGCAGTCCCTGCACAGGATCGCCGATGTTGAATCTCATGTTCTTCAACTCATCGACCTGAGCCATTGAGGGCACTGCCATCATCAGCATCAACACCATTGTCAGGAAGGAAGTAATTTTCTTCATGTCAAAAAATGTTTTGGGATGAATAAATAGGGTTATATTTGCGGTGTGTTCTATAAATTCTACGTTTTTTTCTTATGGTGAGTCTTCAAAACTTGTCCGTGCTTTTTCTTTTGCGTAGGCATCTTGCTGTTTATCACTCGGTCGCTACGCTCCCAATCCTTGTTGATATTTTGGACACTGTATGCTCCCTCGCTCTGCACAGCAATCTGCTCTATGCAAAACCAAAATCACTTGGACAAGAATTTATAGAACCCACCTTGCGTTGTTTGTACGTCGTAATTGATTAAAATCAAGCCAAAGGTAAGTCCTATCGGATTACGATGATGCTTTTTCGGGCCCTTTTTTGTCTTTTTCGGCAGAAAACATGCATTTTTCGCCAAAATCACCTCATTTTGTACGTCTCGGCGTGTCCCTTTCCGCTCACACGCACCAAAATGGTGCCCCAGTCGCGCTGCATACGGAACTGCGGCACGCGGGTGGAGAGCAGCTGAGCGCCTGCGGCGTTGAAGACCTGAATGCTGTCGGGATCGCCCGTCACCAGCACTTCGGCACCGCGGCGCACCAGTCGGTAGTCGTGGGGCGACACCTCTGACAGTCCGTCCACCGTGGTCGGCTGACTCATGTCGATGGTGTAGGTCTCGCCCTCGCGGGCATCAATGACCAGACAGTCGGGACCCACGCGTTTGTAGGCCACCTCGGCACCGCTGCTGTCGGTCACCTTGCGGTCGCCGATGCCGCTGTACATCACGGGGCAAGCCATGTCATGGACGGCCGTAATCACGGCCTGGGTGAGGCGGGTGTCCTTCCACTCCTGGTCCACCACGAAGCCACCCACGGCACGCAACCCACGCGCATAACCCGCCGAGGCCCATACCGTGGGCAGGGCAGGCAGCAGCATGAGGGTGTCGGTGTAGCTCTGCAGCAACATCTCGGCCACTCCCGAGCAGACGCCGAAGTTGCCGTCTATCTGGAAGGGCGAGTGGGAGTCGTAGAGGTTGTAGTAGATGCCTCCAGCATACTGGTTGGTGCCGTAGGAGGTGCTGTGCTTGAGGGCGTTGTGCAGGATGGTGTGGGCATGGTCGCCATCCTGGGCACGGGCCCAGAGGTTGACCTTCCAACCCATGCTCCACCCCGTAGCCTCGTCGCCGCGCAGCCGCAGCGAGTTGACCGAAGGCTCGAAATAGGGACTGCTGGGTCCTATCGTACCCAGGGGATAGAGGGCCATGAGGTGGCTCAGGTGTCGGTGCGAGGGATCGTCGCTGACGTCGTAGGTGGCATATTTCCATTCGCGCAGGATGGTGGCACCCTTCTTCACGCCGTTGCGGGGGTTGGTCCAGGCACTGTTGGCCGAGGTGTTGGCGGTGTAGGTCTCGGTATGCAGACCATTGTCGGTCTTCTCCAGATAGGTGGTGAGGCGCTCCAGCTGGGCGTCGGTGATGCCCGTCAGTGTCTGTCCCAGGATCTCCACGGCATCACGCACATTGGATAGGAGTTCGTAGATGAGTTGCTGGGCGTGGGCCGTGCCGTCCTCCTTGGAGTGGGCGTTCTGCTCGGGCGAGTACTCGTCGGGGGCCTCGTAGGTACCATCCCCCGCCACCTTCATGCGCTCCATCCAGAACTGCGCGGCCGACCACATCGCGGGGAAGGCCTTGAGCAGGAAGGCCTCGTCGCGTGTGTAGCGGTAGTGGAGCCACAGATGGCTCGTGTACCAGGCATTGGCCACGAAGTAGTTGCTGCCCCAGGTGCTCATGCCACCATAGATATTGCTCTCGGTGAACACCGTCCAGCCGTTGGAGACCTTGGCATACTGCGTAGCAGCCTTCTTCCAGTTGGCACTGGCAGCATTGGCGATGATGTAGTTGAGGAAGGGCAGGTGTGTCTCGCTGAGGTTGGTGGGCTCGGCGGGCCAGTAGTTCATCTGCACGTTGATGTTGGTGTGTATGTCGGAGTTCCACGGTGCCTTGGACAAGTTGTTCCAGATGCCCTGCAGGTTGCTGGGCACATCCACGCCGCGACTGCTGCTGACCTCGAGGTAGCGGCCGTAGTTGAAGTAGAGTTGCTCCAGGAAGAGCACGGCGGCTTCCTTGCCCGTCTTGTTCTTTGTCTTGTCGTTGTAGTTGTCCACTAGGGCGTTGGTGGGCATGTCGGTGGGGGCCGAGGCACCGCCCAGTTGCACCGAGACGCGACCCATCAGCGAAGCGAAGTCGGTGAGGTGGTCACCAAGGACACTCTCGTAGCCCTTCTCGGCCACGGTACCGATGTGGCTCAGAACATCGGTACGCAGCGAGGCTGCCGTGCCCGAGCTGCGCTTGGCCACCGAGCCGTCGAAGGTGGTGGCGGCACACAACAGCACCGTGACAGCCGTGGCATCGGTGATCTCCAGTCCGTCGTCGGTCTTGGTCACTGCAGCACCCTCACCCTCGGGGATGACACGCACACGGGCGTTGTAACTCACCGTGGCCAGGTCACCATAGAAGGTGGCGTAGGCTGCTCCTGTCGAGCCCACGCTGTAGGAGAGACCGCGGGCGTTGATGTCCTCGCCTGGGCTGAGGGAGACGAGCAGATGCATCCTGTCCTTACCCTCCACCTCGTAGCGCGCCACCACCACCTCGTCGGGACGCGAGGCGAAGTAGGTGCGTCGGTAGGCCGTCTGGCCGTCGGCACTCTTGTAGCTCACGCCGCCCAGACCCGACTCAATGTCCAGCCAGCGCACATAGTCATGTACGGCCGTGGCCTTGGTGTTTCCGAAGTGGTCCGAGACATCCTTCACCAGCACCGAGCCGAAGTTCTTGTACTGACCGTACGACCCTATATCGTTGGGGGTTCCCGTCCACAGCGTCTTCTCGTTGAACTGCAGCTCGTCGGTGTGCACGCCGCCGAAGAGGCTGGCACCCAACTGACCGTTACCGATGGGGAGCGAATACTCCATCCATATGTTGCTGCGCTCGGTGAGTGTGGCAGGAGTGTTGTACCACAGCGTGAGGGGATGCTCGGGGCTGAAGGAGGTGACACCCTCCACCGTGAAGTCGGGGTACTCCATGTTGGCGGGGTCTATGAAGGCCAGGCTGTTGTTCACATCGCCTGCGTTCCAAAGTCCCAGGGTGGTCCCCACGCCCGTACCGCCAAACTGGTTGACATAGGCCTTGGAGTCCGATGTTCCCAACCATTTCAGCTCATAGGCTCCCTTGTAGTTGCTATTCGTCGTGGCCACGATGGCCCATCCGCTGGCATCCTCCGTCGTGGAGGTCGTGAGGCGCGAGCCGCCGTAGGTCAGGTATTCGCCTCCCGCATTCTGTATCTGGCAGGATGCTGCCGAGCCCTGCAGTACCCACAGCTGGTTGGCATCCTCGGCATCCACGGCGAGTGTCTGCACCTGCGCACTCGTACCGATGCGGGCTATGTTGAGCTTGCTGTTCTTGAACTGCAGCATATACTGCGTGCCGTCGAAGGCGGGCACTGACTGGGCATAACCTTGCGCTGCAAATGGACTGGCAAGTACACCCATCAAGAAGACGAACACAAAGACAAAGAAGGAAAGGATAGTGTTTTTCATGGCATTTTTTGGTTTTTTCGGGACAAAAGTACGAATTTAGGTTAGAGGTTAGAGGTTAGAGGTTAGAGTTTTTTCCTCCGGCAGGCAAAAATTGAGTTTTTTTGTGGGAAAAAAGCAAATTTCTCTAACCTCTAACCTAAATTCTCTAACCTCTAACCTCTAACCTCTAACCTTTTCCGTACCTTTGTCCCGCAATGCGCTACATCATCTTCGACGACATGACCCAATGCACCCCCCAAGAGGTGCAACGCCTGCTGCCCCTCGTACCAGACGAGCGACGCACAGAGGCCCTACGCTACCGCCACCTCTTCGGACAGTACGCCTGCCTCAAGACCTACGCCATGCTCGCCGACCTCCTCGTCCTTGAGGGCCACACCGCTCCCCTCCCCCCTTTCTGCCGGAGCGAGCACGGCAAGCCCTTCTTCGCCCCCGAGACGGGACTTCCCCATTTCTCCATCAGCCACTGCCCCGCCGCCCTTGCCGTGGCCATCAGCGACAGACCCATAGGTATCGACATCGAGCGCATACGCCCCGTGTCGGAAGCCCTCATCGAGCACTGCATGAACGCCGACGAGACCCACCTTATTCTCCACGCACCCGAGCCTGCACGCGCCTTCACGCGCCTGTGGACGCGCAAGGAAGCCCTCTTCAAGCTCCTCGGCACCGGCATCACCGACGACCTGCGCGACATCCTCGCCACCTCCACCCCCGCTCTCCTCCCCCGCGCGGGCCCCACCCACGGC
>R18__coassemble_1282_pt1 | contig 43972 bp, 31 predicted proteins | sample R18__metabat2_high_PE_031 | metagenome-assembled genome bin R18 | reverse complement strand
TCTATGTCACCGATTTCCTCCGCATGCTCTGGAACGGTGAAATATTCTGAATGGTGGCGAAGCGTCACTATTGCACAACCCAGCCGCCTTTGTGTGTAAAATCATTGATTTAGGATAAAAATCACCCCCCAAACTGCATTTTCTGTCCTTGTTTTTGTTGTTGTAATATAGTGGTCCCTTTTTTTGACATAATTTATAGGACCCACCTTAAGCCATACGTATGCCGTCGTCTGTAACGACGATGAGGTGACGTTTGTAGAGGTCGCCAATGGCTTTCTTGAACACTTTCTTGCTGACGCCGAAGAGGGCATAGACCTCGTCGGCAGGGGTCTTGTCGCACAGAGGTGAAGAGCCTCCGCAGCGCTGGAGGTGGGCCAGGAGCGTCTGACTGAAGTCGTGGACGGCCTCCTGTCCCAGAGGTTGCAGGATGAGGTCGAGCTTGCCATCCTCGCGCACCTGACGGATATAGGCCTTGGTCTTGTCGCCACTGTGCAGCGAACGGAAGATCTCGCTGTCGTACAAAAGACCCGCATACTTGTTGTCCACAATGACCTTGAAGCCCAAGTCGGTCTTCTGCCACACCAGGACATCGGCCTCATCGCCGGCATGGTAGGCAGGTCGCTCGGTGCTGAGGTAACGCTCCACCTTGGCCGAGGCCATGATGCGGTAGGACTCGGGATCGATGTGGAGGTGGACCAGATAGCTGTGGCCTTTCTGCATCTTCATCTTCTGCTCGCGGTAGGGCACGAAGAGGTCCTTCATCAGCCCCCAGTCGAGGAAGGCCCCGAAGTTGTTGACCCACGCCACCTGGAGCCAGGCGAAGTCGCCCACCATGGCCTTGGGTTGCTGGGTGGTGGCGGTGAGGCGTTCCTCGCTGTCGAGATAGACGAAGACCTCTACGTCGTCGCCCACCTTGAGGGTGGCGGGGATGTAGCGTGTGGGGAGGAGGATGTCCTCGGGGCCGCCAGAGAGGTACATGCCGTGGTCGGTGAGACGCTCGGCATGCAGGGTATTCATTTGTCCGAGTCTGAGTTTCATAGGGTGTGTTCCATTATGCAACCATCCTCGAGGTGGATGGTGCGGTCGGTGATGGAGGCCAGCTGGGTGTCGTGGGTGACGATGACGAAGGTCTGGCCCAGGGTGTCGCGCAGATGGAAGAAGAGGTGGTGGAGGTCGGCCTTGTTCTGGGTGTCGAGGCTGCCGCTGGGCTCGTCGGCCAGGACGACGGCGGGGTTGTTGATGAGGGCTCGTGCCACGGCGACACGTTGCTTCTCGCCACCGCTGAGGGCGGCAGGCTTGTGCTGAGCGCGGTCGGCCAGCCCCATGAGGTCGAGGAGCTGACGGGCATGGTCTATGGCCTCACGACGCGAGGTGCCGAGGATGAGGGCTGGCATCATGACGTTCTCCACGGCCGTGAACTCGGGCAGGAGCTGGTGGAACTGGAAGACGAAGCCGATATGCTGGCCACGGAAACGGGCCAGGGCATCGGGGCGCAGGCGGGTGACATCGGTGGTGCCGTAGAGGACCGAACCCGTGTCGGGGTTGTCCAAGGTGCCCATGATCTGGAGCAGGGTGGTCTTGCCTGCTCCACTGGGGCCTACAATGGATACGACTTCGTGGTCGCGTATCTCGATGTCGATGCCCTTGAGGACTTGGAGCGAGCCAAAGCTCTTGGTGATATTTGTGAGGGTAATCATAATTTTCAGGTCAATGGTCAATGGTCAATGGCTACGGCTTGCGAGTGGTGAATTTTCGCAGGGTTTGTTCGAAAAAGAGCTGACGCTGCGTCACCGTCTGACCGTTGGGTGCAAAGATGGAGAGCGACTCGCCTGGGTCGCCGAACTGGTCGGGGTAGAGCAGGATGACACTGGCATGGGAGAAGGACCTTGCGATGACGGCTGGGAGAGTGTTCATGGCTGGGGTGTGGGAGATGAAGCCTGCACGCGAGGAGACGAAGACGACGAGGTGGTCGGGGTTGGTCTGGGCAGGCAGGTGTACGAGGAGATGGCCGAGACCTCGCTCGGTGGTCATCTCCAGGCGTACGATGGGATGGTGGGTGTGGAGGTATTCCTCGATGTACCGTCCCGTCTCGCCGCAGGTGTGGAAGCACATGCGGGTGCCCGTGAGTTCGCCGATGCGGCACAGGTGTTCCAACCACTTGTAGAATCCCACCTCGTACTCGGCCTTGGGCGGCACGACCACAACGATGCGACGTATGGTACCCAGCGGCATGAGGAGGCGAACGAGGAGTACCTCGCGGTGGGTGGTGGAGAGGATGCTCTCGGTGGTGAAGCCCAGACGCCCCGTAAGCTTCCCGTCGGGGGTGGTATGCAGGCCCAGGATGACCTCGCCGGCATCCACCTCGCGCATGGTGTGTGTGATGGCCTGGGCCACGTTGCTGCTGATGCGGCACATAGTGGACATGGTGACACCGGCCGCTGCGGCGATGCGGCGGGCCTGCTCCAGATTGTCCTTGCCACGGATGAAGATGGCATCGTCGGGGTCGTCATCGGTGGAGATGGCAATACCCATGAGGCTGTCGGCAATGTGGGGATTGCGCAGCATGATGGCCAGGCCCGTGAGGGTCTCTACGCTCTGGGTGTAGCCGTAGGCCGTGAGGCACTTGCCATGGTAGCTACCTTGGTTGCGCTCCAGCTCGGTGGTCTCCAGTGCCAGCTTGCGCGCCGCGACAGAGGTGGCCAGCGAGCTGACGATGCACGAGACGAGGATGAGCAGGACGGTGGCATTGAGCATGCTGGCGTCCATCAGCCCCGACTCCTTACCTATCATGACGATGGCCAAGGCTCCGGCTGCGTGGGAGTTGGTGAGGCCGAACATGAGGATGCGGTCCAGACGTGTGGTATGGGTGCATCGCTGGGCCAGCCATGCCGCCAGCCACTTGCCCACTATGGCCGTGGCGATGACGATGGCACTGAGGAGCAGCGTGTAGGTACCGTCGAAGAGGACATGCAAGTCGATGATCATGCCCACACCTATGAGGAAGTAGGGGATGAAGATGGCGTTGCCCACAAACTCGATGCGCACCATGAGGGGACCACCGTGGGGGATGATGCGGTTGAGGACAAGACCGGCGAGGAAGGCACCGAGGAGCCCTTCGAGCCCCACTTTCTCGGCCATCCAGGCACAGATGAAGACAAGGGCGAGGATGAAGATATACTGCGTGACGGCATCCTCGTTGCGACGCAGGAACCAGCGGCCCACACGGGGTAAGATGAGGATGACAGCCAGCAAGTAGATGCCGATGCCTATGGCGAAGAGCAACCAGTAGAGGGGTGCCGAGAGGTAGGTCTCGTAGGAAAAGAAGGTGACGTGGTAGCCCTCGGCCGTGGAGGCAGCCCCCTCGATGACGACGGCCAGCAGCAATAGGGCTGTGAAGCTGGCAAAGGCCGTGGCGACGATGGAATAGACCACGCTGGGGTGCTTGCCCAGTCCGTAGCGCCCCACGATGGGGAAGGTGACGAGGGTGTGGGAGGCCAGCAGACAACTCAGCAGGGCCGACGAGGCCAGGCCCAAGCCCAGGACATGATAGGCCACGCCAAGTCCTGCCACGAAGGGGACGAGGAAGGTGAAGAGACCCAGGACGAGTCCACCCCTGCCATGACGCCGGAAGCTGCCCATGTCCATCTCCAGTCCCGCCAGAAACATGATGTAGTAGATACCCACCTGTCCGAAGAGCTCGAACGAGGCATCGCGGTCCAGGATGTTGAGACCGCCCGGCCCTATGAGGAGGCCAGCCAGGATGAGGCCGATGATGTGCGGGATGTGCAGACGCCTGAGGATGGCAGGCGCCAGCAGGATGACCAGCAACATCACCAGGAAGATCCAGGTGGGGTGTGTGACGAGGGGGGGCATGGGGAGGCAGGAACGGGACTGTTAGGGACGGGGCTGCGCGATGAGGTACTCGGCAATCTGCACGGCATTGAGGGCTGCGCCCTTGCGTATCTGGTCACCACAGAGCCAGAAGGTGAGGCCGTGGTCGTTGGCCAGATCGGGGCGTATGCGACCCACATAGACATCGTCCTTGTCGGCGGTGAAGAGAGGCATGGGGTAGGTGCGTGTAGCAGGGTCGTCCATGAGGGTGATGCCGGGAGCCTGGCTGAAGGCCTCGCGGGCTGCCTCCACGGTGATGGGCTCCTCGGTCTCTACCCACACGGCCTCGCTGTGGCTGCGCAGGCTGGGCACGCGCACACACATGGCCGAGCAGGCAGCATCGGTATGCATGATCTTGCGCGTCTCGTTGAACATCTTCAGTTCCTCCTTGGTGTAGCCGTCGTCGGCAAAGACATCAATCTGGGGGATGACGTTGTAGGCCAGTTGGTAGGCGAACTTGTCCACCGTGACGGGCTCGCCGGCAAGGATCTGCCGATACTGCTCCTGCAGCTCGGCCATGGCCTGAGCTCCGGCACCACTGGCAGCCTGGTAGGAGGCGACATGGATGCGACGGATGTGGCTGAGGCGCTCCAGGGGCTGGAGGCAGACCACCATCATGATGGTGGTGCAGTTGGGGTTGGCGATGATGCCACGCGGACGCACCAAGGCATCGGCAGCGTTGCACTCGGGCACGACGAGGGGTACATCGGGGTCCATGCGAAAGGCGCTGGAGTTGTCTATCATGACAGCGCCGTAGCGGGTGATGGTCTCGGCATACTCCTTGGAGGTACCCCCTCCGGCCGAGGTGAAGGCGATGTCCACACCACGGAAATCGTCGTTGTGCTGTAGCAGACGCACGGGGATGTCCTGACCGCGGAAACGGTAGGTACGTCCCGCACTGCGGGGACTGCCAAAGAGGAGGAGTTCGTCGATGGGGAAGTTACGCTGGTCCAGAACACGCAGGAACTCCTGCCCTACTGCGCCACTGGCGCCTACGATTGCTATTTTCATGTTGTCGTGTATTTTTTCGGTTCAAAGATTCGTGGTGAGGGAACGGGTGCCGTCGGGGTTCTCGGTGAGGAGGACGACGAGGGTGTCGTCGGGGAGGTAGGATTCCACCACCTCGGGCCACTCCATGAGGCAGAGGTTGCCGCTCTCGAGGTACTCCTCGGCTCCCATGTCGAAGAACTCCTCGGGTCGGCGCAAACGGTAGAAATCGAAATGATAGACAGCCGAGCCCCACGCGCTGTCGGTCGGCAAGGCATACTCGTTGACGATAGCGAAGGTGGGTGAGGTCACGTTGTCCGTCACGCCTAGGTGGGTGCAGAGGGCCTTGACGAAGGTCGTCTTGCCGGCTCCCATCTTGCCATAGAAAGCCACTACGGTATGGTCCGACGACTGCAACGCATGGAGGAACTCCGCTGCGACAGCATCGATATGGTCGAGGGTGAAGGTGAGGTTCATGGGTGCATCTGTTTGGGCGTCAGTTCCACCAAGGGGATGAGCATCTCCTCCATGGAGATGCCTCCGTGCTGGAAGGTGTCGCGGTAGTAGCTGACGTAGTAGTTGTAGTTGTTGGGGTAGGCAAAGAAGTCGTTGCCCGTGGCGAAGATGTAGCGTGTGGAGAGGTTGGGTGCAGGCAGTTGGGCGGCACGGGGGTCGGTGATGTCGAAGACCTCGCGTGGGTTGTAGTCGAGGTTCTTGCCCAGCTTGTAGCGCAGGTTGGTGTTGGTATTCTTGTCGCCTTTGACCCCAATGGGCCGGTTGCAGCGTATGCTGCCGTGGTCGGTGGTGAGGATGACGTGGCAGTCCTGCTGGGCCAGGGCACGGAAGAGGTCGCCGATGGGCGAGTGGCGCAGCCAGCTGAGGGTGATGCTGCGGTAGGCTGCCTCGTTGCTGGCCAGTTCGCGCACCATGCGGCTCTCGGTACGGGCATGGCTCAGCATGTCGATGAAGTTGATGACGCAGACGTTGAGGTCGTACTTGAGCAGTCCCTGCAGTCCGTGTACCAGATGCTCGGCAGCGGCAGAGTCGTTGACCTTGTTGTAGCTGAAGGTGTTCTGCCGACGGTAGCGCTTGAAGTGGGTCTGGATGAGGGGTGCCTCGTTGAGGTTCTTGCCCTCCTCGCTGTCCTCGTCCACCCACAGGTCGGGAAACATCTCGGCGATGAGCTTGGGCATGAGGCCGCTGAAGATGGCGTTGCGGGCATACTGCGTGGCTGTGGGGAGGATGCTGCAGTAGAGGTCCTCGTCGATGTGGAAGAGGTCGGCCACCTCGCTCATGAGGATGCGCCACTGGTCGTAGCGGAAGTTGTCAATAACGAGGAGGAACACCTTCTGGCCCTGGTCCAAGAGGGGGAAGATGCGGGTCTTGAAGATGTCGGAACTGAGGACAGGACGGCCTTCGCTGCCGACGGGCTGGTCTATCCAGCGGAGGTAGTTCTTCTTGATGAAACGTGCAAAGGACGCATTGGCCTCGCTCTTCTGCATGGTGAGCATGTCCTTCATCTCGCTGTCGGTCTCGGAGAGCTGCAGTTCCCAGTTGACGAGGCGGCGATAGACGTCCATCCAGTCGGTGATGGAGGTGGCGTCGCTGATGAGCATGCTCATCTTGCCGAAGTCCTGCTGGTAGGCGTTCTGGGCGTGCTCGGTGACGATCTCCTTACGGTGACGGTCGATGTTCTTCTTCAGCGACAGCAGGATCTGGGTGGGATTGACGGGCTTGATGAGGTAGTCGGCTATCTTGCTGCCTATGGCCTGGTCCATGATGTTTTCCTCCTCGCTCTTGGTGACCATGACCACGGGGGTGGTAGGGGTTATCTCCTTGATGCGCTGCAGCGTCTCCAGCCCCGTGATGCCTGGCATGTGCTCGTCCAGCAGGATGAGGTCGTAGCTCGTCTCGCGGCATCGGTCTATGGCGTCGTAGCCGTTGGTCACGGTGTCCACTTCATAGTCTTTCTTCTCGAGGAAGAGGATGTGTGCCTTCAGGAGGTCTATTTCGTCGTCTATCCAAAGGAGTCTTGCTGTCATGGCTACGGGTTTAGGGGGTTAGAACATCCAGTCGTCGTCCTCGCCTGCGTCGTCTTCCTCGACGTCCTCGTCTGCGTCTTTCGCACGCAGTTCCTCCTCCTCGCTCTCGGTGACGTCGTCGATGTCGGTGGGGCCATTGGGGTCGGGCTCGTCGATGTTCAGCTCGTCGGGCACATCGAGGGGCGAGAGGGTGCTGTCGAAGAACTCTACGTAGTCGTCGTAGCTGTAGCGAGTGCCCAGCAGACGCAGGTTGTCCTCGCTGATGAGCAAGGTGCGCATGCCCTCCAGACGGGTACGCAGCCGCGAATCGGCATAGAGCAACTGGGCATAGGCATGCACCTCGTCGTAGCTCTGGAATCCCTTGACACGCATCTGCGTGATCATCCCTGCCGGTACAATCTCTATCTCGAAGTTGCGCGCCACAAAGGAGGTGAAGTTGAAGCGGGCTATCTCGAAGAGCAGCTGGTTCTCATCGACCTCGCCCGTGGGATAGGCCAGGACGAAGACATAGGGCTTCAGGGGGTCGGCATCGAGGGTGTCGGCCTGGGCTGTGCTGTCGTTCTCTATGCCGAAGGCACGCTTGCCCCAGATGCTACTGGCCTCCCACTTGTCGTCCACGAGCAGGCGTCCGTCCTCGATACCCTTGACGATGGCCGCAGCCATCTCGGACACCTCGTCCTGCGAGTATTTCTCCACCACCTCTTTCAGTTCCACCAGGAACGAGTCGCGATGGCCTGTGTAGAGTTGGGACATGGCATGGAGGAAGAGGAACTTGCCGCGGTGCAGGCCCTCGGGGAAGTCGTTGGTACTCTCCTTGAAAGCCTCGTCCACAATCCAGTACTTATCTTCGGTGTAGGCGGTGTAGGTCTGCTGGTAGAGGGTGTCCTCGAGGTGACGCCCATAGCGGGCTATCTCCAAGAAGCGGGGGTTGGAGATGATCTTGGTGAGTTTGCTGTCGGGAAAGCTGTCGCAGAGTATCTGGCTGTAGGTGCGTATGGCCAGGGTGTCGTCGGTACGCATGGCGAGGAGGAAGAGGTGGTAATACACGTCGTCCTTCTGCTCGATATCTGGGTAGTCTCTGAGGAGGCGCAGGAGGTAGCGCTCGGCCATGGGGTAGTTACCTACCTTCTCCATGAGCCCTATGCCGCCATTGTAGAGCCCCTCGCTGATGAGGGCGTGGGAGGCGGTGAGTTGTTCGTCGGTGAGGGGCAGCTGACGGATGTAGTACTCACGTTCGTGGGGGTCGTTGGCCAGGGAGTCCAGACGGGCCTGCTCCTCCTCGTCTATCTCCGTCTCCTCGTCCATGGTGCCGAAGTCGATATCCGTCTGGGTGCTGTCGGCGGGCAGGGGTGTGCCGTCCTCCGACATGGTCACCTTCTGGCTGCGTCGCCAGTTGTCTTCATTGGCGCGGTTGCCCCAACGTTTCTGGAAGGTCTGCTTGCCCTGACTCACCGTCTGGGCGTTGTAGAAATAGAAGTTCGTGATCTGTCCGCCGCGGTTGGCTCCAGCCTTGGCACTGGCTGCCTGTTGGGTCTGTTGGGCGGCCTGCTGACGGGTGTTGTGGGCCTGCTGGGCATCGGCTCGTTTCTCGGCCTCTTTCTCCTTCTTCTTCAGTTCGCTGATGACACGGTCGATGACCTTGAGGTACTCGGCCTCGGGCAACTTGGCCAGGGCCTGCAGACTATCCTGCAGCTTCACGTCGGAGAGTGCGGGGGCTACATCGGTCAGTGCCTTGCTGCGCTGCTCCAGCATGCTGTAGTCCTTGCGTTCCTTGTCCAGGAGGGGGATGAGCTGGGCGTAGCAGTCGGCGGCGTCGATGTAGTTCTCCATATCCCAGTGCAGCTGTCCCAGATGCAGCAGCACCTGGGCCTTGGCATAGCCTGCCTGGGTGCTCTCCTCCACACCTTTCTGCCAGGCATAGACGGCCAGCATGGTGTCTCGACTGGCCAGATAGATATTGCCTATGGCATAGTAGATGCGGTCTTTGTAGTTGGCGTTGTTGGGGTTCTTGACCATGCGACGCAGCTTGCGTATCATGCCCTTGCCCTGTCCCTCGGCCATCACCTCGGTCTGCAGGATGCGGGCATTGAAGGCCAGCTCGTAGGGTGGGTTCAGGTTGATGCACTTGCCCAGGGCCTTGTAGGCCTGCGGGTTGTCGCCCGTGAGTTGGTGGAGCTGTGCCAGCAGGTAGTAGAGTCGAGCCTTCTGGCGATTCCTGGAGGTGTGCTTGATGGTGAGCTTCAGGGGTTCGATGGCCTGGGCATACTGTCCTGTGGCGATGAAGTGGGCAGCCTTGGTCGAGGCCAGTTCGTACGACCCCTCCTTGCTGATGCTGTCGCGACGCATCTTACCGATGACATCCTCGGCATCGTAGGGCCAGTCCATGAGCACGTAGCACCGCGCCAGCTTGGCCCGCGCCACACTGGCCACATCGGGCTGGTCGCTGTACAGTCTTATGATGTAGTTGTACGACGAGGCGGCCTCGATGAAGTCGCCCTTGCGCAACTGGGCATCGGCAAACATCATCCACGCATGCTTGAGGTAGGGGTTGAACTCCTTGCGGGCCGCGAAAGCCTTCTGCCGCTCCGACATCTTGCCCGACGGTTTCTTGGGCTTACGCTTGATGCTATGCTTCTTGATGGCCTTCTGACATTTCTCTATCGAGGTATCGAAATTGCTGGACCCCATCTTGGCCGTCTTCTTGTCGGACACGATATACATGGGCAGCAACTCGGTGTAGTTATCCACATGCCCCTTCTCCTGCGCCTCCACGCCGTCTTTGTAGGCCAACTCGCCATTGTAGAGCGTGTTGTAATGGGCCGTGACACCATGGTAGAAGCGTGTCCCCGCCGTGTTCTTCTTGGTCGAACACGAGAGGAGCAGCCCTGCCGTCAGCAGAAGCACCAATCCTTGTATGTGATATGTGCGCGCGTGCATATAAACGTAAGAAAACGTCCGTCTATAATATAACGTTCGGTCGGGGGTGTTTATTGTCTAAGCATCGTATCTTCTCTCGCTGACGATGAGCAAAACCTCGTCTTTCACGCCTGCGGGGAGGGCTATGCCCCGCAACTGCAGACTCCTCACCCACCCTGCCACCTCGTCGGTACGCATGGTGTAGAAAATGCTGCGGAACTCCTCTTCCTCGGCTGCGGTGTAGTCGGTCTCGGCACGGGTGCGGAAGCGGTCCAGTTCCTCGTCGTCGTAATATTCCACTTCCCGACTCACGGCGGCGAGGAGACTCTCTTTCTCGCACACCTCGTGCTGGCCGCAGCACCCCTCGGGTCGCTCTCCAGCCGCGTGCTCGTCCTCGGGAGGAGCTCCAGGTCGCTCGTGCCGACTGGCAGCATAGGCCACCAGGGCAAGGACGACAACGGCTATGGCTATGATGAGGTAGAACATATCTGGTGTATTCCCGTCAGTGTATGGGGGTGAGTGTGGCTATGCGGGCCAGGTGGTCCCAGTAGTCGGGGTACGACTTGTTCACCACCTCGGGATCTTCAATCTCTACGCTCCCGCGCACCAGAGCTGCTGGGGCAAGTGCCATGGCCATACGGTGGTCGCCATAGGTGGCCATGCGGGGACAGCCCTCCGTCGTGGGTGCTGAGGTGGTGTCGCAGAGGAGGGTGTCGGCGTCGGGGCACAGCAGGGTAACACCCAGCCGGGCCATCTCGTTGCACAGGGCCTGCAGGCGGTCGGTCTCCTTCACGCGCAGGTTGGCCACACCTGAGAGACGAAAGGGTACGCCCTTGAGGGCGCAGGTTACGGCGATGGCCGGAACGAGGTCGGGGGTGGCGGCCATGTCGGCCATGAAGTACTCCGTCACGCTGTGGGTCTGTACCAGGTGCAAGCCGTCAGCCTCCTCCCGTGTGGCTACACCGAGCTGCTCGAAGTAGGTCCTCACGGCGCGGTCACCCTGCAGGCTGTCGCTGCGCAGCCCCTTCAGCACCACCTCGGCATCACGGGTCAGGGCAACGATCTCGTACCAGTAGGAGGCGGCACTCCAATCGCTCTCGATGGTGTAGTCGGGAGTATGGTATGTCGCAGCTGGGATTTGCAGTGTGGCGGTGTCGGTCCAGACGGCCTCGGCGCCGAACTCGCGCATCACCGCCACGGTCATCTCTATGTAGGGACGACTGGCGGGAACGCCCTGCAGCCTCAGGGTGAGACCACCCTCCAGGAGAGGGGCTATCATCAGCAGGGCCGAGACATACTGCGAGCTCATGCTGCCATCCACCTCGACCTGGCCTCCATGCAACTGCCCACCCACGATGCGGAGTGGAGGACAGCCTGCCGCGCCCAGATAGGTGATATCGGCACCCAAACACCGCAGCGCTTCTACCAAGGGGGCTATGGGGCGCTGGTGCATGCGGTCGTTGCCGCGCAACGTCCACACCCCTGGCCACAGGGCACAACAGGCCGTGACGAAACGCATAGCCGTGCCTGCCCCACCCAGGTTCATCGTGGGGATGGGTGCTGTCAGGGCCCGATGCAGCACACGGGTGTCGTCGGCCTCGGGCAGGTGGTGTAGCCGTCCCTCACCCTCGCCACTCAGAGCTTGGAGCACCAGGGCTCGCGCAGCCACGCTCTTGCTGGCAACGGGTAGGAGCGCAGTGCGGATGGGGGTGTGGAAAACGACTCGGTAACGCATGGCAAAACCTGGCGGTATCTAAAATCGCGTGCAAAGGTACGAAAAGGTCAACGGTCAACGGCGGGCAGCGGGCGGTTTTTTTCAAAAAAAGGCCATTTTTGACTTTTTTTGGGTCGTAGATGCATTTTTTTGGCCAAAAATGTTGCACGTAAAGGAATTTTGCCCTACCTTTGCACCCGCAAAACAGAAACGGGATGTAGCTCAGTCCGGTTAGAGTATACGTCTGGGGGGCGTGGGGTCGCTGGTTCGAATCCAGTCATCCCGACTTCTGAAAAAGGCACTGCGACACAAACGTTGCGGTGCCTTTAATTATTAAGGTGTCATGAAACGGCTAGGCTGCGCGGTGCGTTAAACTACTTAAACTCCATAGACAAATGACAGCAAAAATTGTTATGACAACCTCCCGAATGACCATGCTCGCATGCTGTCTGGTGGCCACGCTGACAACATGGGGACAGACAGACCGACGCAATGTGCTGCAGTCGGACATCTCGGGCACCTACCGCAACGCGGTGCAAGAGTCGTTCACCAAAGAACTGAACCAGAACTACGGACTATCGCGCGGTTACCACGGCATGCTGGATTTCGGCTATACCTTCGGTGTGGGCGACTATGACTTCGGACGCTGGGAAGTGAACACGACGCATGGCTACCAGTTCAATCCCTATTTCTTCCTGGGTGGTGGTCTGGGACTGCACTTCATGAGCACCTACGAGACACCCGCGAGCGCGATAGCCCTGGACTACAGAAGCCGCTACGTGGATGTGCCCGTGTTTGCCGCTGCCCGCGTAACGTTCCTCGAGCAAAATATCACCCCATACGTCGATGGCAAGATAGGCTATTTCGTGACACACGGAGGCGGTCTCTATGCCAACATCTCCCTGGGCTGCCGCTTCGGCATCTGGGCACGTCAGGCAGTGTTTTTCACCGTGGGCTACACCTACGAGAATCTGCGCTTCGAGACCTTTGATCACTATATGCCCAACAACATCGACTACATCCGTTGTTCCAGACACCTGGGCACACACGGCGTGAGCGTGAAGCTGGGGTATGAATTCTAAGACCATACATAATCATCATTCATCCAATTTACTACCATGCAAAAGATTTATGTCATGCTGGCACTCCTTGCGTGTGCAATCGGTGCCCAAGCCCAACTCATGCGGGCCGAAGAACTGGAGGAATATGCCGAGAACCTCTACGGCAGCAAATGGGTGGACATCGCCGCCAACCTCAAGAAGGATGCCACACTCACCCTGGACAAGAACAACGCCCTGACCTTCATCCAGGTCATCGAGGCTCCTGGACGTACGGCAGCTCAACTCTACACCACACTCAACTACTGGTTCACTGCAACCTTCAACGACGCCAACTCCACCATCAAGCTCAACGACAAGGAGACGGGCTGCATCATCGCACAGGGTTCGGTCGAAGGCGTGGCCACACACACGGGCGGCTCCAACAAGTACAACGTGTCCATCCGTCCCGTCATCCGCGTGGACATCAAGGAGGGTAAATGCCGCGTCACCTACTCCCTGCAGGCCTATAACGTACACAAGTCGGCCGGCGGCGGCATCCTGGGTCAGATCACAGCCGGGCTGACCGACGGCAAGGTAGAGACCGTGGAAGTCAACGAGGTATGGCCTCTGGACCAGACCTATCCGTTCGCCGAGAAGGATGCATTCGGTGCCAAGAAGACCTCATCCAAATCCTTAATCATGTCGTATGCCTATTCCCAGGTACTGATGGACAAGGTGGAGAAAGCCGTGAAGGAAGGCATGACCGGCGAAGACGACGATTGGTAATGACTATGAAGAAGCACATCATCCTCATGTTGGCCCTCCTGGTGGGTGCAACATGCGCACAGGCTCAGACCGATGACCTGGAACATTACGAGATAGCTGGCGCCAAACTGGGTCGCAAGATAGGACGTCAGGTGGTGCAAGGACACTACGACAGGACACCTGCCACGGGCAGTTCGTCGAGTCTGATTGGTCTGGACCGCGGCGAGAGGTCGGGCTACCAACGTCCTCTCTCGTTCGTGGGTGCCATGGATGGCGCCGTAGTCGGGAGTCTGGCTCACAGCTATAAGTACCAGAACTACTACCATGGTCCCCGCGATTTCAACTACCGCAAGAAGGTGCAGAACAGTACCGATATCTCGGCACTGGAAATCGCCAACATCACCTATGCCGATGACAACGGCGACGGTGCACTGGGCAAGGACGAGACGGCCCAGATGTATTTTGACCTCATCAACACGGGCGACACACCGCTCTATGGCATCGTGCCCGTCATCATGGCCAACAAGACCAAGCATATCCTCATCGCCGACCCCTGCCCAATCGATACCCTCCAGGCCAACAGCGCCCTGCGCTATGTGGTGGAGATCATGGGCGACGGCAAGAAGAACCCCGGCAAGTCCTACCTGCTGCTCCGCATCCGCTACGGACAGCAGTCCTACTGCGACATCCAGGAGATTGGTCTCGGCACCAAACGCAAAAAGGATTAACAACCATGAAACGTTGCCTCCTCTCCCTTCTCGCCTCGTGCTTCGCTTTGAGCATGATGGCACAATTCGACCAGACGGCACGTCAGGAAATCGACGAGAATATGTACCTCGCCGCCAGCAACTTCCTGGACTACAACAGACAGCTGACGCAGAAGCCCCTCACCCCCAGCCCCAAAGGCTACGAGCCCTACTACTTCAGCAGCTATGCCCGTCACGGCTCGCGCTATCTGTGTGGTGATGGCGAATACCGCGCCGTCCTCAAGCCCCTGCGTGCCGCCAAGGAACAGGGCAAGCTCACCGCGAAAGGCTTGCATCTGCTCGACGAGTTGGAAGCTTTCTACAAGACCACCTACAAACGTCCGGGCGACCTCACCCCACTGGGTCAGATACAGCACCATGGTATCGCCAAGCGCATGGTGCAGAACTTCCCCGAAATCTTCAAGCACAAGAACCTGAAGGTGGATGCCCGCAGCACCATCGTACGCCGCGTCATGATCTCCATGACGGCCGAGTGCGAGGAACTGGCTGCCGCCAACCCCACCATCCAGTTCCATAACGATGCCAGCGAGGCCCTGCAGTTCTACCTCGGCGCCAGCTGGAGCAAGGCACACTCGCGCATCAACCACCTCGGCGACTCCATACGCAACCACTACGAATACCTCATCCAGCCCGACCGTCTGATGGGCGAAATTTTCAACGACGCCACCTACGTCCGCGATAGTATCAAGGCCAACAACCTGATGATGGACTTCTTCTACTGGGCCATGATTATGCAGAGCCACAACGATACCGACACCGAGTTCCTCTCGTGGTTCACCAAGGACGAAATCTACGACCTCTGGCGCTACAACAACATCGACTGGTACCTGGGCTACTCCAATGCTCCTGCCACCAAGGGCCTGATGTGCTTCACCCAGCTCGAGCTGTTCAAGAACTTCATTGAGACGGCCGACACCATCACCCAGACGGGTGCCACCCTGCGCTTCGGCCACGAGACATGCCTCATGCCACTGGCCTGCCTCATGGAGCTGGGCCTCTGCGCCACACGCACCACCGACATGGACCATCTGGAGCAGATGTGGCGCAACTACCGCATCTTCCCCATGGGTGGTAATGTGCAACTCATCTTCTACCGTCCCAAGAACGGCAAGCAGGGCGACATCCTCGTCAAGGCCCTGCTCAACGAGCGCGAGATGAGCCTGCCCGTCGCCACCGACCAGCATCCCTACTACCGCTGGAGCGACCTGAGGCAGCACTACCTGGACCGCATCGCGTGGTTCGAAGAAGAAATCAAGAAATACTGATTAAGCACCGATACTGCCATGAGACGTTTTGCCTTCAAGATGTTCCTCAAGCCCGGACAGGAAGAGGAATACCAGCGCCGCCATGCCGCCCTGTGGCCCGAGCTCAAGCGTCAGATCAAAGAGGCTGGCGTGGGCAACTATTCCATCTACTGGGACCGCGATACCAACATCCTCTTCGGCTACCAAGAGATCAACGGCGAGCAGAGCTCGCAGGATATGGGTGCCGACGAGATTACCCAGCGCTGGTGGGCCTACATGAAAGACATCATGGAGACCAACCCCGACAACAGTCCCGTCACCATCCCCATCCAGGAGGTCTTCCACTTGGATTGACCCCCCTCCACGAGAATCAAAAAGCCCCCACTTCGCACGGAAGTAGGGGGCTTTTGTCATTAGGTTGGTTCTACTTCACCACGGTGGTACCGAGGGCGAAGGATTTCTCCATGTGGCCCGTATGCTCGATGCTGTCGAACTTGGCCGAGAGTTCGTCGAGGTGGTTGACAAGCTCGGCCTCCTGGGTGCAGGGGAGGACGGGGGAGCCGAACTCGCGTGTGCCATGGTGGGCCAGCACACAGTGGACGATGCGCTTGATCTCCTCGTCGGGGATGCCCTGCTTCTCCAGTTCGTTGTGCAGCTTGTGGGCACCGATGTAGATGTGTCCGAGGAGGAACATGTCCTGTGTGGCCTCGCCAGAGTGGGTATATTCATACACCTTGCCGTAGTCGTGGAAGAGGATGGCCAGGATGCAGCGCTCTATCTTGACGGGATAGGGCAGGACGGGATAGATGCCGTCGAGCATGGTCAGGAGCTGATGGGTGTGGTTGAGCAGCCCTCCCTGGAAGGCATGGTGCACGGTGGTGGCAGCCGGGTACTCGCTGTAGGGGCGGTAAAGCTTGGCACCAAAGTCCTGAATGATGGCGACAAGACCCTCGTCGGTGCAGTAGCCCACGAGATGCTGGAGTGTCTTGTCCCACACGTCGCGTGTGATGGGCCGTGGGATGAGACCATAGAGCGGGTGGGTCTCGTCGGGCATGGGGCCCACTTTGACATCGGCGCGGTTGCAGGACTTCTTGCCTTCGTCGCCTTTCATGGCATAGAAGGAGACGATCTGTCCCACGACGGGCTGCTGCGCAGGAGCGAGGTCCCAGACGGCGACATTGATGATCTCGTCGAGGTTGGCGACTTTGATGTTGGCGTAGGGCGAGCCCGTCTTGGTGGTGGCGTTGGCACGCTGTGTAACGATGTATTCTTTCATGGTGTCTGTATTTCGAAACGCCTTGTGACAGCGTCGTAGTGGATGTCGGGGGTGGAGAAGATTCGGTGTAGGGTGCCGTCGGTGGAGAGACAGGCTGGCGTACCTTGGCAGAAGGGATGCCCCTGGGCCAACACCCATAGGTTGTCCGCCACCTGCAGGGCTATCTCCATGTCGTGGGTGGAGAGGAGGATGGCCTTGTGCTGCTCGTGGGCCAGACGGCGCAGGAGCACCATGGCCTCGACCTTGGAAGGGAAGTCCAGGAAGGCCGTGGGCTCGTCGAGGAGGATGACGGGTGTCTGCTGGGCTATGGACTTGGCTATCATCACCTTCTGACGTTCACCATCGCTGAGTGCCCGAACACGACGGTCGGCAAGATGGGTCACGCCCACGAGGTGCATGGCCTCGGCCGCCACGTCGTAGTCGTGTGGAGTGAGACGTCCGTAGAAGTTGGTGTAGGGGCTACGGCCCAACGCCACGAGTTCGTGGACACACATGGTGTCGTCCTGCAGGGTAGTGGTGAGCACGATGCTCACCTGGCGGGCCAATTCCTGAGGGGCGTAGTCTGTCAGGGTCTTACTCTCGAGGGTGATCTGCCCTGCCAGTGGAGGCTGTGCGCCTGCCATGGTACGCAGCAGGGTACTCTTGCCCGACCCGTTGGGGCCCAGCAGACAGGTGAGGCTGCCGGCGGGGAGATGGGCCGTGATGTCGGTGGCGACGCGGTGTACACCTCCCCTGCCCTTGTAGCCTATGTCCAGATGACGGAGTTCCAATGTGTGACGAGCCGCAGGCTTATTCCACCTTCGTGCAATAGTTGATGCCCAGGGTATCGTAGAGCTGCTTCATGTGGTCCAGACGCTGGAGGAAGTTCTCGTAGTCCTTCTTGTCGGCCTGTGTCCACTGCACCTCGCTGATGGCATCGATGCGTGGAATCTGCATGTAGAAGACCTGCTCGGGACAGGTGACATACTCGGTCCAGAGGTTGCACTGGGGACCCATGATGTACTTCTGTTCCTCGGGGGTGAGTTCGGCGGGCACGGGTTCCATGCTATACACCTTGCTCACGGGGAGGTAGCCACCGATGGCCATGGGGGCGTTGTGGGTCTCCTTGACCTGGTAGTAGTCGATGTAGCAGTTGTTGGTGGGAGTCATGATGACGTTGTGGTGCTGACGTGCAGCCTCGATACCGCCGCTGTAGCCGCGCCAACTCATAACGATGGCACTTTCGGCCAGACCACCCTCGAGGGTCTCGTCCCAGCCGATGAGGGTACGATTGCGCGAGAGGAGGAACTTCTCCACCTCCTTGTTGATGTAGCTCTGCAGCTGCATCTCGGGCGAGTGCTTGCCTTCCTGCTTCAGCCCCAGTTCCTTGATCTTGGCCTGACACTTGGGACATACTTTCCAGCGGTCGCGTGGACTCTCGTCACCACCGATGTGGATGTACTTGGAGGGGAAGACGTCGCAGAGTTCGCCCAGGACGGTCTTGAGGAAGGTGATGACCTCGGGGTTGCCGGCACAGAGGACGTCGGGGAAGACGCCCCATTCGGGCGACACCTCGTAGGGGCCACCCGTGCAGCCCAGGTTGGGATAGACGTGGAGGGCACCCAGCATGTGACCGGGGAGGTCAATCTCGGGGATGACGTTGATGTAGCGCTCGGCGGCGTAGTTCACGATCTCGCGGCAGTCCTCCTGGGTGTAATAGCCACCGTAGGGTGTGTTGTCATAGACACCCGAGTTGCGGCCCACGACGGTACGCTGACGGATGCTGCCCTCCTTGGCCAGCCGCGGCAGGCTCTTCACCTCGAAGCGCCAGCCCTGGTCCTCGGTGAGGTGCCAGTGGAACTGGTTGCATCCGTGCAGTGCCATGACGTCGATGTACTGTTTCACGGTCTCGAGGGGGAAGTAATGACGGGCACAGTCCAGCATCATGCCGCGGTAGCCGAAGCGGGGGCTATCCTGGATGCTGACGTAGGGCAGCTCCACGCTTGCCGTCTTCTGGATGGGCAGACTCTTGCGCAGTGTCACGAAGGCACGGAACAGGCCCACAGGCTGCTTGGCACTGATGCGGAGGCCTTTCTTGTCCACATCGATGGTGTAGGACTCGTCCACCTCGGGCGCAGCCTCCACGGTCTGGGCCTTCTTGCCCTTCTTGGCCTTGGCGGGAGCGGCGATGGCTACCTGGATGGGGGCCTTCTTGTCGGTGGGAGCTTTCTGGAGTTTGATGCCTGTAAGGTCCTCGACATACTGACAGAGGAACTGCACGTTGCGCGAGATCTCGGGGTTGGAGGCATCATAGGCCACGGCCATGCCGTCGGTGAGGACGAAGCACTGTTCGTCGGCGGCCAGTTGGATGCTGTTGGGCAGGGGGATGACATGGTAGTCGGCACGCTGCGCGCTGAGCTGGCAGGCAGCCAGGAGCACAAGGCTCAGGGAGAGGATTTTCTTCATGGGGTTAGAGGTTAAGGGTTAGAGGTTAGGGGTTAGGGGTTAGAGGTTAGGGGTTAGTAGTTCTTGGTGTAACCACCTTCGTCGTTCTCTGAGTCGTTGGAAGAATCGTTCGTTGTCTCTTCCACCTCCTCGTAAGGAACATAGTTGTCGTCCTCTGGCTTGAGCTCGACATAGACGAGCGCCAGCATGAAGTTGATGATCACCTCGGCGAAGATGATACCCACGCAGCAGGCACAGAAGCCCAGGATGGCGACGCCCATCATGACGAGACAGAGACCGATGAGGTGCCACACATGGCCTTGGGTCATGCGCCACGACTTGCCGAAAGCCTCCGAGAACGACACATCCTCGGTGGCGGCAATCAGCGGTGTGAACAGCCAGCGTACCGACAAGATGATACCGGGGATGATGCACAAGGCCAGTCCGGCAGCAATGGCAAAGCCGAGCACGACATTCACAACGATGAAGAAAGCCAACTTGGCCAGGTCCACCTTGAAGACATCGCCCATGGTCTCGTAGGTCTTGCCCCGATAGACGGCATTCATGAGGCAACGGTAGGTGATGAACGAGAAATAGACGCTCACCAAGATGTTAATCAACGCCCAGGGTGTGCCGTAGGCGGCGAGGAGCATGTTGGTCAGTTCCTCGGGAGTGGAATTCGAGGCGATGGCATTGGGGTCGATGCTGCCGCCAAGAAGCGACGAGAGGACAGCCGAGATGAGGGCCAGCAGAATGAAGATGGGCCAGTGCTTGCAGGCCATGTCCCAAGCCTGGGAGACGATTTCTCCGATGTTGAAGTGTTTCATAGTTTATGCTTAAGAGTTTAAGGGTTCAAATGGTTCAAATGGTTCAAATGGTTCAAATGGTTCAAGTGGTTCAAACGATATTGCGTATGATGCCCCAGAGCATGGTGATGCCGAGGATGACCAGGGCGGCCCGAGGCGTGATGCTGCGTTGCCACAGCCACCAGAGGGTCACGAGGGGGATGCCTACCATCAGTCCCGGATTCAGCCAGAAAGCTTCGTTCCACTGTCCCTGCAGCAGGGCCACCACCATGCGCTGACCACCGCAGAAGGGGCAGTCGAGACCGGTGAATATGTGGAACGGACAGGGGAGCATAGACGAGAGACGAGAGACGAGAGTTTAAGGGTTCTGAAGGTTCTGAGGGTTCTGAGGGTTCTGAGGGTTCATCCTTCGACGGGCTCACCAACCAACTCAGGATCCGGAACCGGGTTCAAGAGGACTTCTCGGAGATATTTGCGGGCCTCCCACTTGGCCATGGGGAGGTCGTGGAGGAGGTAGTTGCCGCAGTCTTGGGGACGTGCTCCCGGCACCTCGCCTTCGTAGTCGGCGATGAAGCGGAAGGTCTCGGTCATGAGTGTCCAGATGTCGCTGGGCTCGTAGTCGCCACGCACGAGGAGGTAGTTGCCTGTCTGGCAGCCCATGGGACCCCAGTAGATGATGCGTTCCTTCCACTCGGGGTGGTTGCGCAGGTAGGTGGCAGCCAGGTGCTCGATGGTGTGGAGGGCGCCCTGCTGCATGGCGGGCTCGCGGTTGGGTTCCTTCATGCGTATGTCGAAGGTGGTGATGACTTCGCCACCTACCTGGTCACGACGCGAGACATAGATGCCACGCATGAGTGTGAGGTGGTCGATGCAGAAACTGGGTATCTTGTCCATGGAGAGGGGGTGTCAAGGCTTAGAGCGTGAGGAGGAAGCGGCGGGTGATGTCGAAGGACTGAGCTGCCATGCGTTCCCAGAAGTCGAAGTACTGGGCCACATGCCCGTCGGATCCTGGGGTGTCGCTGATGATGCGGAAACTGAGGAAGGGCACCTTATAGAGATAGCACACCTGGGCGAGTGCACCGCTCTCCATGTCCACGGCCAGGCCCTCGGGGAAATGGTTCTTGATGGTGGCCAGCTGGTCGCGGTCAGAGATGAACTGGTCGCCCGAGCAGATGAGCCCGACATGGATGCGGGCATCGTCTAGCGAGCGGGCCGAGGCCACGAGGCTGGCATCGCCGTCGAAGAGGGCAGGCAAGCCCTGCACCTGCCCCAGTTCGCAGCCCGGGATGGTCACGTCGTGATAGACGACCTGCTGCCCCACCACCACGTCCATGATGTCCAGGCTCTGGTCTATGCCGCCTGCCACACCCGTGCTGATGAGGGTCGAGGGATGGTAGTGGTTGATGAGTTCCGCCGCACCCACGGCAGCATTCACCTTACCTATGCCACATTGCTGCAGCACCAGGGAGTTACCGTTCAGTTGGCCCACGGTGTAGGCGAAAGGGCCACGTTCTTCTGTCCGAGGCGACTCCAGCAGCGAGACGAGCTGCTGCTGCTCTTTCTGCATAGCCGAGATGATTCCTATGGTCATGAGAGGTTAGCGGTTAGCGGTTAGAGGTTTTTGCGCAGCAAAGGTAGTGAAAAAGGTTAGAGGTTAGAGACGAGAGGTTAGAGAATTTCGCATTTTCCACGAGAAAAAGCCCATTTTCTCGCTGTCGGCGAAAAAAACTGCACCCCCCGAGTGCGGGGGATGCAGCGTGTACGGTCCAAATGAATAAGTTGTTTTAGAAGCTGTAGTAAGCACCCAGCGACAGGGGAGACTCGTTGGCGCATACAGTGAACTGGCTGTATTTGTCCTTGACATTGCGCCAGCCAATGAATCCAGCGCGGGCGATGAGGCTCACGTGGTCACTGACATTCAGTGCGATACCTGGACGGACGCCGATACCAAACTGGGTGGTAGCATCGGGGCCAACGCCATTCAGCGACTCACTATAGGAGCCGAAGTCCACGCCACCATCGAGGAAGAAAGAGGCGATGCCAGCCTTGGCAAATGTCCAGCGAGCGAAGAGGGCTACGCCGAAGTCGTTGGTCACCCTCTGGTCGTACTTGACGTGATTCCAGTCAATCTCCAGACCAATGCCCCACTTGTCGTTGAAGCTGTAGCCTACCTGAGGGCTAACGGTGAGTGTGTTCGTACCGAAATCAGCACCATCGGCCTTGGTGTAGTCATAACCTATGCTACCACCTACCCACATCTGGGCGTTGGCAGTGAGTGTAGCAACTGCGAGAGCAGCAACCATTAAAATCTTTTTCATAATATCTTTTTACTTTTACACATTTCCTACTCTGTTGTATGGGTTTTCGGAATCTCCCAGCGTTTTTTTGGACTGCGGTGCAAAGGTACGAAAAAAGGTTAGAGATGAGAGACGAGAGGTTAGAGTTTTTTGAGTTTTTGTGCGATTTTGCCCCTACTTTTCATGAATATCGGTCACTCTCGCAGGATTTTCTGTCCATTTTGGACATAAACGCCGCGGGGGAGAGCAGAGAGGTTCTTCGCTGGTACGGCACGTCCACTCAGGTCGTAGAGCGAAGGGGTGGCGTCGGCAGGGTCGAGGTCTGCCGAGGCGCTGATATCCTCCACCCCGTCGGGGTCGTAGGCCAGGACGATGCTGAAGATGTAACTGTCGCGCGCAGCAGCACTGCCTTTCTGCACACGGTCGTCCTGTATGGTCCAGTAGTCGGTGCCCGCCTTGTCGGCGTTCTGGATGGCAAACTTGCCTCCCATCTCGGTGATGACATAGGTATTCCAGTTGTCGCTGTAGGCATTGGTGCCGAAGTTGCCTATCTCGTTGACGTAGGCTCCCGACTTGTTGGCCGTGATCTTCCAGCGCCCCGTAGCCTCCACAGGAGTGAAGACAAACTGCTGGTAGCGCTTGCGGGCCGCCGTCTGTGGTTTGAAGGTGGGGGTACCCGTCCCCTTGCCCGTCAGGTCAGTGAGTGCCAGGCCCTCGCTATTTAATATATAATAGGTGCAAGAGGGCTTGATGACGGGGTGAGCCACGGTGCCCTCCACGGGGATAATCTCGAAGATGAAGTCGCCCGTGGTGACGGTGCCCGTGTTTGAGCCTGGCTGTATGCGCGTGTCGGTGGCGGTCCAGAAGGCCGTTCCTGCCGAGCCGGCATTGCGTATGGCGTAGAGGCCGTTCATGCGCTGCAGAGTGTAGGTGTGCCAGGCTGCCTCGTAGGGGTTGTTGGTGCGCGAGGCCCAGAAGGCACCCTTCTCGTTGATGTAGCGTCCGTCCTGTGTGTTGGTGATCTTGTAGCGGTCGGTGGTGGCATCGAGGGTGATGGTCCACTGCTGACGCTGCGGATTGATGGTGTCTCGGTCGGCCTGCCACACGGGGTAGTCGCCCGTGCGGGTGGCACTGGCATTGGCGTCGGTGAGGTACTTGCCACCCGAGCGGATGTAGTAGTTGCCGTTCTCGAGGACCACCATGGGGAAGTTCTCCCAGCCCTCACTGTAGCTCGACTTATAGTCCTGCACCAGGGCCGAGAGTTGCTGCTTGATGTAGGGCACCACCACCTCGCCGGCCACCACGGGATGGGCCTTCTTGATGGTGCCGCTGAAGTCGCGACTCATCACGGCATCCTCGGTCTGCTGCAGGGCGCTGATCTCCTTGTAGTGGGCGATGAAGGCCTCGGGGTCCTGGGCATCGAGGTCGGCAGCCAGCTGGCACACCAGCTGTCCGCGCTTGCCTATGCTGCGCATGACACAGAGCCACGGCGTGATCTCGGCAATCATCTCGGGGTGGTTGAGGCTGTCATCGCGGAGGGCATCGGCGGCCCACACGAGGGTGTCAAACTGCATGCGCACCTCGGCAGAGCGTACGCCGTCGGTGACCTGCTGGATGAGGGCAGCAAAGCGCTGCGACTCGTTCTCACGACGCAGTCCGTGGTAGGTGCTGCCCAGATCCACGTTGTTCTCGCAGAAGATGCGGAAGGCCTCGGTGGCGGTGGGCATGATGTAGGCCATGGAGCGGTACCACGAGTCGAGGGCGTCATAGTCCTTCATATTCCACGCGTAGTCGGCGATGCTGTAGAGCGACACCTTGGAGGCCTCGGCATACTCCATGGGGTTGCTGCAGAAAGCGCTCACGAGGGTGCCTATGCTGGAGTCGTTGCCGTAGGTCTTGCCCATGAGCATGTGGCCGATGCAGTAGTCGTTGACGGGGTAGTTGAGCCAGATGAAGGCCTTGCGCTGTATCTTGTCGTTGATCCACGTCATGTCGCTCTTGTCGATCATATCCACCACCGAGTTGCCGGTCCACATGATGCGCACCTCCTCGTACATCTCGGAGCCCAGGGTGGGCAGGTAGGTGGAACCCGACCAGGCACGGTTGTACTCGGTGGGACACATGATGAGGGGCTTGACATCGGCATGTTTGTGGACGAAGTTGTCGGTGACGTAGTTGAGGAGTCCTGCCTGCTTCTCGGCCTTGGCCCCCTCGCCGCCTATGTCGTCGAAGAAGACGGCAAAGGTGCGTACGCCCAGGGCATAGACACTCTCCATCTTCTTCACCACATTCATGGAGTCGGCCAGGTTCCACTTGATGTCGCCTCCGGGATGCACTGCCCAGACGAAGTCCACCTTGTGGCGGGCAGCATACTCGGCGAGGTGGCTGATGACCTTGCCCTCGGCAGTGGGGTAGTTCTCGCGCCACTGCGCACGGTGGTAGGGGTCGTCCTTGGGACCATAGACATAGATATTCATCTTGTTGGCCCCGTAGAAGTCGAACTGACGCTCGCGGTCGTGGGTGCTCCAGGGGTTGCCGTAGAAGCCCTCTATGACGCCACGCAGGGGTGTGGAGGGCCAGTCCTTGACCTCCACCTGCATGACCTCGTCGGCGGCGAGGACCTGCAGCAGACTCTGCACGCCGTAGTAGGTACCTACGCTGTCGCGTCCGGCCACGACGATGCGGTCGGGCGTCACACTGAGGTAGTAGCCCTGCTCACGCACGGGGATGAGGCTCTCATAGTCGGCCACGTTGGCATCGCCACTCTCGCCGAGGACGACCTGCACGCCATCTGCTGCCGTGGTGGTGCCACTGCGCAGCGCTGCCACGGCATCGGCATCGGCATCGTCGGCCCCCACGAGGGTGAGTGCAGTGCCATGGTCAAAGGCTTTGGCACCCCACTTCACGTTCTGCGGCACGGGCGAGATGGTGACCTGCTGGGCGCAGACCGGCGATACGAAAACGAAAACGAAGGCGATAACGAAGGCAAGGCTTCGCAGCAAAGATGAATGTTTCATGGTTTTTCGGCGTTATGCGCCGCAAAGGTAGTGAAAAAGGTTAGAGGTTAGAGGTTAGAGGTTAGAGTTTTTTTTCGCCGACAGCGGGAAATGGGCTTTTTCCCCATGGAAAGTGCAAAATTCTCTAACCTCTAACCTAAATTCTCTAACCTCTAACCTCTAACCTCTAACCTTTTTCCGTACCTTTGCGGCACGAAAAAGCTCACGCAGAACAAAGGAATAAAAGGAAATTCTGCGAATTCTGCGAATTCTGCGTGCAACGAAAAACCATAAAACTCCGAATCGCATGCGACACCTCCTACTCGCTCTTGCACTCGCTGCCACCGCCGCCGTAGCCTCGGCACAACCCGTCTATGACTGTCGGCGCACCTCCGGCACGATGACAATCGACGGACGTCTCACCGAGGCCACCTGGGAACAGGCACCCTGGACCGACACCTTCCGCGACATACGCGGCAGGGAGGAGGGTCCCCACCCCACCCTCTCCGCTCGCGCCAAGATGCTCTACGACGACGAATACCTGTACGTAGGTGCTTGCGTGGAAGAGACCGACATCAGCGCCACGCTCACCCAGCACGATGCCATCGTGTGGAAGGACAACGACTTCGAGGTCTTCCTGGACCCCTACGGCACGGGACGCCTGTACTACGAGATAGAGTGCAACGCACTGGGGACGGTCATGGACCTGTGCATGGAGAAGCCCTACTGCGAGGGCGGCTCGTTCATGCTGGGCTGGGACTGCCAGGGACTGCGCCTGGCCGTCTGGCGCGACGGTAGCCTCAACAGCAGCAACGACACCGACCGCGGCTGGACGGTGGAGATGGCCATTCCCTTTGCATCGCTGCAGCACGACTTCGACGACCCTCGCCAGCACCGAGTGTGGCGCATGAATTTCTCACGCGTGGAATGGCCCCGGGACAAGAGTGCCCGAGAGGAGAACTGGGTGTGGGCACCCACAGGAGTGGTGGACATCCACCACCCCGACCGCTGGGGCTATGTGCGCTTCGTCGCTCCCGACGGCACGGTGGCGCAGATAGACACGGCGCGTGTGGTGAAGAACTGGATGTGGGAACGCCTGCGCCCCGACGAGAGTGACGAGGACTATGCCGAGCATTTCCGCAAGGTACACGACGCGGGCATCAGCGCCATCCTCTTCGAGGGCTACGACAAGCGCATCTACCGCCTCTGCCACGAGGCAGGACTGGAGGCCCACTACTGGAAATGGACCATGAACCGCAGCGAACTGCTGCAGACCCATCCCGAGTGGTATGCCGTGAACCGCAAAGGCGAGTCGTGCCACGACAAGCCACCCTATGTGGGCTACTACCGTTTCCTCTGCCCCACCCATCCCGAGGTGGCCGACTATCTGGCCGACGACTACGCACACTGCGGAGCCCTGGAGTATGTCGATGGCATGCACCTCGACTACGTGCGCTTCCCCGACGTCATCCTGCCCGTGAGTCTGTGGAAGAACTACGGCATAGACCAGTCGAGCGAACTGCCCGAGTACGACTACTGCTACTGCGATGCCTGCCGCGCAGCCTTCGAGGCACAGACGGGCAAGGACCCACTGGCGCTGCAGTACCCACAGGAGAGCCAGTCGTGGGTGGCCTTCCGGCTGGATGCCATCACGCGCGTGGTGACCCACATCCACGACCGCATGCATGCCGAGGGCCGTTTTCTCTCGGCAGCAGTGTTCCCCGGCCCTTCCATGGCACGCAAGATGGTGCGTCAGGACTGGGGCCACTGGCCGCTGGAGGCCTTCTTCCCCATGACCTACAACGGCTTCTACGACGAGGGTCCCGAATGGATTGGACGCAGCGTGGCCGAGAGTGTCGAAGCCGTAGGAGGCAAGGCTCCCATCTACCCGGGCCTCTTCTTCCCCAACATCCAGGGCGAGGATTTCGTGAAGGCGCTGGATGCCGCCTTCGGCGCAGGGGCCTCGGGGGTAGCGTTCTTCGACGGTCCCGACGACGAGCACCTCCTCCTCTTCAAGGCCTACCTCGCCCAGCACAACCTCCGCCCAGTAGAGGTTAGAGGTTAGAGAGTTCAAAAGTTCAAGAAGTTCAAGAAGTTCAAGAGTTCGCCCTGAAGGGGCAACATCTACTAGCCCAGGGCAGAGCTCAGGGAACTTGAGCGGCACCCTGGGTTAGAGGTTAGAGTTTTAAAAATCCCCTCCGGCCACGCGGACCGGAGGGGATGATTATTTGGGGACTCTGACGAGTCGTGCTGCAGCGGGGATCAATGACCACCGATGGCCCACCACAGAGGAGTCATCGAGTTGTCGCCTTCGCCACCCAGGAGCTCGACGGCCTTGTCATAGCCTGCCTTGTCGGCATTCTCGAGGCTGGAGGGGAACTGCATGCGCTGGGGGAACAGCTTCTCGGTCTGACCGGTCTGGTAGGATGTCTGCTGCCAAGCGGGCATGTAGGAGATGGTGCTCACGGATACGGGAATCTCGAAGAAAGGCAGACCTAGACGACGGTGGTTGCTCCAGTTCTCCAGAGGCAGATACGGCGTGTTGGCCAGGTAGAGCTGCGTCATGATCTTGGTGAGCTGGTCGTTGAGCGCGTGGCCCTTGTAGAGGATCTTGCTGGCATCGGGATACTCATAGATGAAGTCCTCCTCCACGCCTGTCTCGGCCACGATACGCTTCATGGTGGTGGGCACGGGCTCGGCGGTGTGGGTGAACTTCACGGAGGTACCTACGCGGTTGTAGGACTCCGAAGCGATGTAGGCTGCATAGAGGTCGCTCATGCCGTTGTACTCGAAGCTGAGTTCGATACCCTTGTTGTAGGCTGTCTCGGCATCGATGCCGGCATTCCAGCCACGTACGGCTGCCTCGGCCAGGAGGAAGTAGGTCTCCCAGGGACCGAAGAAGAAGCGGTAGGTGGTGGTGGTGGCGCAGTTGCGGAACTCATCGGCCAGCTGAGGAACGAAGGCATAATAGGCAGCGCCGTCGTTGCCGTTCCACACGGGATTCTCCACAGCCACATCGTCGCGGCCCCAGCCACAGGTGAGACCGTTCCAGCTGTACTTGAAGTCGTAGGTCTGCTCCTCGCCTTCCTCGGTGCCCTTGAAGGTGGCGGTGGGATCTCCGCGATAGGCGTCATAGCCACTCATGTAGCCATTGACAGTGCGGTTGTAGTAGTCGCCGGGGAGATGGAAGAAGTAGAGGGCGCGAGGATCAACATACTCGGGCAGACCCTTGAAGAAGTACTGCTTGGTGGGGTTGTCGGTGTACTCGGCAAACTGCGTGGGAGCATAGACACCCACGGTCTTGCTGGCATCGGTCACATACGGCTCATAGACACTGGGGTCGGTGACCAACTTGGCCAGAGCATCCACAGACTTGGCACCACCCAGGTTGCAGGCCAGGTTGGCCATGGTGGCACTCATGGACTGCCAGTCCCAGACGCGGCTCATGACAGCGGTCCAGTCGTCCCAACCACCTTCTTCCTTAATCTGGAAGATCTGGTCGTTGGTCTCGATGCCCTTGCCCTGCTGCACGGCAGCCTCGAACTCGCTCTTGGCCTTGGCCTCGTCGCACTCGCTCAGGCGCATGGCCAGACGCATACGCATGGAGATGGCATAGGCCTTCCACTTGGCGGCATCCCAACCGTAGGCGGGGTCGGTCTTGGCCTCGTCGCTGGAGGGAACAACGTCGGTATTGATGGCCTCGGCAGCCTCGGCCAGCTCCTGGAGAGCATAGTAGTAAACCTCCTTCACGCTCTGGAACTCCACCGTCTCGGTGCCCTGGCCAGCCAGTGTGGGAGCGGGACCGAAGCAGTCTGAGAACTCACTGAGCAGGTAGGCACGATAGATGCGGGCGAACTGCTTGATGTTGGGGAAGAACTCCTTCTCGTGGGCAGAACCGCTGCCTATGTTCTCATCGCAGATGGTGATGGCGGTGTTGGCATAGGTCAGGGCCTTGGAGACGAGGCTGTATTCGCAGCCGCGCCACTCGTCGTTGCCACCGCCACAGGCGATGGACGAGCCGTTCTCACCATCCTGATGAGCCAGGGCAGCCCAGTAGAGGACGAACACGCGCTCGGCATCGTTGGGGTTCTGCTGGTCCTGGATGATGGCCTTGTTGAGGAACCAGTAAGGTTTCACTTTGTCGGCACTTGTGGCCAGGGGGTCGGTGTTCACTTCTTCGAAGTCATCGCAGGCATTGAAGGAGATCAAAGCCACGGCCCCGAGTGCAACAGCACTGAAGATATTGTAGATTTTCATAATGCTATATATTTATAAGGTTAGAAGCCGAGGGATACGTTGAAGATGTAGTTACGCGTGGTGGGGAGACCGGCGTACTCGAAACCAGTAGCATTGGTGCTGGTGGCATATACCGATTCGGGATCCAAACCGCCCATATCGCTCCAGATCATGCAGACGTTGGTGACCGTGAAGCCGAGCTTGATGCTCTGGAAGATGGTCTTGGCCAGCATCTTGGCGGGGAAGTTGTAGGACAGCGACACGTTGCGCAGACGCACGTTGGTGGCGGAGTAGAGGTTGGCCTCGCCGATACCCAGGTTGCCGCTGCTGGTGGCCACAGCCTGCCAGTACTTCTCCTGCGAGACGGCGGTGGTGTTGACCTGATAGTCGCCATTGCCATCTACATAGACACCGTCAACGACGAACTCGTCGCGGTTGCCGCCAGGAGCGGTGCAAGCTGCCGTACCGGCCAGCTGCATGGCCTGGAGGGTACCCGAGAAGATGTCGCCACCGAAGCGGCCATCGATGAGTGCGCTGAGGGTCCAGCCCTTGTAGGTGAAGGTGTTGGTGAGACCTGCGGTGAGGACAGCCTGCTGGTCGCCGATCTTCTCCTTCTCGCTGGTGCCTTGGGGCAGACCGTCGCTGGTGAGAATCTTCTTGCCGTAGTAGGGGCTGCTCTCGTCGGTGACAGTCTTGAACTTGGTGCCCCAGATCTCGCCGTAGTTACCGCCCTTGACAGCAACCACCTGCAGGTTGTCGTAGCCACCGAGGCTATAGGTCTGGAGGTCTCCGTAGAGGTCGATGATCTTGTTCTCGTTGTGAGCGATGTTGGCCGAGATGTTCCAGGTGAAGTCCTTGGTCTTCACGGGCACAGCGTCAATGGTGAACTCGATACCGGCGTTCTGAATGTCACCAGCGTTGATCTTCTTGTAGCTGTAACCTGTCAGGGAGTTGATGGGCAGGTTGAGGAGCTGGTTGGTGGCGTTGGTCTTGTACCATGCGAAGTCGAAGCCCAAGCGGTTGTTGAGGAAGCGCATCTCGAGACCTACCTCCCACGACTTGATGAGCTCGTTCTTCACGTTGGGGTCATACATGGTGTTGCCGGTCCAGGCTGCCATGCCAGAGTAGCTGTTGGTGCCAGTGCCATAGAGGTTGTAGAGCTGGTAGGGATCCAGGTCATTACCTACTTCGGCGAAGCTGGCGCGCACCTTACCAAAGGTCAGCCATTTGGGCTTCACGCCGCCGATGCGGTCGATCATGTCGGAGAAGACATACGAAGCGCTCACGCTGGGATACATGAAGGAGCGGTTCTCCTTGCTCAGCGTGGAGGTCCAGTCGTTGCGGAGGGTAGCCTCCAGGAACAGCCAAGCGTCGTAGTTCACCTGGAAGGTTCCGTAGAGGGAGTTAATCTTCTTGTGGCTGAAGCTCTCGCCTACGCTGGGAGTGCTGTTGCCGTTGTTGACAGAGAACTTGTTGGCCACCACGAGGTTGCTGGTGCTGGAGCTCAGGCCGCTGCTCTTGCGGTCCATGAGGTTACCACCGAAGTTGATCATACCACCCACCTTGCCGAAGAGGTTATCCTTCTGGGCGTTGACGAGGAAGCTGAAGTTGGTCTCGGAGAAGTGGTTCATGCCTGTGGAGTAGGCGGTGTTGAGGTTGGGGTTACCGGCATAGACGCGGCTGCTGGTCTCGTTGGTGTACATATCGGCACCACCGCGGATCTCGGCGCTCAGCCAATCCAGGATCTGGTACTTGAGCAAGCCAGTCATGAGGAAGCGGTCGCGGGTATCTTCGTTGCAGTTGTAGTCGGCCATCCAGTAGGGGTTGCTGCCGGTGGCGTTGTACCAACGCATGTTACCGAACTCGTCGGTGGGGTTCTTGAACTCCGTCACATCCACCGTGGTGGGGAAGGTGTACATGGAGAGGGCGCTGTTGCGGGTGTTGTTACCGCTGATGGGACGGTTGTTGGCCTTGGCGCGGATGTACTGCACCTTGCCGTCGAACGTCCAACGGTCGCCCTTGCCGAACTGTGTCACGCCACGCAGCATGAGGTTGGTGCGGCCCAGCTTGGCACCGGGGGTCATGCTCTTGGTGTCGAGGTTGGTTCCGCTCACGTAGATGGAGGTCTTGCCATACTGCTGGCTCAGGGTCACGTTCTCCTGGAGCTCGGTACCTGTGCCGAAGTAGTTGTTGAGGTTGTCGTAGTACTTCATCTGACCGTCGGTGCCGTCCCAGCGCTGGTAGGTCTGGCCGGTGATGGCCTCGCCCCAGCTGTAGTCGGTACCGCTGTTGAAGACACCGAGGGAGCCCTGACCAAAGGTGGTCTGGCGGTCGGGAGTCATGTAGAGAGTCTCGGCCAGCACGCTTCCGCTGATGGTCAGACCCAGGCCCTTCTGCTGCGAGCCCTTCTTGGTGGTGATGAGGATGACACCATTACCTGCACGCGAGCCGTAGAGGGCGGCAGCGCTGGCGCCTTTCAGTACGGACATCGACTCGATATCGTCGGGGTTGATATCGGACAGGCCGTTACCCATATCGGCCGAGGGGTTCCAGAAGTCGTTGTTGCTGGCACCGGTGAAGTTGTCCATAGGTGTGCCATCGACTACGATGAGGGGCTGGTTCAGGCCCGTCACGGAGCTGTTACCACGCAGGGTGATCTTGGACGATGAGCCAGGACCGTTGCTGGAACGCGTCACCTGCAGACCGGCCACCTTACCCGTGAGGGCATTGGCGAGGTTGTGCTCGCGGGCCTCCACCAGGACGTCGCCTTTCACTTCGTCCATGGCATAGCCCAGGGCTTTCTTCTCGCGCTTGATGCCGAGAGCCGTTACGACGACCTCACCGAGCGTGGCATCCTCTTCCTCGAGGACAACATTGAGGGTGACGCCTTTGCGGATAGCGACGCGCTGTGTGCCAAAGCCCATGCAGCGAACGTCCAGTTCCTTGGAGTCGTCGGGCACGCTGATGGTGAAAGCACCATTCATGTCGGACAGAGCGCCGACATTTGTGTGTTGCACCACCGTGACGGTAGCACCAACGACGGGTTCACCAGTCGCATCCTTCACATTACCCTTGACGGTAAAGTTCTGAGCGACCAGACCGAGAGGTACCATAAAGAGAGGCACCATAAGTAAAAGCATTCTTTTCATCATGTGTTTTACTTCGATTTTTAGGTTAGTAATAAAGGTGATTGAACACAGAGAATTTTGATTTATATCAAGTATTTTTCTCTCAAAAGCAGCACAAATTTAAAGACTTTTTCACATTCGCTCCAAACAAAAGTCAAAAAAAATGGAGAAAAAAGCGTTTTTGGGGCATTTTTCTCCATTTTTGGGCGACACAAGAGGTTATTTGGCGATTTTCAGCACGGGCAAGATGGCGTTGAGGGGTTCGGCAGGGAGGGTGACGACGAGCGCATCGGTTGTACGCACAAAAGGTACGTCGCCGTAGCCCAGGAGTTCCACTTTATTTATATCACGCGCAAAGAGGGTGCTACCCTGAGCGAGGCTCCGGATGGTGATGGTGTGGGAGTCGGGCCATGCGAGTGCACTGACATAGAGATAGCGTTCGGTCTGGGCGAAGCGCAGTTCATCGCTGCCGGCACGGGTGTAGTTGCCATCGTTGAAGCCCTGGGCATTGATCTGGATGCTGGAGTCGGCAATGGGCCCCTCGCCAAAACGCTGCCAGGGTCGTGTGCCCACGATGCTTTCGCTGTTGATCTTCATCCAGGCACCGAACTCACGCAAGATGGCCAGCTCCTTCTCGTCGGGCGTACCGTCGGCACGCAGGGGCACGGAGAGGAGCATGTTACCGTTCTTGGAGACGATATCCACGAGGAGTTTGGCCACTGTGGCGGCACTCTTATACCAGCCATTCTCGTAGATGGCGGTGTCGTAGTGCCAACCGCCGATGCAGTTGCAGCACTGCCAGGGCTGGGACATGATCTCGTTGGGAGCGCCACGCTCCACATCCCACACCAGCGACCTCTTCTGGGTCTCGTTGTCCAGTATCTTGCCTAAGACCACGCCCTTACCGTCGGTCATATTGTACTGGTGGGCGGCTATCTTCATGCCGGCATCGCTGATGGCATAGAAGGGCAGGACGGTGACATCGAAGTAGATCATGTCGGGGTGGTAGCGGTTGATGGCATCGAGGGTGCGGTCGTAGAAATTGGTGACATACTCCTGCGTGGGCAGTGCGGCACCTTCGAGCCATGCCCACTGTCCGTGAACACCACCATTGTCCCATGTGCCGCTCGAGAAGTCGTGGGTCTGGGCATAGAGGTGCTGCGGATCCAGCCCCCGCCACCACTTGGCCGAGCCGTCGAGATTGGGGATGTAGCCATCCTCCTTGGTGAGCCAGCCATCGTACTTGACCCCTATCTTGTCCCCATGGAGATCGAATCGCCGCGAGGGTTCATACCACGTCCAGGCGTGGTCGGCATGGAAGGAGATGCCGAAGGGGAGCCCCACCTTGCGGGCTGCCCGGCTCCATCCCTCGAGGATATCCTTGTGGGGGCCGATGTTCATGGAGTTCCATTCCTGGTACTGGCTGTCCCAGAGGTCGAAATTGTCGTGGTGGTTGCCAAGTGCGAAGAAATACTGGGCGCCCACCTCGTCCTTGTAGAAACGCAGCAGAGCCTCGGGGTCCCAGTGTTCGGCCTTGAAGAGGGGTAGGATATCCTTGAAACCAAACTCCGAGGGATGACCATAGTGTTGGCGATGATAGTCGGACTGACCGTTGTCTTCGATATAGAGACCTCGCGCCATCCAGTCGCCGCTGCCTTCCACACACTGTGGGCCCCAATGGGCCCAGATACCGAACTTGGCATCGCGGAACCACTCGGGAGTCTCGTACTGGCTCAGCGACTCCCAGGTGGGTTCGAAGCGTCCGCGCTTCATGGGCTCGTGGATCTCCGAGACGGGTATCTCCACGGTGGCACGGGCCTCGTCCATGAGTCGGGCCTGCTGTTGCCCCCAGTAGGTGCAGAGGCGTTGCTTCTCTTCCTGCGAGATGCTGATGACCGCCCCATGCTTGGGCGAGGTGAAGTTGGAGCCCGACATCACGCCGTGGTTGAAGTGGTGCAGGTCGGTGTAGTGCACGAAGTCCGTCGTCTCGCTGAAGCCCATATTGTTGGGCCGCACCGAGAAGACATCGTACATCAGCACCCAGCGTTCCTCGCCACCTCGCCGCCACAGTGTGGGGGCCTCGCAGGGCGTCTTCTCGGGGTCGCACCACGCATCCTCGTAGGTGTAGGGGCCGCAGGCATGGTCGGCCACGGCATGGCGGATGCCCGATTTGCCCTGGTGGTTGACGTAGTAGAGGTGGTAGCGACCGTCCACGTAGGAGATGTCGCTGTCTATGCACGAGGTGGTGCTGTCGGGGACGTGGAAGAGGGGCTGTGGCGGCGTGAGCAGACGGTCGAAGGCATCGTTGACATAGGAGTAGAAGAGGCTGTTCACACCATTGCCATAGCGCATGGTGTAGGAGAGCATGAGTTGTTTCTTTTCGTGGTCATAGACGGTGGCGGGAGCCCACACACAGCCCAGACTGTCCATACCGTCGAACACCTTGTCGAACTCTATGTTGGTGTGGCTCCAGTGGACGAGGTCGCGCGACGTCATGAGAACCAGCCCCCTGTTGTTGCCCCACCCGTAGGTGTCGCCGTCGCGCTCCCACTGTGTCTGTCGCAGCCCTTCCTCGCGGGCATAGATATGCAGGTCTGTCAAGGCCAGACAGAACGTCCCGTCTGGGGCGCGGAAGATGTGAGGGTCGCGCACGCCGCGCTGTAGTGCCACCGTGTCGCCCTTGATGACGGGCTGTCCGTCGTTGACATCGGTGAAGGTGTAGCCATCGTCGCTGACAGCGAAATAGACGTTGTGCCCATGCTCGAGGAAATAGACCATCAGGTAGGCCTCCTCGGTTTTGGCACCCTCGGCCCTTGCATCACCCTGCGCTTCGGCAGAGCTCAGCAACCGTGCATAGGTCGCCCCCATCAGCATCGCTGCAGCGACAAAGAGAAAAAATCGTTTCATGACAGTAGGTTTTTCTGTTCGTTCTATGTATATCTGCCCTATATCAGCCCTATATATTCCCCATATATTCCCCATATCAACCCCATATCTTCTGCAAATGCTCTCCAAATGTTTCCTATATGTTACCCATATGTCAACATATACACATCATTTACACACTATATACTGACACCTTTACCTTGATATGCATTTGTTATGCTTCTTATATAGATTTCACCTTTTCGTTACATCAATACATCGTTTATTTTATAATTCAAAGATCCACTTCGACCCCTCATTTTGGTTGGTGCAAAGGTAGTGAAAAAGTCGAGAGACGAGAGACGAGAGATGAGAGTTTTTACCTTGCGAAGCCAAAAAATGAGTTTTTTCCCATGGAAAATGCAAATTTCTCTCGTCTCTCGTCTCTCGCCTCTCATCTTTTCCGTACCTTTGCAGCGCGAAAAACCTCACGCAGAACAAAGGAATAAAAGGAAATTCTGCGAATTCTGCGAATTCTGCGTGCAACGAAAAACCTCACGCAGAACAAAGGAATAAAAGAAAATTCAGGTCACTATGAAGAAGTCATTACTTTTCCTCATCGGCATGATTGTACTGATGGGGTCGTGTTCAACCGAAGAGGACGTGCCCACGTGGTCTGACCATTTCCAAGAGGCCGGACTGGTCGTAAGCTTTGATGACGAGCAGTTCAGCAGTCCCGTCGCATACCTGGGGGGATTGTACCAGGCGGACGAGTCGTGGATTCGTGCGCGTGCAGCGAACGTACTGACCGACAGTCCCGCGGCCGCCGAGGTGCTCATCCTTCACAGCTCGGCCATAGACGAGCACTTGGACATCCTGCGGGAGGCATACGCCAGCGGCAAGACCATCATTGTGGGCCAGCCCGACATAGAGAAGCTCAAGGTGATGCGCGACACCCTGGGCTGGAACTTCATCCTGCCGCACGAGCTTCCCAGCGCCAGCTGCGCCATAGGCTTCTGCAAGCAGAGCTCCATCCTGCTGACGCCGCCCTACTACATCGACGAAGACGGCGACTGGGCCCTCCAGGACAAGTCTGTGTTTGAGTCGGCCCGAGCCCTGATGCAGTTCATCCAGAGGGTGAAGGAGGGCAGAGCAAACCTCACCAGGAGCTCCGTTGCATGCGGAGGCCTCGACGAGAAGATCAACACGATGACCTATGACATACCGTACAGCTGCTACAAGGACGTGAGCCTGAGAGGACGCTACCTGAGGATTTTCAAGAGCGCCAACATCAGCTACTCGGTATATCCCTGCTACGTCCCCGAGGGAGTGAGGGGCAACGGCGATTACTATACGGTCAAGGCCGTGGCCACCAACTTTGCCCCCACCATGTATGAGTATGCCAAACCGTCGGAAGGCGGCAAGCCGGAGGTACCTGTCGGCAACTACCCCTATGCGCACTACTGGCCCCGGGAATATTCCTACTGGGGAGACTGCCAGTTCAGAGGTCCATACAACACCAGGATGGACGTGACCATCCACGCCGAGAATCCTGCGGACATGCTCTTCACCACCGAGGGCAGGCCCATCCCAGGCACCGACATCGATACCAAGCATTTCACCGAGAGCAGTACCTTCTCGTGGAATGTGGGTGTCGCGGGTGGATTCAGCGAGTCGGACGGAGTGAGTGTAGGCCTCAATGTCGGCTTTGGCGGCAGCAAGACGAATACGGTCTCCTACTCGGTGAGCGACCTAAAGGTCGTCAACAATAGCGACAACTCCACAGTGGATTATGACTTCATCTATCAGAACCTGCCGGAGAAGGACGATGACTTCGACAACTACGAGAGTCAGATGCCTTCGATATGCAAATCCACAGCCGACTTTGAGATGGCCTGGGAGTGGACATCCACCATCCACAAGGACAACGACGGATACGTCATCCCCCTCGTCACCGGTATGACTATGGGAGTCACGCTGTGGGCAAGGGACAAGGCCAGCGGTATCTGGCACAACTATATGGAGGACTATTCCATGTCCTGGAAAGACACCAACACGACGCTGCTGGAACTTGCACGCGTCCCCGTAGGATGCCTCAGGATCAACAATAAGGCGCAGACGGGCGAGATCCTCTACGACATCAAGGTCTATGACAGTGCTACGGGAGAGGCTGTGTATGAGGGGACAAACAATGTGGGTATGAACGAGTATTTCGAAGTCCTCCTGCCACAGAAGAATCACTCTTACTTCGTGTCGATGGGCGTAGGAAAAAATTCCTACGACAAGGTGACGTTCTACAGCTACGACACCGAGATAACGCTGCCCCTGGCCTTGTCCGACACCGACAGCGACAAACGCATATTGACCTTTGTGGAGAGCGGAGGTGACTTCACGAGCAGGGCGGGATACCTCAGAGTGGTCAACCAGTCGGCCATCGGTCTGGTGAGGAACCTCAAGGTCTATACCGCCGGCGGCGAGGAGGTATATGCCAGCAAGAGCTCACTGGGCTACGGGCACAGCCTGGATATCTACCTGAGTGCGAACACCGAATACTATGCGACACTGGACTTCGGTTCGGCCAGCTCGAGCCGGAGATACAAAACCGCGTCCAACTTCAAGCTGCCATTCTACACCAAAGACTCGGACATCATCACCCTGATAGCCAATGACAATGGTGGCGACTTCGTGGAGTATTAATATGTAATGTATAGAACCCACCTCAAATAGAACATACAAAACGTTAAAACACTTTCCGATATGAAAACAAAACTTCTCATCGCGTGTGCAGCCACTGCCTGCCTGGCAGCAGTCTCCTGCGACTCGGACCGTCGGCAGGAGCCCGTGAAGACACAGGTCGAGGTCATCACCCTCAAGGACACCTCCTGTGTCGTCGAGTATCCCGTGCCGGCCACCATCAAGGGCCTACAGGATGTGGCCATCTATCCGCAGGTGAACGGCCGCATCACTGCCATCAAGGTCATCGAGGGGCAGTTCGTCAACACGGGCGATGTGCTTTTCGAGATTGATGATGTCCCCTACAAGGCCGCTTATGATGCTGCAGCAGCACAAGTGGAGGTGTCCAAGGCCCAGCTGGAGACAGCGCGGTTGACTTACCAGAGCAAGAAGAACCTCTTCGATAGGAAGATCATCAGCGAGTATCAGCTCCAGCTGGCGCAGAACGACGTGGTGACAGCAGAGGCTGTGCTGGAGCAGTCCAGAGCAACCCTCAAGGCAGCCACCAACGATCTGTCGTTCACCAAGGTGCGCACGATGGGCAAGGGCTATATCGGCTCTCTGGACTACAAGGTGGGAAGTCTGGTGGGCACCAATATGTCCTCGCCTCTCACCATCGTCTCGGACAACTCGTCGGTGTATGTGGATTTCTCCATCACGCAGGACATGTATCTCTCGCTCGGCATCTACAACGGCAAGAAAGACAGCCTTCCTCCTCTGCGCTTGAGAACCAATCTCGGAGAGATTTTTGAGTACGAGGGCAAGCTTCATTCCCTCAGTGGCTTGATTTCCAGCCAGACAGGTACCATACCCGCAAGGGCCATCTTCCCCAACCCCGACAAGAAACTCCTCTCGGGAGCCTCTTGCCAGATCTCTATCAACCCGATGATGAACAATCTGATTGTTGTTCCCCGCTCGGCCATGAAGGAGATACAGAACAAGCTCTTCATCTTCGTCGTGAAGGACGGTGTCCTCTCTCAGACCGAAGTGAAGGCCACCCGTCTGAACAGCAAAGAGTGGGTGCTCGTGCCCGACGAGGACGGCACGCTGCCCGTCGAGGCCGGAGATCAGATTACGAGTACGACAAACCGTCTGATGGATGGGATGCAGGTTGAAATAATCAAATGATATCATGAAACTTGATACTTTCATAACAAGGCCCGTTCTTTCTGGCGTAATCAGCGTGCTGATTGTCCTCGTCGGCGTCGTCAGCATCACCACCCTGCCCATCGAGCAGTATCCCGATATTGCACCCCCTACTGTCGGGGTCTCCACGAGCTTCTATGGTGCCGATGCCGAGACCATCATGAAATCCGTCATCACGCCGCTGCAGGATGCCATCAACGGCGTAGAGGACATGATGTACATGAAGTCCACCTGCACCAATACGGGCGATGTGGACATCAGCGTAGTCTTCAAGCAAGGCACCGATCCCGATATGGCTGCCGTCAATGTGCAGAACCGCGTGCAGAGGGCCCAGGCCCTGTTGCCTGCCGAGGTGAAGCAGGTGGGTGTGACCGTACAGAAGCAGCAGAACTCCATCCTGCAGGTGTTCGCCATATATTCGCCCGACGACACCTACGACTTCAAGTTCCTCAGCAACTATGCCTCCATCAACATCAAGCCGCAGATCATGCTCATCAACGGCATCGGCAAGTTCCAGTCCTTGGGCAGTGACTACTCCATGCGCGTATGGCTCAACCCCACTGCCATGCAGCAGCATGGGCTGAACCCTGCCGACGTGTTGGGTGTCCTCTCCAGCCAGAACTTCGAGTCGGCCACAGGTACTTTGGGCATGGACTCGGACGAGTCCTACCAATATACCATGAAATATACCGGACGTCTGAAAACGGTGGAGGAGTTCGAGCGCATCATCATACGTGCCGACCAGAAGGGCAATATCCTCCGTCTCAAGGACATTGCCCGGGTGGAACTCGGCATGGAGAGCAACCTGTTCACCGGTGAGGTGAACGGACATCCCGGCGTGACCTGCGTGGCCTATCAGTCGGCAGGATCCAACGCCACCAAGATCAACAACGAGATCGCGGCAGTGCTGGAGAAGGCCAAGGCCGAGGCTCCGAGCGGTATCGAGATCGTCTCCCTCATGAATGCCAACGACTTCCTCTATGCTTCCATAGACCAGGTGCTCGAGACGCTCAGGGATGCCATCATCCTCGTCATCCTCATCGTACTGCTGTTCCTCAAGGACATCAGAAGCACACTCATCCCCTTCATCAGTATCATGGTGTCGCTCGTAGGCACATTCGCATTCATGATGGTTGCCGGCTTCTCAATCAACCTGCTCACCCTCTTCGCGCTGGTCCTCGTCATAGGTACTGTGGTGGACGATTCCATTGTGGTGGTGGAGGCGGTGCACTCGCAGTTCGACTCGGGCGTCACCTCACCCAAGCAGGCAACCCGCCGTGCGATGAGCGAGATAAGCACCGCCGTGATTACGTCTTCGCTGGTCTTCATGGCCGTGTTCGTTCCCGTGTCGTTCATGGGCGGAACGAGCGGTGTGTTCTATCGTCAGTTTGGTCTGACTATGGCCGTCGCCGTGGGTATCTCCGCACTCAACGCGTTGACCACCGTTCCGGCGCTGTGCGCCCTCTTGCTCAAGCCCATCCCGAAGCCCGTGCCCGGACAGAAGATGACTTTCCAGCAGAAGTATGCGCAGCGGTTTGACGCCTTCTTCGACAAATTCACTCACGGCTATACGGGCTTCCTCTCCAAGAGCATCGCCAGGAAAGCCCTCTACTGGACAATCATTGTGGCAGGTGGAGCCGTTCTCGTGTTCTGCATGGAAAAGATGCCGAGCGGCCTGGTGCCCGACGAGGACAAGGCCATGCTCATCTGCGAGGTGACCAACCCTCCCGGGACCTCGCTGGCCGCAACACAGGAAGTGACCAGACAGATCTCCGACGAGCTGCGGCAGATCAAGGGCGTGGCAGACCTCTCTGCTACAGCCGGCTATGGTTTCATGTCGGGCATGAACTCCTCCGCGGCTGTCTTCATGATCAAACTCGACCATTGGGACAACCGAGGCAAGGAGGAGACCATGGAGAAGATCTCCAAGAAGATACAGGCTGTCACCGCCAAGTACAAACAGGCCAACAGCGTGGTGTTTGCCCTGCCCATGATTCCCGGTTATGGCAACAACAACGGTATCGACATGTACATACAAGACCGGCGTGGCGGTACGGTGGACGAGCTGTACGAGGTGACCACCAACTTCATTGCCGAGCTGGCCAAGCAGGGAGTACCCGCGTTCTCCTCGTTCAAGATGGATTATCCCCAGTGGCAGGTGTCCGTAGATGTCGCCAAGTGTATGAGAGCCGGCGTATCGCCCCAGGAAGTGCTCTCCGCCATGGGCACATACTACGGCGGCAGTTATGTCTCCGACATCAACCTCTATTCCAAGGTCTATAAGGTGATGGTGGAGGCCGATGCCGATGCCAGACGCGACGAGAACACACTCAATTACACCTACGTGCGCACACAGAGCGGCGAGATGGCACCCCTCACCAATTTCGTGTCGATCAAGAGAGTCTATGGCCCCGACGCCCTCACCTCCTTCAACCTCTTCACCTCCATCAACGTGAGTGTGAACTCCGACAAGAGCATGGGCGAGTCACTGGCCATACTCAGCGAGTGTGCCAAGAACAGCCTCCCCGAAGGTTACACCATCGATTTCGCCGGTATGGCACGTGAGCAGGAGAGCCAGGGTAGCCTGCTGCAGATCCTCATGCTGTGCGTCTTCCTCATCTACCTGATCCTGGCCGCCCTGTACGAGAGTCTGGTTATTCCTTTCGCTGTGCTGCTTTCCGTTCCACTCGGCCTGGCCGGCTCCTACGCCGCGTCGATGCTCTTCGGCCTGGACAACAACATCTACTTGCAGACGGGTGTAATCATGCTGATAGGTCTGCTCTCCAAGACAGCCATCCTCATCACGGAGTATGCCTCCGAACGCAGACGTGGGGGCTTGAGCCTCGACGAGGCAGCACTTGACGCCGCCGGAGCCCGTCTGCGTGCCATCATGATGACCGCGGGCACCATGGTCATCGGCCTGCTGCCCCTGATCACATCTGTCAACGGCGTGGGTGGACGAGGCAACTTCTCGCTCGGTATCGGCACCATCTTCGGCATGATTATCGGCACCATAGGGCTGCTGTTCGTGACTCCCGTCATGTTCACTGTCTTCCAGAAACTGCAGGAGAAAATGGCGAAACCAGACAATAACAACGAAACAGATGAGTAGGTAATATGAGAACGATCAGAAGCTTCATAATTGTGGCCTGCGGCTGTATTGCCGTTACGGCCTGCTCAACGCTGAGCAAATACAAACCTGTGGAGGAAGTGTCCCCCACGCTGTATGGAGATGTGGCCGGAGCTGATACAGAGCAGAGCATAGCCAATTTCTCGTGGCAAGAGGTCTTCACAGACCCCCTACTGCAGAACTTCATCCACACAGCCCTGCAGAACAACCTAGACCTGAAGATAGCTCAGGAGCATATCAACCAGGCTCAGGCACAGCTGTTGGGAGCCAAACTCGCATACATCCCCACGCTGTCGGTGACGCCCTACGACGAGGCGGTCTTCAGCGGCAGCAAACTCGGTACGGCCAAGAACAACTTCGACATCAGTATCAGCTCGACCTGGCAGCTCAACATCTTCAGTCTCATCAACAATCAGAAATCTGCACAGGCCAGCGTGGAGCAGATGAAAGATTACCGCCAGGCTGTCCAGTCGCAGGTGGTGGCAAGTGTCGCCAACACCTATTATTCTCTTCTCATGCTCGATGCCCAGCTGGTGACAGCCCAGGGGATGCAGGACGATTGGAGAGAATCGGTGGAGGTGGTCATTGCACTCAAGGAAGCCGGACTGGCCGATCAGGTGGCTGTGTCGCAGTATGAGGCCAACCTCAACAGTATCAACATCACGGTGACCAATCTGCTCGTCCAGATCAAGGCGGCCGAGAATGCCATGAATCTGCTTCTTGCCCGAGAGCCCGGCGGGGCAGTCCCCAGAGGCAATCTCATCGACCAGCAGATGCCCGAGAATATCGGGGCAGGCGTACCTGCGCTCATGCTTACCCTGCGCCCCGACGTGAGGGCCGCCCAGCGCGACCTCGAACTGGCACACTATGCCCGCAGAGGCGCTCTGCTGAACTTCTTCCCCAAACTGAGCATCAAGGGGGAGGGGACAATACTGACGCCGCTCGTTGACGTTGCCGCCAGTCTGGCCGCCCCCATACTCACGGCAGGCAAGAACCGTGCTGCCTACAACGCTGCCAAGAGCAAGCAGGAGGAGACCAAGCTAGCTTTCACACAGACGCTGCTTGCCGCCGGCAAGGAAGTCAACGACGCCTTCCTGGAGTACGAGAACTGCCTGAAACTCAAGGACGAGTATGTCGGCAGGGCGATGTCGCTGGATCAGGCACGCAAGGATACAGAGTACCTGATGCGCAACAGCCTGGACAAGACCTATCTGGATGTGCTGTATGCGAATACAAACTTCCTGGATGCACAGCTCAATGCCATTGCCAACCGCACCAAGATGCTTCAGTCCGTAGTCACACTCTATGCCGCCCTGGGAGGAGGCGCCATCTGACACCCCCACCACAAGCGCATAATTCACTCTCGCAGGACCAACAGCCACGATTAGATTACAGGGGGTGGACGTTACGTCTGCCCCCTTATTGTTCCCTTGTCCACTTGTCAACTTGTCAACATGTCAACTTGACCCCAGGGTGCCGCTCACTGCGTGAGCTGGTCCTTGTTGATATTTGGTTTGACCGAGACATCCCTTTAGGGATGTGATATGGTAGCCAGCCATTCATATGGCT